>Ga0209308_10003732_pt1 | contig 12375 bp, 9 predicted proteins | sample COGITO_mtgs_1204_3_FD_184806 | JGI IMG/M metagenome (GOLD analysis project Ga0209308, IMG submission 184806) | Pelagic marine microbial communities from North Sea - COGITO_mtgs_120405 (SPAdes) (version 2) | ecosystem: Environmental > Aquatic > Marine > Epipelagic ...
AATTACGGCGCGCCCATCGCGTTCGGCTTGAATAGGCCACTGCTTCCAAAGACGGCCAATAGGGTTTCCCATATAACCTGACCAGATATATATCTTGTTCTCGTATTCGGCAATCCAGATTCGTCGAGACTGGGCAGGATCTAACAGCTGCATTTCTATCGTTGGAATATCACTCACGAAACTCCAGTCAGGATCCGGGCCCGAATGCAGCTCTCCCGCTACAAGTGGGCCGCCAGAGAAGACGCGATTTGGGCCGTCTTCGAATCGCTGCTTCGCACCTGCGGTAGCAATCGCCGCGACAGGAATCAACAACAAGCAGAACACTACAATAATTGCTCTCTTGATTATCTTCATAACATCCTCTATTGGATTAGTAATAACTTTCTATAGTTCATATAAGAATGGGGCCTGAGTAGGTAACACCCAAGGCCCCATTATTCGAACAGCGAACTAAAAATTACTGTGCTTCGGACTCGGCTAAGGCATCCTGCACTCTCGCTCCGCGAAGAATGTTTACCATGCCGTAATTTCCCTCATGGCATGCATACTCGTAGAGCAAGCCCGCTACCTTCGTCATCGGTATAATGGCGGTGAATTTGTCAGTAAATGTCGCTGGATCGTCGACGGTGAATTCATAATCTACAGTATAGGGGCCTACACGAGTAAAACGTTCTGTGAGCACCTTGTCTGCGGACGTTCCAGCCTGGCCGAAGCTAGAAGACAGACCATTGAAATTCCGCGTCTGTACTACCAGCGTGTCTCCCTCCCAATAACCACGAGAGTCTCCCATCCACAATCGAACATCATCACTAAGAGAAGCCAATTCGCTTGGCGCGTCCACCAGAGGCACAACACGTGCATCGTGAATCATCTCGGTCAAGATGACAGCGGTATCCTTGCTCTGAAAAATTTGCACATTATTGTTGTACAGGCTGGGAATAAACGGGGGGCCAGCATTGAATCCTATGAGACAACGCTCAGAAAGACCGCGATCCTCTGGGCCATCTGTGCCTATGCCGCCGGCAGAGATACGTACCGGACGCGATTCACCTGTTGTATCGCCTCCGTATACTCCCTGATTGGCTATCGCACCCTCCACCAGCGCCGGGAGCCTGCCATCAACCGGGTAAACAATATGCGAGGTGCGCACATCGCCACCGATACCCGCATTCTCAACCCAGAAATCGTTATAGGAGCCATCGACTCCCTCGACCGCAATCGCACCATCATTCGATGCATCTCTGGCGGCCCGTTGCTCTGCAACCGCCCGTACTTCCTCCGGTGTGAGGAATTGACGATCACCGTATCGAGATGGTCGCTGCATGGGTGTATTAGACGAAAAATTCCATACTCCCTGTAGGTCGGGCTGACCCCACTCTGTGCGAGGAACGACATAGTCATCTGCAGCAAAAGCCGCAAAAGAGAACACACAGCCTACCGCCAGTGCGGTAAGACTTTGACACGCTATTATTGTTTTTCTCATGAAAAGCTCCGCGGGTAACTAATTACCGATAGCTAAAAGGTAGCTCATTCCCCAGGACAGCACAATTTTTAAATGGCGACAAAATGTAGCTAGGAGTACTGAAACTAACGCCAGTTAGATGATGAGGGAGACCTAGGAGCAGCCTAGCGCCTTCAATAGCTTAGAAGATGGGCGCGGATCACTCTCTGGAAAGAGATCCAAACTACTCATCAACTCGATCTGGTCGATATCTGCCTGGTATTCGCAGAACCGGTCTGTCTGGGACAGGTCTTGAGGAAAGACGAAGGCGGCGATGCCGTTCTCTGCGACAACTACCTTAAAGTAAGCGGCCGGATTCAGATCGGCGCTGTTGGCCGAAGTGCTCAGGGGTTGATCGATGAGATACAGAGGCCCACTGATGACACCGAGGCCGTTCTCACTAGTCACGATACGATTCAGAGTCTGCTCTAGCTGCAACCATGGGCCGCGTCGCAGCGGCGTGGGCATCGGCACCATATTGCTGAGATTGTTGAGTTCAGGCCAATACGGCGTCTGTGCAAAGCTGGTCATAGGCGCAAGCCTAGCGCGTTCTTCCGGAGCAGCGGGCTCATTAACGCCACCATAGGGATTGTCGCCGCTACTAATTTCCGCGAGTGAGAAACCCAGCGCCTCGGCTTCCGCGAGCTCTTCGATGCCAGACAGACGAACCAGCTCATCGGGCTGCCAGAAACGTGGGAGCAAAGAGGCGACACCGATCGCTTCCTTGGTTAATCGGTAGGCCACCCAGTCTGCCATTCCAGTATCCCCATTGAGGCCGGCGGCATAGAGATTGTGGACGACAACATTAGATCGAGTAGCCGCAAGGCCCGAGGAATAGCTAGGACAGCTTCCCTGACAGTGACCAATAGCGATGTTCTGTCCATGTAAGGAAAACGGGAGGAATACAGCGATTGCCGCCCACAGCAGTAATAATAAGGCAGTTGGTTTGTTCGAGTTATACGTTCTCATCAGAATTGCCACTCAATTCACAGTAAGATCTATGGGCTAAATCTACGACTCACCACCAAGAATAGCACCTCGCGCACTATAGCCCAAAACTCTTGTACTCCCTTATCGCAATGATCTAAGCTTGCTATCAGTCGCGATTTAGCCCGGGAAATAACAGTAGCCCAAAGCAACTGGACAACTTTGAACACCTAACAGGAGAGACAGATGTACATTCAGCCTAGAACTAGTGGCGGTGAGAAAACAGCCTGGCGACGAAGCAGCTTACTCGGCCTTTGCTTGATCCTAATCGCCGCCTGCAGCCCCGCCCCCAACTCAACCAATGTCTCAACTTCCGCCGCTGCACCCGAGCCCGCAACTGCGGCTCTGGCAATAGCAGCGCCAGAATCCGTGGGTATCGATTCGGCTCGCCTGGATAGAATCACTCAGGCTATGCAAGGCTATGTAGACCAGGGCTTGCTGGCTGGCGTTGTCACTATGGCTGCCCGCGACAATAAGCTCGTACACTTCGAATCCGTAGGTTATCGCGATCTTGAGGCGCAGTCTGCAATGAGCAATGACGCCCTCTTTCGCATCTACTCTATGAGCAAGCCGATAACCGGGGTCGCTCTGATGATTCTCTACGAAGAAGGTAAGTTCCGGCTAGCAGACCCGGTAGAAAAATACCTACCAGAACTGAAGGATTTGCAGGTCTTTGCTGGCACTGATGATAACGGCGATATCATTACCGAGCCGGCCGGGCATAAGATGACGATCCGTGAACTGATGAGCCACACGGGGGGACTCTCTTACGGCATCTTCGCTCAGTCTCCTGTGGACTCAAAATATGTTGAAGCCGGGCTATTAGACGCCGGAGACACATTAGAAGAATTCACCACCAAGCTCGGGCAAATTCCTCTCAAACACCAGCCAGGCAGCACGTGGGAATACAGTGTGTCTGTAGACGTCCAAGGTTATCTGGTTGAAAAACTTGCGGGCCAATCCTTTGGCAGCTTCCTTGAAGAACGAATCTTCGATCCTTTAGGAATGACCGACACAGATTTCCATGTACCCGAAGAAAAAGTATCACGCTTCGCCTAGGTTTATGGCTATGACGAAGAGGGGAAGCTGATTGCGGGTGAAGGCTTTGAAGGTGCAAACTTCCTGGCCGACCCGGTCTTCGAATCAGGCGGCGGGGGATTGGTTTCCACCGCAATGGACTATATGCGCTTTAGTCAGATGCTGTTAAATGGCGGCGAACTTGATGGTGTAAGAATCCTGGCTCCGCTCACAGTCGACCTGATGCACAGAGACCAGACTCCCAAGGGGATGGCGCCTAGCGGGCTAAGCATGCAGGGCACTGGTTTCGGACTCGATTTTGCCGTAATCGAGGATCCAGTCGAAGCTGAGTCCTACTCCTCTGGAGAGTTTTACTGGGGCGGCGCTGCTGGAACTTGGTTCTGGATTGACCCGGTTGAGAATCTGGTATTCATAGGCATGATCCAACAATTCGGAGGCCAACTGCCTAATGTGCGAGCGGCTTCGAAGCGATTACTGTATCAATCAATACTAGATCCATACGGCATCTAAGCTCTATGTGCTCTAGCCTCAGGGTTACTCATAACCTAGCTATGAGTAGCTTTTTTGCTATTTGCTCTGTCGTAAATTTCTGAATTACAACCCAGGATTCCCGATGCGCCGATTACTCTCGCTGCTCGCCCTTACTTCTGCTCTTGCTCTCAGTGCCTGCAGCGAGCAAACCACGACTTCCAATCCTGCGATGGTTCGCGAAGAGCATCCGCTTCGCCCTGCTCTGGATCAGTTAAGTGAATCCGAGGCCATTGCTCGTAAGGCTCGAATATCCGAGATTTCCTACGTAGTGGACATCGATCTGGCAAGTCTCGAGGAATCCTATCAGGGGAGTGTTACTACACGCTTTATGCTAACTGACGGCGACCATCAGCTAGAGGTCGACTTTACCGGCGGAGTTGTTGAAAGCGTCATAGTAAACGGCGTGTCCTTGGTCCCAGACTACAACGGATTCTTCGTTTCCTTGCCCCAGACAGCTCTGCGAGCGGGAGCGAACGAAGTGACCATAAGCTACTCTCACCCTTACGGACAGGACGGGACTGGGCTGCACCGGTTCACAGACCCTCAAGATGATCGAACCTATCTCTACACCTATCTATGGCCCTATTACTCCAATCGTCTTTTCCCGAATTTCGACCAACCGAATCTGAAGGCGACATACGAGCTCACCGTGCGCGCCCCTCAAGACTGGCAGGTGATTTCCTCTACTACCGAAGATTCCGTCATCATTGATGAGGAAACACGAGTCTGGCACTTTCCGCAGTCTGAAAAGTTCTCCAGCTATGTCTTTTCTCTGCACGCAGGCCCCTATCACATCTGGGAAGACATGGCGGGTAGCGTACCAATTCGGTTGATGGCAAGACAATCACTGGCCGACTATGTAGCGGTTGAGGAATGGATGGAGTATACGAAGTCGGGCCTGGAGCACTACCGGGACTATTTCGATATCCCCTATCCTTTCGCTAAGTATGATCAGCTAATCGTTCCTGGCTTTCTAATCGGCGCGATGGAGAATGTTGCCGCAGTGACTTTTTCTGAAAGCTATGTCGACCGCGGCGCCTCCAATCGCTTCAATAGCCAGCGCCGGGCTGGAACGATACTTCATGAGATGGCGCATATGTGGTTCGGCGACTTGGTTACCATGAACTGGTGGAATGGCCTGTGGTTGAACGAAAGCTTCGCTACCCTAATGTCTTCGATCGCCGTGTCCGAGGCCACCGAGTTCGACGACCTCTGGCATGACTTCTATCTCTCGGAGAACCTAACTGCTATCGCAGCCGACAATGCCGTTTCTACTCACCCCATCGAGGTGCCCGTGGTTAGCACTAACGACTTCTTTAATGTCTTCGATAATATTACCTATGACAAGGGCGCGTCTGTTTTAAACCAATTGTCTCATTATATCGGACGCGAAGATTTTCGCGTAGGTGTGTCTAACTACTTGAAGAAATATTCCTGGGAGAATACCGAGCTTGCAGACTTCATGGTCTCTCTATCGCAACAATCGGGCATAGACCTCGACCCCTGGGCACAGGATTGGATGTACCAAGCAGGCGTCAATACTATCGAAGCCCGATTCAGCTGCGATGCGAATGGCATAAGTAGCTTCGCCATACTGCAGACGGTGCCGGATGATCATCCGACACTTAGAGATCAACGAGTGCAGCTGGGACTCTTCTCCTCGACTAGCAGCGGCGCGATTGAACTCGATGCCGCCATTCCCATAGAAATTTTCGGCGCAGAGACGCAGGTCCCCGATGCGATTGGGCTAGAGTGCCCTGATCTGGTATTGCCAAACTATGAAGCCTGGGGCTATCTCGAGGTCAGCCTCGATGATGTCAGTATGAGTAGCGTCATTAACGACGGTGCTCTGGCGAAGATTGATGACCCGCTGATGCGCTCTATGATCTGGACGGCCTTGTTCGATGCGCCAGGCAAAGAGCAGATGGAAAATTCCACTCTATTAGAGACTCTTATCAGCTCTCTGCCACTTGAAGTGAATGACCGCTTAATTCGACAGGTGATGGCCGAACTCGTCAGCAATCTAAATTCACTGGAGAGACTCGGTGGAGAATTTTCCATGGAGCTAGCTCAGTACGGCCCTTTAGCCGAGCGTCAGTTATGGGAACTGGTCAGCACCGGGGCTACTGCCACTGACGATAGTCAGTTCCTTAGCACCCTAAACTTACGACTATCACGCTACATAGGTCTTGCGCGCAGCGCAGAAGCCTTGGCAAATCTACGCGGCCTGCTAGATGAAAGCATTGAGATCGAAGGATTCAATCTTGGTCAGAATCAACGCTGGAATATTATTCAGCGCTTCAGCGCTAGGGATTATGTTGATGCCCGCAGCTTGCTCGCGGCTGAACGTGAACGCGACCCTTCAGATGCAGGCAGGAGAGCTGCCATTGCCGCGGAGGCTGCACTGCCCGATCTTGAAACCAAGCGACAATGGGCAGACCGCATCCTCGATACCGAGAACCCTCTGCCACTGTCCAATCTTCGGGCAGCGATGGGGTCGCTATTTCCCACCGGGCAAGAGGAATTGCAATTAAGCCTACTCCCGCAACTAACAGAGAATCTGGCTGACCTTGCCGAAAACCGCGATAACTATTTTCAGCAGAGCTATGGCCGCGATTTATTCTCCGGCATATGTAGCGAACAAGGCCTGCAGATTCTGTCCGACGCAATCAGTAACAGGGAGGCTATCGGTGCCACACTCTATCGGTTCATAAGTGAGAATGAACAGAGTGCCGCCAATTGCATAGCCGCGCGAAACTAGACCTGTAGTAGTATCGCACTAAGCCAACTGGGCGACCTGCCTGGTCTCTGTCTATCGCCACATCGATGAATTGAACTTGGCAGAGATTTGCTTTTATCCTGCGCCATAGGATCTTGTAAGAATGAGCCCATCAATAAAAGCAATTCCTCTACTGGTATTAGCTCCCTTGTGCATAAGCAGTTCCGCTCTCACCCAGAGATAGACCCGGAGATAGGTCCAGAAATAGACCCAAAAATAGTCCGCTAGACAGCATCGGCTTGAGCAAGTTCGAAGCAAGGCGCCTAGTAGAAATTTCCAGCCTGCACGGGCGCAGGAAAGTGATGAGATTGCGCTACCCTGATTCTTCCCCACCCTCTGACAAAAACCCAAGGATAAAACAAGCGGCTTAAAGATCCATTTCCTAAAATAGAGAGAATACCTATATGGAGAGAGTACCTATGCAGCCGTGGGCTTACCTGCGGTGCCAGCAGCCGAGGCTGCGCTTGCATCTTCTTCCTCAACAAATTCAACAGCGTCCTTGATCGCATCCAAACGAGTAGCGAAATTATCACCGTGTGATAAACAATACTCATTGTTAAGACCCTTTAGCATCGTACGAACTTCATCATGCATTCCCGACACATAGACTTCTTTATGTATCCCGTCAGAACATATGGGACCAATCAGCCTTAATTCCTAAGGGAGACTTCTGATACATTCAATAGTGAATTTAAGAGTCACTTATGACTGATAAACCCGAAGCACTCGTCAAAGCTATTAAGCGCAAAGCCCGCAAGAAACACGAACCCGAAGAGAAGATTCGCATTGTCCTGGAAGGGCTTCGAGGAGAAGAGTCTATTGCTGAACTGTGTCGCCGTAAAGGCATAGTAGCCAGTCAGTATTACAGCTGGTCCAAGGAGTTTCTCGAGGCTGGGAAGCAGCGCCTTGCAGGCGATACCAAGCGCCAGGCCAATAGCCGAGAAGTAACCGATCTCAAGAAAGAGAATGGCCATCTCAAACAGATGCTTGCCGAGACGATGCTGAAGAACAACGTGCTCAAAAAAGTGTGCTTGGCTCGGGGTTGATCTGTGGACTTCCCAGGGTTTGCTAGACACCTCACTGCGAGAGCGGTAGCAATCGCCGACACCTGGCCTTGCGAAGTCTGCACTAGGGACCTAATCTCGTCCTAAACCTATAAATATGACGAGATTTGTCAATAATGAACTTTCATATAGCGCACCATAAAGGCGCTCAGAAATGTCTCAAAAGCTCCTATTTCTCGACAATTGGTAGTAATCGGGAGGTGAAAGAGACAAAAAGCCCCAGGAAATCCCTGATTTTGTCAAATTATTACAGATGTGACTGTTTGTTGCCCGCAAAGCTGTGTAATATCCTGGCCAAGTTCTTCAATTAAATCTGTATAGCAGAGCATAGCTTGAAATAAAGTATCGGGGCACGGGGCCTCGGGATTTGGTTCTGGATTTCAACCTATATAAAAAAGGAGTATGTAGATGTTTAAGAAAAAATCAGACGGACGGAGGTTTACTCAGAAGATTGAATTTGCAAACGCAAAAAATCCTGTCGCTAGAAAGTGCCTGAGTGCCGCAATTTGCGCCTTAGTTCTTACAGTTAGTAATCCTGTTTTTGCGCAATCAACTAGCGGCGCAGTCCGTGGAACTGTTCAAGGAGCAAGCAACGGTACTGTTGTTGAAGTCATTGATACTTCCAGAGGCACTGCTCGAAGCGAAACTACTGGTAATGACGGCGAATTCCGAATTGACGGATTGGCTCCAGGTGTATACGAAGTACGTGTGCTTCAAAACGGGGCTGAAGTTGATACCCTGCAGGTTCAAGTTTCAATAGGCAGTGCAACTACTGTGAACTTAGCAACTACAACTACAATGATCAACGAGATCGTTACTACTGGATCTCGACGTGCAGCTGTAGACACAAGCATCGCCGAATCCGGCCTTATAATGAGTGCCGATTTACTGCTAGAAATGCCTATTAAAAGAGACCTGACCTCAGTTGCTCTTCTTGCTCCAGGCGCAAGTGCTGGTGACAACCGTTTTGGAAATCTGGCTTCTTTCGGTGGTGCATCAGTTGCTGAAAATACTTCTTTCATCAACGGCCTAAATACTACTAACTTCCGAACGGGTGTTGGTTTTTCCCAGGTTCCATTTGAATTCTATGACACTCTTCAAATAAAGACTGGTGGTTATGCGGCCAAGTATGGTCGTTCACTGGGTGGCGTAATGAACGCTACTGCGAAGAGCGGTTCAAATGAGTGGGATTTTGGTGTTAATACCTACTATAACGACAACAGGTTGAAAACTTCTCCTGATACATATAGCGCTGCAAATAGGCTTGATGAAGATACAAGTACAACTGCAGACATCTACGCTTCCGGTCCCATCATCAAAGACCGTTTGTTCTTCTACGCCTTGTACAGCGACGACTCACAAGAACAGCGTTATGCGGGACTTCAGTCAGGTCGTGACTATGACTATAACGTAGATGAAGGTTTCTGGGGCGTTAAGCTTGATGGTTATATCACTCCAAATCATCATGTCGAATACACAGCGTTCTCTGATTCTCGGCAAGGTGTTGAGGGAGTTAATAGCTTCGATGCTAGTACTTATACTCGCGGCGACTTTGTCGGTAACACGGTTTACGATCAGGGCGGTGACAACTGGATAGCTAGTTATACCGGTAACTTCGGCAACGATTTACAAGTTTCATTTTCCTATGGTGAAAACGAAGCAAATCGCACTACTGCGCCAGCAAGTGCAAACATCCCTGTCGTTTATGAATTTGATGGTGGTTTTAACGCACTTGGCGATTGGTCAAACTTCACCGTATCTGAAGGAATCGATATGCGCGAAATGACTCGGGCGGATATTCAGTGGACTGGCTTTGCGAATCATGAACTTTCTTTTGGTATCGACAATGAGGATAACTCATCAGATGAAGCTACTGTAAACTCTGGCGGAGCTTACTGGCTTCGTGATCCTACAAACGTTTACAACGAATGTACTCCAGTTGAGTGCCCTTCCGGCGCAAATGTTCGACTTCGTACTTACAGTGTTGGGGGTTCTTTTTCAACTAAGTCAGATGCCTATTACTTCCAAGACATTTGGCAAGTATCTGATCGTTTGACTCTTGAGCTTGGTCTTCGTAATGAGTCCTTCGAAAACATGAATGCCGATGGTGGAGTGTTTGTGGAAGTTACAGATCAGTGGGCCCCACGCCTTGCTGCTGTATATGACCCAACAGGTGACGGCCGATCCAAGTTCTTCGCAAACTACGGTGAGTACTACCTGCCAATCGCTGCGAACACAAACATTCGCATGGCTGGTAATGAGACTTACATCCAAGATTACTATGATTGGGATGGTGTTAGTGTAGGGGCCCAAGAGGTTCCAACGAACCTTGGTGGCATTTACAACAGTGATGTATTTGGTGACGGCACAGTGCCTGATACTCGCTCCGTTACAGACCGTAATATTGAGGCGATGTTCCAGGAAGAATACATCATAGGCTATCAGACTATTTTGGACTCCGGTCTTGAACTTGGTGTGAAGGGTATCTATCGTGACTTGGGTACAACTATCGAAGATGTGGCAATCGATGCTGCAGTAATCGATTACTACAACGGCCCAGGAAACTGGACTGCAGATGGCACTGTTGAAGATACTTTCGGTGGCTTTCATCAGTACGTACTTACCAACCCTGGTAATGACATGAGTGTGTACATTCCTGAGACCGATGAGCAAGTAACTCTATCAGCTGCGGCACTTGGTTATCCTGAGCCGGTTCGGACTTACAAGGCTCTTGAGTTCACAATTGGACTTCCTCTAGAGAACAACTGGTCAGCCGATTTGTCATACACATGGTCAGAAAGCACGGGTAACCACGAAGGTTATGTCAAGTCAGATAACGGGCAGGACGATGCTGGTATCACTACAAACTTCGACCAACCGGGACTGGTTGACAACTCCAAAGGTGAATTGCCTAACAGTCGAGCTCACACACTGAAGGCTTATGGCAGCTATTCGTTCAATAACGGGCTGCGCATTGGTACTAACGTGATTGCGCAATCCGGGCGCCCAATAAGCTGTTTCGGTGTTCACCCAACTGATGATTTTGCTCAAGCCTACGGTGCTGCATCTCACTTCTGTGCGGGAAACGCTGTTAAACGTGGTTCACTGGGAGAGACTCCAACGCTGTTCAACATTGACCTGAGTGCACAATATAATCTAGAAATTGCTAGCACTGATGTATTGTTGACTCTGGATGTATTCAACATACTTAATCGTGATAAGGCTTCTCGTGTGAATGAAATAGCCGAAACCGGTGGCGGTGCGGCGGATCCTGATTACGGGCTTAATTCCGCATATCAGCGTCCACGCGGCTTGCGTCTGAGCGCCCGATTCAACTTTTAGACAACCATTCCTTGCGAGTTTCGGCTCGCGAGGATGTTTGAAGAAGTTCTGTTTCAAAAGTATAAAAGAAAAAGAGCTAACTCTTAGGAGTTGGCTCTTTTTTTGCCTGCGGTATTCTGGGCCTCACATTCTTGGCTAGGACCTAAATAGCGTTAAATGGAATTGCTAGGCTAGAAAAGTGCCTAGTAAATGACTAGGAAGTTCGCATTGACTCCAGTAATTGATTGTAGTGGTTTCTATGGCGCTAGTTGTGGTCCAGCTGCAACGACCAAATGGGTCCAGCACACAACTTGGGGCTAAAACCTATCATTTCAAAGCTGGGCTTAAGTCTGTCTTTTTAACAATTTGATTTTGATAGAGCTGCGTTAGGAAGAGTTGCTGCTGTCTATCGAAGTTTAGTAGAAGTTTTTTCGGCTCGTAAACCAGCGCAAAAATCTTTCAGTACATACCTAAGATTCGTCTAGTATCCTTCGCCGACGCGGTACTACGATCAAGTAATAGAACGGCATCGCCGGCCGCCTTAACAAGCGCTGCGTTATCTGCGGCCAGACTATCGTCCGACATAAAATAGATTATTCTCGAAACCAACACGGCAATGTCCACCTCACTATAAATTCTGACTATTGGAAAGAGAATAAAGAATTGTTCCTAATGATCTGGACGGCTCTGTTCGATGCGCCAGGCAAGGAGCAGATGGAAAATTCCACACTATTAGAGACTCTTATCAGCTCTCTGCCACTCGAGGCGAATGACCCCATAATTCGACAGGTGATGGCCGAACTCGTCAGCAACCTAAATTCACTAGAGAGACTCGGTGGAGAATTTTCCATGGAGCTGGCTCAGTACGGCCCGTTAGCGGAGCGTCAGTTATGGGAACTGGTCAGCACCGGGGCTACTGCCACTGACGACAGTCAGTCCCTTAGCACCCTAAACTTAAGACTGTCACGCTACATAGGCCTTGCCCGTAGCGCAGAAGCCTTGGCGAATCTGCGCGGCCTGTTAGATGGAAGCATTGAGATCGAAGGATTCGAACTTGGCCAGAATCAACGCTGGAATATTGTTCAGCGCTTCACTGCTAGGGATTATGTCGATGCCCGCAGCTTGCTCGCGGCTGAACGTGAGCGCGACCCATC
>Ga0209308_10003734_pt1 | contig 12367 bp, 7 predicted proteins | sample COGITO_mtgs_1204_3_FD_184806 | JGI IMG/M metagenome (GOLD analysis project Ga0209308, IMG submission 184806) | Pelagic marine microbial communities from North Sea - COGITO_mtgs_120405 (SPAdes) (version 2) | ecosystem: Environmental > Aquatic > Marine > Epipelagic ...
AGTTACCATTCTACACTTGAGTATCTATTTAATTAAAGTACCCGGAGGGGGAGTCGAACCCCCACATCCGAAGATACTGGATTTTGAATCCAGCGCGTCTGCCAATTCCGCCATCCGGGCCTATAACTAATGATTATATTTCATATTCAATCCAAAGAGAGAAAAATAAATTAAGTTTACAATGAAAGCATGATTGTTCTAATTGATGGATTCAGTATTGCATTTAGAGCTTTCTACGCACTACCTGAAACTCTTATGACTTCAAAAGGTACTCCAACAAATGTAATTCATGGCTTTATGTCTATGCTCAACAAAATATCTACTGATTATGATTTAAGCCAAATTATTGTAACTTGGGATCTTCCAGGTAAGACTTTTAGGAATGAAATTTATGATGACTATAAAGCAAACAGATCATCAGCACCGGATAATTTTAATATTCAGATACCTCTGCTTCAAAATCTTTTAAAAGTGTTCAACATTCCTCAAGTTTCTAAAAAAGGTTTCGAAGCTGATGATGTTCTTGGCTCTCTATCCAAAACTTTTAATGTAAAAAATAAAAAGGTCTTAATTGTTACAGGTGATAGAGATACATTCCAACTTATCTCTACAAAAACAAATATTTTATATACAAAAAGGGGAATTTCCGATGTTGATTTAGTTGATGAAAAATTTTTTGTAAATAAATTCGGTTTTAAAACAAATCAATATGTTGAATATCTTGCGTTAAAAGGTGACCCATCCGATAATATTCCAGGACTTCCCGGTGTTGGTGAAAAAACTGCTACAAATCTATTAATAGAATACAAAAGTATAGAAAATATATATAAGAACTTGGATGACTTAACTCCAAAAATTAAAAATTCATTTATAGAAAATAAAGATGTTTTGATGATGAGCAAAGAGCTTGCAAAAATTAGAACTGATTTAAAACTAGAAATTCCTTCAACAAAAATATCAGAAACAATCTTTGAATCAGATCTTGTATTAGAGGATGCACAAAAAGAGGTTTCGGAGCTTGAGCTCAATAAATACATTAGAAAGTATAAAAATCAACAAGAAAATGAAAATACATCTTTAAAAAATCCAAAAATTGTTGATATCAATAAAGATAACCTCCCGAATAAATCAATCATTTTCGAATTTGAGGAGAAACTTTATTTAGTATCAGATAAAATTGCTGGTAAATTAACAGATACAGATTTCAGTAATAAAGAATTTATTTCACTAACAACCCAAAATATTTTTAAAATATATCCAACATTTTCTGATAACTTAATCATTGCTTATGATTGTTTAGTGTTCATACACGATCCAAATAAAAGACCAGATAATCTTCTTAACATCTGCAAACACATCGAACAAGCAAATCTCTTGTCTAAGAAGTCATCAATAGAAGAATATTTAAATTTTTTGAGTCTAAATTATAAAAAAATTGTATCTGAAATAAAGTTGTTTGAGTCTGATAAGGACCTTATGAAGCTATACGGGGAATTAGATTATCCAATAATCTCTGTTCTCAACTCAATGCATGTTAAGGGTGTAAAAATTTCAAAAAATAAAATAGAAGGATTATCTAAATTCATCACTAATGAAATAAATAACTATAGGGAAAAAATTCTACAAATAACAAAACAAGAGTTTAATTTAAATTCTCCAAAGCAATTAGCAAAAGTTCTTTTTGAAGATTTGAATCTTCCGATTATCAAGAAAACACCTAAAGGAGCTCCGTCTACCGATGGATCGGTACTAGAGGAGTTATCAAAAACCTATGAGTTGCCAAAATATATACTGAAATATAGAGAATATGAAAAAATTAGGTCCACATATATCGAGGGGCTTAAAAGTGAGATCACCACCAAAAATAGAGTGCATACAACTTATAATCTTTTCGGGACTGCTACTGGAAGGCTCTCATCCGAAAAACCAAATCTACAAAATATACCTAATAAAACTGAGGTTGGTCAAAAAATTCGTGAATTTTTCGTTGCTGACAACAACCATCAATTTGTTATTTCAGATTATTCCCAAATTGAACTTAGAGTTTTAGCCCACCTAAGTTCCGATAAGAATATGATTAATATTTTAAAATCAGTTGAATCAGATATACATACAGAGACTGCTTCTAGAATATTTGATATAAAAACTAATTCAGTAAGCAAAGACATGAGACGGAAAGCTAAAGAAGTTAACTTTGGCCTTATTTATGGAATGGAGGCATTTGGCCTTTCACAAAGTTTAGATATCCCTAAGAGTGAAGCTCAAGATCTTATAAATGCTTACTTTTCACAATTTCCAAATATTAAAGGGTTTCTTGAAAGTATTGTGTCTGATGCCGAAAAGAATGGTTTTACTAAAACTCTTTATGGAAGAAAACGTAACATAAAAGAACTTAGCTCATCAAACTTTCAACTGAAAGCTATGGGAAAAAGAATTGCTATGAATGCACCCATTCAAGGAACTGCAGCAGACATTATGAAAATTGCGATGCTTAGAGTTAATGAAAAAATTGCAGAAATTGAATCAACAAGTTTACTTCTGCAAATTCATGATGAAATAATTGTTCAAACACCAGAAAAATATACTAAAAAAGTAATGAACATTGTAAAATCTGAAATGGAAGCTGCGGCAAAGCTAAAAGTTCCATTATTTGTAAACATTAAATCCAGGAAAGATTTATCAAATAATTAATATTCGTTTGTAAAAACCATAGATATGTTATCCTAAAAGTCGAAAATAATATGATTGGAAAAACAAATTTATATGACAGATAACCAAGAGAAGGTAGTTGTGCCTTCAAACGTAGTTGAACTCCCTGACGACATTAAGCCAGAAGATTTTCCAGATCTACTTGAAAAAACACTCATAACCTTTAATGATGGTGATGTTATTGAAGGAACCATTGTACGGATTGACAGAAATGAAGTAATGGTTGATGTTGGTTATAAATCTGAAGGAGTCATACCTTCAAGAGAATTATCAGTAAGAAAGTCAGTCAATCCAAAAGATTTAGTTAACGAAGGTGACAAAATCCAGGCTCTTGTTCTAGATAAGGAAGATGATGAAGGACGACTTATTCTCTCAGTTAAAAGAGCAATTTACGAAAAGGCATGGGGAGACATCCAAAGAATTTCTGATAATGATGAGTCTGTTAAAGGTACTGTTATTGAAAGTGTAAAGGGTGGATTAATAGTTGATATTGGAGTGAGAGGATTTTTGCCAGCTTCACTAATTGACGTAAGAAGGGTAAAAGAGCTCACATCATATATAGGTGAAGAAATAGAGGCTAAGATATTAGAACTTGATCGTCAAAGAAATAATATTGTACTTTCAAGAAAAGCTCATTTAGAAGAAGAGCAATCTGGAGAAAGACAAAGCTTTTTAGAAGATTTAGAGGTCGGAAATATTAAAGAAGGTAAAATTTCATCAATTGTCAACTTTGGTGCTTTTGTAGATATTGGTGGCATGGATGGTCTGGTACATGTTTCTGAGTTGTCATGGCGCCATGTTGAAAATCCTAATGAAGTAGTAAAGGTTGGAGACACTGTAACTGTTAAGGTTCTTGAAATAGATAATGATAAAGAACGCATATCACTTTCCATTAAACAAGTTACTGAAGACCCATGGTTAGATTTTGAACTTCAGTATAAGCAAGATGACATAGTTGATGGAGATGTGACAAAAGTTGTACCCTTCGGCGCATTTGTTACCATAGGAAAAGGTGTTGAAGGACTGGTGCATGTATCCGAAATTTCAACAGATAAAGTAGATTCACCGGAACTTGCACTAGCTATCGGACAAAAAGTAAAAATCAAAATTACTGAACTCGACATTCCAAAAAGAAGAGTCAACCTTTCTATAAAACAAGCTGATCCAAACTGGAAAGATGTTGAAGAAAAAAAGAATGCTCCCAAGACACATTCAACGCAGTCTGAAGAAAAGCAAGATCAAAAACGTCAAACTGTAGAAGGTGTTGATGAATCTTTAGAGAATATTCTTCAAGAATTAAAAGAAAGAGGAATAGGAAACTCCTAATAACTCCTAATATTCTTTAATGTTAAGAGTATGAATCCTAAAGTATACATAATCACAGGTCCCATAGGGAGTGGTAAATCAACTGTCTGTGCACACCTCAAAAAAAAAGGATACTTAACGGTTGATCTTGATATCGTGTCTAAGAATATCCTTGACAGTCAAGAGTCCTTACCTTTTTTAAAATCTAATTTTGAAAACTGTTTTAGAGATGGAAAAATAGATAGAAAATTGATTGCGGAAATTGTTTTTACAGATAGGGTGAAGCTTAAAATTCTAGAAAACTTTCTACATCCATTAGTCACCGAAGAGTTGGCAAAAATAATTTCTAATTCAGAATCTCATTTGTTTATTGAGGTATCAGCACCAAAAACTATACATAACAACTACCCAACTCTAGTGATAATTGCTAGTGAAGATGTTAGAAGAGAAAGACTAAAAAATAGAGGTATGTCTCACAAGGATATAGAAAATAGAATTAAAACTCAACCCAATGAAGAGTGGTGGAGGTCACTAGGTACAGTAGTTGAAAATGATGAACTTAGTAACTTAGAAGAAAAATTAGATGATGTTTTGAATTTAAGTAATGAATAAATTCAAAGTTATATCTGATTTTATTCCTCAAGGTGATCAACCAAATGCTATCCAAAATTTAAAAAAAGGGGTACTTAATAATCTTGACTACCAAACTCTTATGGGAATAACTGGATCTGGTAAATCGGCTACTGTAGCTTGGCTTATAGAAGAGCTTCAAATGCCAGCATTAGTTCTTGCGCCAAATAAAGCGTTAGCTGCCCAACTAGCTAATGAATTTAAGCAATTCTTTCCTGAAAATAGAGTTGAGTATTTTGTTTCATATTACGATTACTACCAACCTGAGGCATACGTACCTAGAACAGATACGTTCATAGAGAAAGATTCAAATATTAATGAAGAAATTGATAGATTGAGACACTCTGCAACTAGCGCCCTTTTGCTTCGAAAAGATGTCATCGTTGTATCTTCTGTTTCATGCATCTATGGTTTAGGGTCTCCACAGGAATATAAAAATAAGATTATTCCACTTATAAAAGGTACTGAGTTTGAACTGGACCAATTACTAGAAGAGCTTATAAAGCAACAATATGTTAGAAACGATTTAGTTGTTACTAGAGGTACTTTCAGACTAAAAGGAGATACACTAGACATTTTTCCTGTATACGAAGAGACAATATTTAGAATTGAATATTTTGGCGATGAAATAGAAAATATAACTCGAATAGACCCCATCACTGGCGAAATTCTAGAAAAATTAACTGAATTAGCGATATTACCCGCGTCACATTACGTAACTTCTGAGGATGTAATGAATAATGCACTTTCTCAAATTGAGAAAGACATGAATAAACAAATTAAAAAATTTGAAAAGGAAGATAAATTACTAGAGGCACAGCGGATTAAGCAAAGAACCATGTTTGATTTAGAAATGTTAAGAGAACTAGGTGTTTGCTCTGGAATAGAAAACTACTCAAGATATTTTGATGGAAGAAGCCCTGGAGACCCGCCCTATACTTTACTCGATTTTTTCCAAGAAGAATTTTTAATGGTTGTTGATGAAAGTCACATAGCTATTCCACAAATTCGTGGACAGTTTGCTGGAGACAAGTCGAGAAAAACTACATTGGTTGATTACGGTTTTCGCCTACCCGCTGCATTAGATAATAGACCATTAAAGTTTGAAGAATGGCAAGGCAAAGTAAAGAATACGGTATTAGTTTCCGCTACGCCAGGTAAATGGGAAAATTCAAACTCTCAGAATTTTGTTGAGCAAATTATTAGACCTACTGGTCTTTTAGACCCAAATATAATTATTAGACCAACACAAAATCAAATAGAGGATTTACTAAAAGAAATAAAACATGTTATTTCTAAAGGTAATAGGGTATTGGTTACTACGTTAACAAAAAAAATGAGTGAGGCATTAAGTGATTATTTCTTAAAAATGGGTATAAAGACACGCTACCTACATTCTGACATAGACACCCTTGAAAGAATTGAGATATTGAGAGATTTAAGAAAAGGAGAATTTGATGTACTTGTCGGAATCAATCTTCTTAGAGAGGGTCTAGATTTGCCAGAAGTTGAATTAGTGGCAATTATGGATGCCGATAAAGAAGGTTTCTTAAGATCTGAAACAAGTTTAATTCAAACAATTGGTCGAGCAGCTCGCAACAAAGATGGTTATGTAATTATGTATGCAGACAGAAAAACAGATTCTATAACTAAGTCAGTTTATGAAACAAATAGACGAAGAGAAATTCAAATGGCTCATAATGAAAAATTTGACATAACGCCTACAACAATTTCAAAAGAAATAACTGATATTTTAGAAATGGTGGAAAAAAACAGACCTTCTAAAGATGAGATGAAATTTATGTCTAATATAAACCTTAAAAATGCTTCTAAACAAGATTTGTATAAAATATCAAAGAACATTGAAAAAGAAATGAAGGTTGCTGCAGATTTATTAGAGTTTGAATTAGCTGCTAGATTAAGAGACGAGCTTAAGGAGATCAAGAAAGAAATAATGGAGTTACCAAGCTAATGTCTCAAGATTTTCTAAAAGTTAAAGGCGCTAAAGAACATAATCTTAAAAATGTCTCGCTGGATATTCCAAAGAATAAATTTGTGGTGATTACAGGTTTATCGGGTTCGGGAAAATCTTCATTAGCCTTTGACACTATTTACGCTGAAGGTCAACGAAGGTATGTCGAAAGTTTGTCTGCATATGCTAGACAATTTCTTGGACAAATGGAAAAACCTGATGTTGAAAGTATAGAGGGGTTATCACCTGCTATTGCAATTGATCAAAAAACATCTTCTAGAAGCCCAAGGTCAACAGTAGGTACTGTTACAGAAATACATGACTATTTAAGATTATTATGGGCAAGGATTGGGATAAGTTACTGTCCTATTTGTGGATCAAAAATAGAGAAGCAGTCTGTAGATTTTATTGTTAATCAGGTAATGTCTCTAGGCGAGAATGTTGATATTGAAATACTCGCTCCTGTAGTCAAATCTAGAAAAGGTGAATTTGAAACACTCTTCAAAGATTTATTAAAAGATGGGTTTACACGAGCATATATAGACGGAGAACTTATAAGACTAGACGAAGCCAAAAGGCTAGATAAGTATTTTAATCATGATATCTCTGTTTTAGTTGACAGGATGAAAATTAAAAAAACACCAGGACGTAGGCTTCCTCAGTCAATTGAAGCTGCTCTTAAACTGACAGGTGGAACTCTTGATATAAAATTCAATGACACTATTCAAAACTACAGTCAAAATCTTGGTTGTTTAGATTGTGGAACTTCCTATGATAAGTTGGAACCTAGGGACTTTTCATTCAACTCGCCTTTTGGTGCATGTAATACTTGTAATGGTCTAGGAATTAATTATGAAATTGATGAAAAGCTTTTAATAAAAAATCGAGATTTGTCAATTAATGAAAATGTATTTCCCGACATGTCTACAAGGAAATATTTCAGGGCACAAATTTATGGTGTTTGTGAGTATTTTGAAATCCCCATGGATGCCTCTTATAAAGATTTAACCGAAAATGATAAACACATACTATTAAATGGTAGTGACGGAATAAAGACACCAATAAGGTACACGAATAGGTTTGGTAATTCAAGAACTTGGGAGAGAGCTTATCCTGGAATCATCCCAATGTTCAAACGTCTATATGAAGAAACTACTTCAGACCATGCACGTGATTACTATATGCAATTCATGAGAGAGCTTCCTTGTGGAGGCTGCGAGGGAGAGAGGTTAAATGAAAGGTCCAGAATGGTACAAGTCAAATCACTCACCCTTGGAGAATTCAACAAACTTTCTATCAAAAAAGCATATGAAGTAGTTAATAAGCTCAAATTGACCGGAAACTCAAAAGAAATTGCAGAAGCAATATTAAGAGAGATAAAAGAGCGATTAAATTTTCTAAATGAAGTAGGTCTTGGATACCTTCAACTAAACAGGGGAGCAGCAACTCTCTCGGGAGGTGAGGCTCAAAGAATTCGTCTTGCTACTCAAATTGGATCTGGCTTAACAGGTGTTCTTTATGTTCTTGATGAACCATCTATAGGCTTACATCAATCTGATAATGACAAATTGATAGAAACACTGATTAGATTGAGAAATCTTGGTAACACAGTCTTAGTCGTAGAACACGATGAAGAAACAATGAAGCAATCAGATTACCTTATTGACATTGGCTGGGGTGCAGGTGAACAAGGGGGGAACATTGTTGCTTCGGGTACATGGGAGGAAGTTTCTCTAGTAAAGAAATCAATTACAGGAAGATACCTTTCAGGAAAAGTAAAAGTTCCATATCCAAAAGTCCGGAGACAGGGCAACAGTGCAAAAATTGTTTTAAGAGGAGCTCAAGAGAATAATTTGAAAAATTTAACGGTTGAGTTTCCATTAGGAAAATTTATTTCAGTAACTGGGGTTTCTGGAAGTGGCAAGTCCACTCTTGTAACTGGTATTTTATCTAAAGCAATTCAAAATGAATTTACTAGAAAAAACTGGATACCGCCAGGTATACATAAGAGTATTTCAGGATTAAATTACCTTGATAAATTGATTGAAATTGATCAGTCACCTATTGGGAGAACACCTCGTTCAAATCCAGCAACCTACTCAGGAGTTTTTGATATGATTCGAAAGCTTTATTCAATGACAGAGGAATCAAAAATACGTGGATATAAACCTGGAAGATTCTCTTTCAATGTACCAGGTGGTAGATGTGAAGTATGCAAAGGAGACGGAACAATAAAAGTTGAGATGTATTTTTTACCAGATGTTTACGTTAAATGCGAAGATTGCGATGGTTCTAGATATAACCCTGAAACTCTAAGCATTAAATGGAAAGGTTATAGCATTGCCGATATTCTAAATTCAACTGTTGAAAATTCTTTAAAAATATTTGAGAACCAACCCTCAATTTTCAAAATTGTTAAAACACTGGACGATGTTGGTTTGTCTTATATTACCTTAGGCCAAGCTGCAACTACTTTATCAGGAGGAGAAGCTCAACGAGTAAAATTAGCTAAGGAACTCAGTAAGAGATCAACCGGTAAAACAATGTATATTCTTGATGAGCCCACAACAGGTCTACACTTTGCTGACGTTCAAAAATTATTAGAAGTACTTCATATGCTGGTTGATAAAGGTAATACAGTAGTTGTAATTGAGCACAATCTTGATGTAGTTAAAAACTCAGACTGGGTTATAGATCTTGGTCCAGAAGGTGGAGAAAATGGTGGTATGGTTGTAGCGTCAGGAACACCTGAAAGCATCGTAAAAGATAAAAATTCCTTAACTGGAAAATTTCTAAAAAGCTTACTTTAAATGGATAAAATATCAACTAAGGAAATTCCAGAAAATCCAGGTATTTATATATTTAAAGATAAATACAATGATCCTCTATATGTTGGAAAAGCTAAAAATTTACGAAAGAGAGTCCCTTCATATTTCAGAGAGAATACTTCATGGAAAATAAAGAGATTAATATCTGAAGCAATTGAAATAAGTTTTGTAACTTCTAAAAATGAAGCAGATGCATTGTTGGCGGAATATTCTTTTATACAACAATATAAGCCGAAATACAATGTAAGACTTAAAGATGATAAGTCTTATCCATATGTGACAGTAACGAATGAAACTTGGCCAAGAGCTTATGTTTCAAGAAGTATTAATGAAAAGAATATAAACTTTGGACCATTCCCGTTTATTGGTGCTGCTAGAAGATCTCTGGATCATTTAATTAATATATTTCCTGTAAGAACTTGTACTAAAAATGTATTTGAACGGCATCAAAAGCTCAATAAACCATGCTTACTTTTTGATATAAATAAATGTTCAGGCCCTTGTGTTAACGCCATAGATCAAGAGTCTTATAAAAATATGCTGGAAAATATTGAAAATTTTTATTCCGGTAAATCTGACATGTATGTAAACAATAAAATTGCAGATATGAAAAAATATTCTGCAAACCAGGAATATGAAAAAGCAAATGAAGCAAAAAAATTAATCGAACATTTAGAAAATGCTCGATCTACTCAGACACTAATGGTATCTAATACTAAGTCTGTAGATGTAATAGGAATTGATGTAAGCAATCTTGATGTAGTTATTTCTTGTTTGTTAATAAGAAGTGGAAGAATAATAGGGGAGGTAAAAAAAACATTTGAACCTATAGATACAAAAAAACATGATGAATACCTCCCTCAAATCATATTATCAATATTTTCTGAAAACCAACCATCCGAAGAAATTTTAGTTAGTCACAGCTTCCCTTTTATTGAATTAATACAAGAACAGTTATCTGAAAAGTGGGGAAGAAAAATAGAACTGAAAACACCAAAACAAGGATGGAAAAAAGAGCTATTAAATACAGCAATAATTGATGCGAAAGAACTTCGTAGAGTTGTTAATTTCAGAAGAAGAACTGATTTAGAATTTCGAACTAGATCACTTGAGCAGCTAAAAAATAAACTAAATTTAACAAATGTCCCTTACCGTATAGAAGCTTATGATATTTCAAATTTAGGACCTGAGTATAGAGTTGGCTCTATGGTTGTAATGGAAGATGGACTTTCTAAACCATCAATGTACAGAAAATTTCATATTAAATCATTTCAAGGTCAAGATGATTTTAAATCAATGGAAGAAGTTTTATTTAGAAGACTCAGAAGGTTGACGAAGAATAATGAAAATGATCCTAGCTTCAGAAGAAAACCAGATCTTATACTAATTGATGGTGGTAAAGGCCAACTTTCATCGGCAAAAGGAGTATTAGATCATTTACAATTAGAAATTGATGTAGTGGGGCTAGCAAAAAGAGAAGAAGAAATCTTTAAACCCTTTCAAAAGGAGTCAATACTGCTAAATAAGAATTCAGAAGCATTGTTTACACTCCAAAACATTAGAGATGAAGCCCACAGGTTTGCGATAAATGAAAATAGAAGATTAAGAATTAAAAACTTTGATAAACAAACTCTATTAAATATAGAGGGTGTAGGAACAGTTTCATCAAAAAAAATTCTAGACAAATACAAATCAATTGAAAAGCTTTCAAAAGCTACTTATGAAGAATTAGAGGAAATACTAACCCCAAATATTGCGAGAAAAATTATTAACTACTTTAATAACATTTAATGTAGCTGTTTGAAAAAATTCTTCCATCTATAAACATGGCAACTACAATGTTAGCGAGAGGTAAAATTGGTTAATAAAAGACCCGAAGTTTTGTTACTTGTAGGCATGTCTGGTGCAGGACGTTCTGCAAGCTCTAATGTTTTTGAGGATCTTGGCTATTACGTCATCGAAAACTTACCCCCAGAACTTGTTGAATCTGTAGTTGAATCTAATGATGTAGCTGAATCAAATAAACAACTTGTCCTAACTATCGATGCAAGAGATATATCAGCCCAAGATGAACTCAATAAAAGTCTTGAGAGGTTAAGTCAATCTGGTGTCCTAACAAGAATGATTTTTTTAGATGCCGATAACGAGACCCTTATTGAGAGATATGAAGAAAATAGGCGACCACACCCCATGGGCATGGATTCACTTTCTCAATCTGTGAAAAATGAGCGTGACCAACTCAAGCCTATTAAAGAACTTGCAGATTTAGTAATCGACACCACAGATATGAATGTTCACGAACTAAGGAAAAGAATCATAGAGGGTTTTCAGGGTGAAGCTACAAATCAAGATTTAAAAATATCCGTAACTTCTTTTGGTTTCAAGAATGGTGCACCCAGAGATGCAGATATTGTTCTTGATGTGAGGTTTTTACCCAATCCTCATTGGAGAGAAGAGTTAAGGTCTTCTACTGGACAATCACCAATGGTAAGAAACTACGTCCTCTCTTTTGAAGATGCCGAAATATTTCTTGAAAAAGCAAAAGATTTGATAGATTTTTTACTACCAAGATTTACTTCAGAAGGTAAATCATATGTAGGAATTGCAATTGGTTGCACGGGCGGTAAACACCGAAGTGTCGTCATGACCGAAGAAGTTGGTGGTTGGTTAATCAATGAAGGTAAAGATGCAGTAATCCTTCATAGAGATATGAAAGAGTAATATTGTCGACTAATGAATCACTTGGACACACACTAATACGTGCTGATTTAAATTCACCAATTCAAAATAAAACTATTCAAGATAATTTTAGAATTATTAAAGCATTAGAACATTTAAAAAAAATTAGGGAAAATTCAAAAACTGTTACCTTTACTAGCCACCTAGGCAGGCCCGTAGGAAAAGATAAAAATTATTCATTAAA
>Ga0209308_10003761_pt1 | contig 12307 bp, 9 predicted proteins | sample COGITO_mtgs_1204_3_FD_184806 | JGI IMG/M metagenome (GOLD analysis project Ga0209308, IMG submission 184806) | Pelagic marine microbial communities from North Sea - COGITO_mtgs_120405 (SPAdes) (version 2) | ecosystem: Environmental > Aquatic > Marine > Epipelagic ...
TGTTGTTCTCTCTGTCTTCTTCTTCGTCTCTCCTCTTCTCGTTCTCTCTCCTCTCTGTCACTCGTCACCACCGTTTTCGCGTGCATCGCGCGCTGCGGATGCTCGTTCTTTCGTCTCATTTTCATTAGTAAAAGCAATTCAGGAGTGATGATTTATATCACACATCTGCGCGCGAATAATGAAGAAAAAGAAACGAACAGAAGAGATATTTGTGATTTTATGTACGAAAGCGCTGAAGGTGTTTTCTATTCTAAAATACATGAGTTCAGAAGTAAAACGATGCTACTGCTCCTCCGGACGACGACGCCACCGCGAGGCATCGACGCGCGTGGCCGAACGCTCTCGGTGCGCGCCGCGTTGTTCCGTTGTTGGTATTGGCGTCGACGCCGCCTCGTCGGCCCCGTTGGCCGACGGCGATGGAACGTCTCTGCAGTTGTTGCTGCTGCGGCGGCGGCGGCGGCGTTTGTGGAGCGGCTGTGTTTACTTCCTCGTCGTTACTTCGGTCGTATAATCGTTGGTTTCCGTTTTCCGTGCGTCTTTTACGGATCACGTCTTGGTTCGCCACGTCTTGAATCAAATTCTCGACGGCGTTTCTTCCCAAGCCGCACTCTTGTAAAGCGCGAAACAAGGAGTTTTTGGTATCGCCGCGATCGATGCGGAAACCTAAATCAATCATCCATGAGGCGACTCTTCGTATACTCGCGACGTCTTCGCGTTGGCCGTGGGCCCAGATGACGTGCGAGAACGTGCGCTCGTTTGGATTGACGTCGTAGTCTTCCATCATTTCGCGAACGACGCGTTCGGCTTCGCCGGTGTCGCCATCGGTACAATACGCCGCCACCACGGTGGTTAAAGGCACCACGTGCGGTTTGATTTTATACTCCTCCATTAACGATTTACACCGCTCTTCGGCCATCACCGGGTCGCACGCGCGCGCGTAGGCTTTGGCGACGGAGGCGATGACGAACGAATCGATTTTGATTTTGTTTTTATCTTTGCGCATGGCGGTGAGATATCGTTCGGCGTTTTCCGTGTCTCCCGAATTCGCCCAATACTCGAGAAACATCGTGTACGTTTGAACGTCCGGTTTTACGCGCATTTTCTCCATATCCCACGACCCTCCGCCTTGTAACTCTCTGAAAATAACCTCCGCCGCTCGAGGATTGCCCGATTTCAAGTACCCTTTCAACAGCATGTTGAAAATTGGTAACGACGGCGCCACGTTCGCCCATCGCATTTTCTCCAGCAGTTTTCGTCCTTTCCCGATGTCGTCGTTGTTGCAGTAGTAATCGATGACCATTCCGTACGACGCGGCGACTGGTTTCGTGACTAATTTACTCGCCATCTTCTCTAAATCGTACTTTTCATTGTTCCATCGTTCAATCACGGTCTCCGCTTCTTCGGGATCGTTGTTTTCTATGCATCCTTTTATGAACGCGTTGTAAGTCCGTTCCGACGGCACGACTAAATGCTTCTCCTCCATAATTCGCAACGTTCGATAAACCTTTCTATATTCCCCGTTCCTCGCGTACGCGTTGATAATCTCCGGATGCGTCGCTCGATTCGGTTTCGCTATTTTATCCTTCATCCCTTCCATATCCGGTCGATCGCACAAACCAATCTCCTCCACCCACGAATCCACGAACTGCATCGCCTCGTCCGGTTGATCATTTTCGCAGTACCCGTGCGCGATTGCGTTAAATATAGCCGCGTCGCAATCAAACTCCACTCTGGCTTCCTGATTGAAAATCTCTTCCGCCTCCTTCGCTTTATTCTGTTTCCCGAGCGCGCAGATCAAAGACGTGTACGTCTTCATCGTCGGTCGATGGCCGGAATCTTTCAGTTTCTTCAATTCATACCGCGGGTCGTCGTACGCGTATTCTTCTAATTTCGTTCTTGCAGTTGTCTTTTCTGTCGTCGTTAAACCTTCTTTTTCTTCTTCTTCTTCTTCTTCGTCCTCGCGAGACCAAGACGACGACGACGACGAAGCACCACCAAAACCAGCTTCTTCAAAATCCCTCCTCTTCGCCCGTTGTCCTCTCAACCGCCCTTTGTCGCTGTTGTTGTTGTTCTTATTCCTCGTTCTCGTCGTTAAACTCGTCTTCTTCCCGATCGTAATCATCCTCTGCGTCGCTTTGTGCACCGCAAAACACGACGCGTTTCGCGCGCATTTTCTGCATCGAAATCGTTCGTCGTGATACGCTAAGTGCGATTTGTCCTGCGGGTTTCTTCTTTTCTCTTCCAAAAAGTCTTCCTCGTTCTCGTTCTCTGTCTTCTTCATCGGCGTCTCTCCTCCCCGAGGACGATCTCGTCGAGGGGACGACTTCCGCTCGTCCAGCATCTCTCTCCTCTCTCTCGCGCTCTTTTCTCTCGTCTTTTCCCTTTGAGACGATATCTTTTTTGCTTTTGCTTCATTTAGGTATTTAGGGTGTTAGAGTAAGAAGTTCTACTGCGTAAGTGCGCATCTCGTACTCAAATTTTGCTCGATGAGTGCTTCTTTCGTACTCGTCAGTCTGTACGGCTTACTCTTTAAGTAACTTGTTTTTCGAGAGCTTTCAAGTGCTCCATTATATCCATATCTTTTAACAGACTTAAAATGTTGCACTCGAGCGTATCTGTCGTCGTCGGGGCATCCTCGGTGGTCAGAGCGCCCGGCATTCCTCGTCGCCGAGAAGAGAAAAGCAGTAGGAGTGACGCCGCGAGTAAAGGATGCGTCATCGGTCGGTCGTCGTTCGTTGGAAGGTGCTCGACGTCGTCGTCGTCGTCTCGTTCGGATTATCTTTCGCACAAGCGGCAGAGGAGGAGTAGGACCAAAGTGAAGACGACGGGCGAGGGCGAAAGGAGTCGCGACGAGAATGCGAAGAATAAAAACAGAGTTTGGAACACGACGAAAGGAATCGCGGAAACCGTGGACGACGACGCGGAAGAAGAAGAAGAAGAGTGCGGAAGCGAAGACGAGGAGTGCCAGGAAATCGCAGACCACCTCAGGCTGAAATCCGGGGTGCTCTTGGACGACGTTTTACCGATCGGGACGCCGATACAAAAAGTAGCAGTAGAAGAAGGCGAAGGAATGAGAGTAAACGGAGGAGGAGGAGGCACAGAGGTGATGGTGGATCCAATCGTGCAAGAGCAAGTGGAGCGGGCGAACGAGAAGCGGATCGATCGAGGGTTGGGGCAACGCAGAGCGCTGTCGGCGGAGACGAGGTCGAGACCGTTCGTGCCTTTAGGAGGGGAGGTGTTGCACTTGGCGTGGATGAGAGAGTACGACGAGACTGGGAAGTTTACCAAAGAGGAAGGGGAGGCGTATCGGGAAACGATTAAGAGTTTGTTGTCGCACTATACGACGCCGGCGTGGAAAGTGACGAGCGTTTTGGACGGCGTCGCGAGAGGGTGGTCGGACGTGGTGTTGGATTTAGGCGCTGGGTTTAATTGTCGTTTGCAAAGACACTCTGAGTTTGAAACGTTAACGCTGAGTGGTCCCGGGCGATTGCAGGATGAAATTTCGGCGCCGATTAAACCTTGGAGTTGGTTGTTGCCGACCAATTGGTTGGCGGATATTCCCGGGAAAGTATTTTTGATTCAACATTTCGTAGTCAGGTTAGACCGAGAAACCTTCGCGGAAACGATAGACAGAGAGACGTTGAATGGAGAGTGGTTGACGTTGAATGGAGTGGCGGATAAAAATAGTGCGCACGATCCGAGCGAGATTGTCGCGGACGCCGGCGTGGTTTCCAACGATTTACAGCGGTCCCGGTCGTTGTTCGAGGACGTGGACTTATCGAGCGACGCGAACAGTAGAACGGCGTTGAGACAATTAGAAGCCGCGAGGCAAGCGTTAGCATCGAGAGTCATGTCCAGAGACTCGTCGTATTTCGAAGACCCGTTGACGACGACGTCGAGTACGAAAGGCGCGTCCAAAGAAACGTTTCGAGATAGCGAATTGGATTGGGAAGTGGGCGCGTTTGCCGGCGCCAGTCTCGGAGACGGCGCGAAGATTTACGTCAACTATCAACTCGACGAGGACGGTGGCACGCAGTGTTTAGTCACTGTCCCACCGGGGAAAGAAACTTTCGATCGCGCCATGCGTCAAATCCAACGCTTGACTATTATCGAGCAGTATCGATTGCTGATTCTCTCTCGATTACCGAAAGCCAAAGCAAAACGACAAGCGTTGGCGCAATTGCAAATCCAATACGATACCGTTTCCTCGGTGTTGAGAAAATCGAGAGCGTCCAACACGGATTACCGCAATCAACAAGAAATGTTAACGCAAGTCGCGGACCTCGAATCCGCCGTCGCCGACGTCGTAGCGAAAACGCGCATGCTCGCGCTCTCCGCTCAAGCGTACCAACAAATCATCGAGCTTAAATTTACCGAAGCGCAGTTGAAACGATTGAGCTATAGCGCTCGATTCCTTCCTCTCTTCGTGAAAAAACGCTTAGACCCGGCGCTATCCACCATCTTCTTTGCCTCAGAACAAGCCGAAATCCTCTCCGCGGCGCTCTCCAGAACGACAAACTTGATCCAAGCCGCCGTCGAAGTCAAACTCCAACGCCTGAACGAATCCATCGCTTTATACGGTTTAATCTTCACCGTCGCCTCGGTCGGGTTGGGTTTATTGCAAGCCTGGAGAATCGGCAATTTAGGCTGGCTCATCAATTTCACCAAAACGTGTTTCTTAAAGACCATGGCGTGGATATTATCGAACTTTGGCCATCTTTTCGAACACTTTCACATATACGGGTTGGCGTAAAAGGAGTGAAAAATCAGCTTTTCGGCGGTAGCCTCGCGGTAAAAGGAGTGAAAAATCAGCTTTTCGGCGGTAGCCTCGGCGGCGGGAACGACAACAACACCAAACCGAGTTTCACATGTACATTGCGCGCGCATACCACACACACAAACACACAGAAAGACAGACAGACAGAGAGAGAATGAATGTAAACATCGTTGGTTTGTAATAATACTACTCTCTGGTAGTAGTACTACGCGGTATGCTTCAAAAATACTTCTTTTGTAAAGAGCAGGCAAAAAATCTGTCTTTTTCGCGAGCGTTCTGGGCCACGAAAACGACTACGTCACACGTGGCTTTAACTACCTCACTACTCCTCACGCACGTAACACTAACAACAACACTAATCAAAATGTTTTCTCTCTCTGCCGCTCAATTTGCTTCCACGGCATCCTCTGCCTCTCTCCGATCGTCGCAAAAATCGACCAAGAAATCCGTTCGCTCGTCTTCGATGATCGTGAAGAACACCGCGTCGATGGACGAGATGGATTCCACGACGACGTCATCATCATCATCCGACATGGTTGACATCGACTCCGCCATGCAACGCGCGGAATCACCGACGATGAACAACGGACAAACGTACTCGGAAAACAAACCGGAAACGTTCAAGGAAATAATGGGCTTCGCCGGGTGGGCGCCCGAGGTGATCAACTGCAGAGCCGGGATGGTGGCTTTCGTTGCCGCCATGGGGGCGGAAATGCAATCTTACAACCACGAGACGTTCGGCGCGCAATTGCACGACCACGTGTTTTCCCTCGTTTTTGCGAGTTTATTGATCACCGCGGCTTCGTTTATGCCGTCGATGCAAAACGCGGAGAAGTACACGTCGAAGCCGTCGTCCAAACCGTACGGGATTTTTACCCCGGAAGCTGAAATCACGAACGGCAGAATGGCCATCATTGGTTTGGTCGCCGCCACGGTCGCGGAGAAAGTTATGGGCCACGGGATCTTCGCGTAATTAGAGTTCGTATAAAAACAAAATATCATTTAGTAAAAGTTCTTTTTTTGTAATTACTGCTGGCTACAATTTGTATATATCTATTGTTTCATCATCATCTTTATCTTTCCCTCGGTTTCGCCTCGAATGTCGATCTTTTCGTCGACGTGAAAATTAGTTCGTCTTCTTCGTGTTTCCCATCGGAGCCGCATCGCTACTACTCAAATCTTCTGGATCCTTCCCGGTGACTAAATACTTAAGCGCGTTCCTCACGATCATTCGCGCCCAGTAGACGTTCAACATGCTCGGAATCGGCAGCGTGGTAAACGCGACGATTTTCTCCCCGACACTCAACGCGTTCCAGGAGCCAAAAATGAACGCCTTCAACATCAAAGGAATCACCAACACTCGGACGCCAAGAAACAACGGAATCCAGGCTAACCCGTTCAAGACGTAAAAAGCGCTCTTTTCTAACTTGCATTTCAACAAAAACCATCGAGTGCTCATGTTCGAATTCGTCACTTCGCTCACGAGAAAGAAATTGACGAAATAGACGCACCGCCCGGCGAGAACGGCGTACGGCCAAATGCAAATAGAAAACACGTGATGGACGATGAATAAATAATACGCCTTCTTGCCACCGTACGTGGCCTGTTGCCCTTTCGGATCTTCCAACATCACCGCTAAATCCCACGCCATGTACCCCAAACTTAAACCGCACGCCCGAACCGTATCCAACGAAGCGCGATGCACAAACTTCGTCCCATCGCCACCATCAAACGTCAATATCGCCGGCAACGCGAACAAGGTCACGAAAAACGCCGGAAAGTACGTGTCCATGTTCGTGTGCCAAATCTTCTTATCCGAATCAGACACGCGCGCCCAATACTTTCTGAAAATTTTCGGCGAAAGCAACACGCTCGATACCGTCGCGCACAGGCAAAAAGTAATCGCGAACAACACGTACGCGAAAAATATGCTCGCGACTTCTAAACTCGCGTCATTCTTTCTCAATTTTAACGACGGTAAAACCTTCGTCAGTACCATCGCACTTTTTCCTCGAAAGTGTTCCTCCACGAACAGTTGCACCGGCAGTTTCACGTGCCGGTCGATGTGGTCCAAGATTGTGTTTCCCATTTTAAAGAGTACTCCTGTTGGTATCATTATCGATGAGTTTAAAAGACTCGCACCTTTTATGCGCGCGTAATACGTGACGGGCTCGATGCTCTCTGATATATTCTCTACCAGTCTTGGAGGAGCGCAAAACCAGCGCGTCTTTTATGCAGAGAGAGAAAGAGAAATTTGCTTTGACTTTCCCAAGAGTTTAATTTGTCACAACACCTCACGGGAAAAACATTCTTCACTCTGAACCGTCGTCGGAGAGGGACAGAGAGAGAGAGAGAGAGTTACGACGACGACGACGCAAAGTTGATTGATTAATGCGCAATCTTGAGAAAGGGAAAAGAGCGTTTTTATTTCTGGTTCAGCGTGTATCATCACAACAACATAAACAACAACACTTTAACACCTTCAGCAGTCGGAGCAACGCAAAGAGGATGCCGCCGCCGAAAAAGAAAGAGGAACACCTACCACTCACGGCCGCTCGGTTCGGCCGAGTGAAGAATACTCTGAAAATGGGCATCGTTGGTTTACCGAACGTCGGGAAGAGCAGTTTGTTCAACCTTTTGACGAAGACAGCGCTCGCCGCGGCGGAGAATTTCCCGTTTTGTACCATCGAACCGAACGAGAGTCGGTGTCCTGTTCCGGACGAGCGATACGAATACTTGTGCAACCTGTGGAAACCGCCGTCGATGTACCCGGCGTTTTTGCACGTGACGGATATAGCGGGGCTTGTTCGCGGCGCGAGCGAAGGCGCGGGATTAGGCAATGACTTTCTTTCGCACATACAAGCTGTGGATGGGATTTACCACGTCGTGCGAGCGTTCGATAGCGACGAGGTGATACACGTGGACGACTCCGTCGACCCAATACGTGATTTAGAAACTATCAACCACGAGTTGTGCGCGAAGGATTTAGCGGCGTTGAAGAGAGCCATTACGGACGAGGAGAGAGACGTGAAGAAATCAAACGGGATGAAATTGTCTCAGCTTTTTAAGGATACCATGGCGAAAGTCGAGCAGATGTTATCGAACGATTTACCTATTCGGTCGGGAGAGTTTAGCACTCCAGAAATTGACATGATCAAAATGAAACTCGGGAATTTGATCACCACGAAACCGATGATCTATGTTGTCAACCTGACGAAGAAGGACTTTATTCGGAAGAAAAACAAATGGTTGGTAAAAATTCACGCGTGGATTAAGGAGCACGGCGGAGGGACGATGATTCCAGCGTCAGTCGAATACGAGCAAGAAGCGTTCGATATAGGCGAAGAAAATTTAGAAGCGTTTGAAAAAGAAAACGAAGGCGCGAAGTCAATTTTGCCGAAGATGATAGTTCAAGGCTACAAAGAGCTGAATTTGATATACTACTTCACCGCAGGCGAGAAAGAAGTGAGATGTTGGACAGTGCAAGAGGGCGCGTTGGCGCCGCAAGCGGCTGGGGTGATTCACACGGATTTTGAGAGGGGCTTCATCAAAGCAGAGGTGTGCTCGTTTGAGGATTTCAAGTCAATCTCAACGACGAATTCGATGGCGGAAGTGAAAGCCGCCGGGAAGTACAGACAAGAAGGTAAAACTTACGTCGTTAAAGATGGCGATATCATTCATTTCCAATTCAACGTCACGGCGGCGAAGAAGAAATAAGAAGAAAGTAAAAACGCATGCATAAATAATATGAAATAAAATATACACACGGCTAAAAAGACCCCCTCTTCTATGACTAATTATTTCATCTCTCTACTGTTGTTCGTTGGCTCGAACGCTCGAGACTAACTTCAATTTTGCCGCCGCCATAGCGTTGTGCTCGTCCAACTGTTTCGAGTACTGATTAACCTGGTTAAAAATCAAATACGTTTCCAATCTGCTCGGTTCGTTCTGCGTTCTCGTGTCTGGATTTTCTTCGCTCAGCGGCGCCAGCCCGCTCTTTTCTCTCTGCGCGTTCTCCGCTTTCCTCTTTTGCAACCACACGTTCTTTTGTTGCTGCAACCGATGGTTCGCTCGATGATAATACGCCACTTTTTGCTGTTCGCTCCCTAAATCGTCCATTGACTCGCTCAAAAACTCCAAACTTTTCGTCGTGAACGTGTTCGCGTTCAAGTGTAATCGATTCAAATCTTCCTCGGTTAATTTATTCTCGTCTCGTTCAATCTTTCCGTCTGCGTTCGCGTCCAACTGCTTCATCATCGCGCTGACCAACACCGAATTACTCACCACCATCGGTACCTCCTCGATTACGTCGCTCCATTTCAGTCCTCGATCCTTAATCTTGCTCGTTTCAAATTTTCCGTTCACTTCTTTGTGCGTCTTCAAAAACGCATCCGTCAAGCGAATAGCTTTCAATCCAAACTGGCCATCCGAATCGTTCACCGTAGGGTCGTAAATTATACAAACGCACCTCTCAATACTCTCCGCGTAATCAATAAACGTTTCGATCAACTCTTCGGTAAAATACGACCCCATAGTCGTCGATTGGTACCACCCGACTGTGTTATTGTCCACGTTCACCTCTCGCAACATTCGCATCATCTCCAACTGATAATGCGCCCCTTCTTCCTCCTGAATGTCTTCGTTAGTGTTGTTATTCTCCGAAGACGATTGCGACGGAAACGGAAACGAACTCGTCACCTCTAACGTCGACCCGACGTCCAAACCGAGCAATTGTCCCGTCACTAACGACGGTTGCGAATCTCGCGCGTGCTTCGCGATTTGCAGAATCACCGAGCCGTCGATCTGTACCGAATGCAACGGAGGCGTTTCCGGGACCGATGCTTTTTCCTTCTCCGCCGCGGGTTTCGACGCCAACGCCGCGAACGAAGAGGACGACATTTTATCTCTCGCTGCTGCTGTTGCTCTCGATAGAGAGATTCTTTTTCTTCTTAAGTCTGGTTTTGTTTCGTATACCTCTCGAAAGATGAGGATGTGATGAGGAAAGCCCTGATTTTGTGGCGCTTCAAATTGTCACAAATGATGGAAAAAGACAAAACAAGAAGAGAAAACAGAAACTACTTTTTCACTCTTTTATTAGTACGTTTTCTTTTATATAAATACGTGTGTGTGTGCGCGCGCGTGGTTTCTCTCTCTCTCTCTCTCTCTTTCTCTCTCTGAACTCTTTTCTCGGGTCGATTTTTTTTCTCTCTTTGCGTGTTCGCTCGCTCGTTCGTTCTTTTACGCGCGGTTCTTTTTTAACTCGTTCGCGACGCGATCGATGAATTGTTCGGTCGTCGCGCCGGACGGGCCGGATAAATCTCGCGTCCCTTTACCTTCGCGGAAGAGTTTGTGCATGATGTTTCGAATGCTCGTGGTGAAATCGACCATTTTTTTGTGGTTTTCTTTCGTGTCGTGGGTGAAACTGGCGTGGTTCATGGCGCCGATGAGACCTTCGACCATGCCGAGTGGATTTAAGCTCGTTTCTTCGCCTCGTAAGCGCGCTTCGTCCATATCGGTGACCGTGCCGTGAGAAGCTTCGAATTCTTTGATGTACGTGCCGTCTGGAGCGACACCGACGAGGTTGGAGGTGATGAAACCGGGTGATTTGTGCATTTGCGCCAACTCGTCGGTCAAGACGTCGCCGTCGTAGTTGTGCGCAGCCATGCCAAAGTTCCCTTGGGTCCATTGGACCAATTTCATCGTCGCGGCGTCGGAGAGGAGATGCACTAACTCGGCGTCTTTCTCGGCGACGATCTTTTGCGCGATAAATTTCGCTTTGAAGTCGCTGTCGTAAACGTCTTTCATGATTTTCCAAAACGGTTCTTGCCATTTGAAGACGGTTTTCTTCGTGACCACGTACGGTTTTACGCCAGCTTCTAAACACCTCTCGAAGAAAAACTTGGCTAAATTGTGGACGTTATCGTACGCGTTATCGTACGTCACCACCGCGGAAATTTCGTCTTTGCACTCTCTCTCGTCCACCACAATCTCCTTCCCGGCGTCCGGCCCGTCCTTCGGGATGAACGTCGTCTTCAACGTCCCTCTCCCAACATTCTTCCATCCAGCCGCGTACTCCCCGCCCACCGCGTGTCTCTCAAACAACACCGGACCTTTATACCCCAACTCAATCCCATCGATATGAATCGTATCCCTAGAAATAGTAATCCCATTCCACCCTCTTCGCATGGCGCCGTTCGGCGACCCCCACGTCTTCTTCAACCCGAGTCGCTTCACTTGGTCCGCCGTCGGCGTAATCGTCGGCTCTTTAAATATCGCTTTCAACTTAAACCCAGCCGTAACGACGTCTTTCAACACCTGGTCGTTCGTCTCGTCCCTATTTTTCGCGCTCAAATCAAAATGTTCCCACTTTGAAGTATCCACCGCGGGCGCGATCCATTTTTCCTTGACCAGGTCCATCACGTATTTCGTCATCTCTTCGCCTGCGACGTACACCATCGGCGCGGCGACCAAGAGTTTTTTTTCAGAAGAAGACGCGTACGATCGCGCGATCACGCTCGACGCTTCTCGAAACCCAGATCGACGGCGACAACCAGTCGTAGCACTCGTCACAGTCGCAGTAAAACACCGAGAGGAAGAGGAAGAGGACACGTCGTGAGCACCGCGACGCCGAGTCCACGTTCCCGAAAACGAAGTCATCGTCGAACCGTTATTACGATTGTTGTGATTGTTGCGCGAGAGCGGCGGCGTTGTTTGCGCGAAGGCAGAAGAAGAAAAAGACGCCGACGACGATGCGACGAGGGTAACGATGCTCTTCGTCGCGTTCGTCCTCGTTTTCGATGATAACGGTGATGATGATGATGTCGTCGTGATCATCTTCGCAGAAGCAATCGCTCTTCTCGCCGCCATGATGCTCGAGAGTGATAAAAGTTGATTTTTTTTTTGCGCTTGTTTTTTATGAAAACAGAAGAGTTTTTTGAAAAAAATCGCACTTACGATTTTTTTTGCAAAACAGAGCAAAAAGCGCCATAAAACACTTTAAAAACGACCACTACACACGCACACGCTTTAAGTTTCTTTGCGCGCTTTTCGCGTTTGGAGATTTGTTCCTTTTAAAACTCAAAGTTGGGGAGAAACGACTCTCTCTGCTCTTTCTCTCTCTCTTTTTCTCTTCTTTAGCCGCGAGAAAAGGAGCACATCGCGACGAGAACACCGCGAGAAGAGCACAAATCATCATCAGAATACGGTTATATCATCACATCACGCAGAGAGAACATTTCACGCAGAAGAGAGATTTGAGTCAAAAGAAACATGGGGAAAGTGGCGAAACCGGCGCGCACTTTCGACGCGGTGCGCGTGTTCTCTCTCATCGCTTTTCTTTAAAGTCGTTTTCTTCGTTTCGTTCTTCTTTTTTCTTCTCTCTCTGACGGCGTTTTCTCTCTCTCTCTCTCTCTCTTGAAACACAACGAACAGTCCCCGCGAATGTCGGCGTTGATTGCGAAAATCTTGTCGTACACAACAACCGACGACAAAAACGCGTTGACGACTTTGGACGAGAAGGCCATGGGGGGA
>Ga0209308_10003780_pt1 | contig 12273 bp, 5 predicted proteins | sample COGITO_mtgs_1204_3_FD_184806 | JGI IMG/M metagenome (GOLD analysis project Ga0209308, IMG submission 184806) | Pelagic marine microbial communities from North Sea - COGITO_mtgs_120405 (SPAdes) (version 2) | ecosystem: Environmental > Aquatic > Marine > Epipelagic ...
CCCGCACCGCCTCAGTGACCCATGAAATGGCTATAATGCCTTTTGCAGACAGTCCTTATTGGCTCACCAGCCTGGTATATTTCAGTTTGGTATTGCTTGCGGCCCTAAACCGCTCCAAATTATTAGACCTATTTGGTAAAATTACCACCCCTGGAATTTTAATCGTACTCACTGCCTTAATTGGTATGGCGGTTTTTACACCAGAAGTGGCCTTGGCTCCAACCACCATGGGAAATCCTTTTGGAAGCAGTTTGTTAGAAGGCTATCAGACTTTTGACGCCATTGCCGCTGTGGTGATTGGTGGGGTGCTACTGGTCTCTATTCAAAAAATGCAGTTTAAGGAAAAAGTAACTCCTGGAAAAGCAACTCCTGGAAATGCATCTCAAGCAACAAATGTAGATCAAACCGCCAATGCAGATGGTGTCGCAAATGTAAACGCAGCTCAAACTACCAATGTAAATCAAGCCCAACCAGACAACAATTCATACCTCCAACAAAAAAACACGGTGCGTTTTGCCGCGATCTTTTCTGCTATTGCGTTGTCTGCCATTTATGTGGGCCTCATTTATGCGGGTGCGCAGGCCCAAGGGAATTTTGATGCAGAGAGCAGTCGTAGTGTTATTTTACAGGGCGTGGCCCAGCTATTTTTAGGAAATACAGCCCCCTTGGGCCTCGGTATTTTAGTAGCCTTAGCCTGTTTTACTACCGCTACAGGAATTGTTACGGGAACGGCAGATTTTGTGGCCAGCTATTTTGAAGGCCCCGGCTATGCCCCTGGAACCGCCAGAAGAGTATTTGTAGGTGTGGCCCTTGCTGGCGCTATTTTAGGGGTGCTCATGGGGCAATTCCCCGTGGTGTATATTATTGCTATTGCCGTGCCTGCCTTAGTATTTATTTACCCCACTACAATCATTCTTATGGCTTTGCATGTCCTACCCGCCTCCTGGGCCACTCCAAAGGCCTTTAAGGCAGCAGTGTTGGTGTGTTTTGTAGCCAATACACCCGCTTTTTTAGACAGTTTAGGCTACCCCACCTTGCAAGAGGCCACTGCATTTATGCCGCTCACTTCCCAAGGACTGGCATGGGTTTTACCCGTAATATTAAGCGTGGTGGGTCTAAAGATTTTTGGTGTATTTTTAATAAAAAAATAATGCACCGCTTCATTTTATCGCCATACGCTGACCAGCGTTCTTGTTGCTACAAGATTTTTGCAAGCCTAACATTGTTGTTATTGTTCAGTGTTTTTGCGACTAGCTGGATCCAAGCCCAAACGCTTATCAAGGGCCAAGTATTAGACGCGCTAGACCAGTCTGCATTAGAGGGAGTGTCGGTGTATTTTGACGGAACTTCCCTTGGTACCATTACCGATGAAGCAGGGTTTTTTGAACTGCCCCTCGCTCAAAAAATAAATGCCACTCTCGTAGTGAGTTATTTGGGCTATGAAACCCGTTCTATTGCAGATTTACAAAACTTATCTAAGGGATTTACGGCTAAAATATTTTTAGAAGAAGCCGTAGTGTCTTTAGATGAGGTGGTACTGGAGCCAGACACCTGGTCCAGAGAACGCAAGTACCGATTGTTTAAACGCACCTTTTTAGGAGAAGATACTGCAGCCCAGCGCACCAAAATTCTCAACCCAGAGGTGCTGCGATTTTATTACAACAAACAAACTGCAACGCTCTACGCCTATGCCTCTGCTCCGTTAAACATACAAAACAGACACCTGGGGTATTTGGTGCGCTATGCCCTGATAGATTTTGAACTCTCTTTTTTCAAAGACACTGTTCAAAACGAATGGCCTCAGGAGTACATTTCATATTATGCAGGCACCTCTTTTTTCACTCCTTTAGCCTTGCAGACCAAGAGCAAATATGCTAAAAATAGGGCCAAAGCCTATGACGGATCTACCCTTTTCTTTATGCGCACACTCTTACTAGGGCAGCTTAAGGAAAATGGTTTCAGGTTTTTTTACGGCCAAAAAGAAGTGCCTTGGGAACTAGTCTTTAGCCTGAATCAGGAAGAAGATTTCTTAAAGGTAACACTGGAAATACCCAGAATCACCATTTTGCACAAAAAAAAGCAATCTGTTTTAGAAGCTGTAAATGGCCCCTTTTACTTAGACGGTTTGGGAAATTTTGCACCCGCCAACCGCCTGTCTTTTGGCGGTTATATGGGGTCTAAACGTATAGCAGCTATGCTACCTTTAGATTACGGAATGGAGTAGACAAATTTAATTATCTTTACCCCAGCAGGTTTAAAACACCAAAAACCTGTCTTTAAATAACACCTTATATTTCCATGAAATACCAAGCTATCCCCAATACCCTTTTTATAAAGAATCGCCAAAAGTTTACCGCTCAAATGATTCCAGGGAGTCTGGCGGTCTTTAATTCTAACGATATTTATCCGGTGTCTGCAGACAGCACTCTGCCCTTTGCACAGCATTCAGATATCTTGTATTTGTCTGGGGCAGATCAGGAAGAAACCATCTTATTGCTCTTTCCAGACGCACTGAATCCGGCCCACAAAGAGATTCTTTTTGTTCGGGAGACCAATGAGCACATTGCCGTTTGGGAAGGCGCCAAGTACACAAAAGAGAAAGCCACTGAGCTTTCAGGGATACAGACCATCATGTGGTTGTCGGAATTTGACAAGGTCTTTTTTGACCTTATGACAGAGGCCCACACCATCTATTTTAACACCAATGAGCACTACCGTCAGGCAGTAGAAACCCAGACCCGTGAAGATCGTTTTATAGCCAAATGCAAGGCGCAGTTTCCCGCCCACCAATGGCAAAAAAGCCAGCCTATTTTACAAGAGATCAGAGGGGTTAAAGAACCAGAGGAAATTGCCCAAATGCAGACTGCTTGTAACATTACAGGTAAAGGCATTCGCAGAATTTTAGGGTTTATAAAACCGGGCGTTTGGGAATATGAAATAGAAGCAGAATTATTACATGAATTCGTTCGCAACCGCTCCAAAGGCTTTGCTTACACCCCTATTATTGCCTCTGGTACCAATGCCAATGTGTTACATTATATAGAAAACAACCAACAATGTAAGGACGGAGACCTAATCCTGATGGATGTGGCGGCAGAATACGCCAATTACCGCTCAGATCTCACCAGAACTTTTCCGGTCAGTGGCCGTTTTACCGAGCGTCAGGCAGCGGTGTACAATGCGGTTTTGCGCGTTAAAAATGCCGCTACCAAACTTCTAGTACCCGGAACGTTATGGGCAGAATACCACCAAGCAGTAGGGGAGATTATGACGGAAGAATTACTAGGCCTGGGTCTTTTAGCCCCGGCCGATGTTAAAAACCAAGATCCCCAGAAACCCGCCTACAAAAAATACTTCATGCACGGCACCAGCCACCACATTGGTCTAGACACCCATGACTACGGCGCACTCAAAACTCCTATGAAAGCGGGGATGGTCTTTACCGTAGAACCCGGAATTTATATTCCTGAAGAAGGTATGGGCATTCGCTTAGAAGACAATGTAGTGATTCAAGAACAAGGAGAACCGCTCAATCTCATGGCTCATATTCCTATTGAAATAGCGGAAATAGAGGCCCTGATGAACGGGGAGGCCTAGCCCAGCATTTTATTGGCAAAAAGTACTTATCTTAGGGGGTGAAAAATAACCTCAACCCCATGAAAAAACTACTTTTTGTTGCCCTTTTAGCCGCTGGATGGAGCGGAATTGCTCAGGATATAAGCCCTACTACTGGCGCTGAGATGCAGGCCAGTTTACAGCAACAGGCCGCCATGAAGGCCCGCTCGCTGGTTAAAAATATTCCCTTTACTCAAATAGGCCCTACTGTAATGAGCGGCCGTGTGGTAGACGTGGCCGTGAACCCAGACAAACCGTCTGAGTTTTATGTGGGCTATGCCTCAGGAGGCCTTTGGTATACCAATAATAATGGGACTTCTTTTAGCCCTTTAATGGACAACGCGCCCACACAGAATGTGGGAGATATTGCGGTAGATTGGGCTTCTGGCACTATTTGGGTAGGGACCGGAGAAAACAATTCTTCTCGTTCCTCCTATGCCGGAATAGGACTCCTGAAATCTACAGATCAGGGTAAGACATGGCAGCATATGGGTCTGGAAGACAGCCACCACATTGGCCGTATCTTGATTAATCCTAATGATCCACAAGAAGTAGTGGTAGGGGTTTTAGGACATTTATATACCCCTAATGAAAACAGGGGTCTGTACAAGACCACAGATGGTGGTAATAGCTGGACCAAAACATTACACGTATCAGACAATGCCGGAATTATAGAAGTGGCGGCAGCACCAGAAGACTTTAATACCCTTTATGCGGCCAGCTGGGAAAAAGACCGTAAGGCCTGGCATTTTGAGGGTTCAGGTACAGGCTCTGCCCTCTATAAAAGTACCGACGCAGGAAGTACATGGACCCTAATCTCAACCCAGGATAGTGGCTTTCCAACAGGCGCTGGAGTAGGCCGTATTGGCTTGGCTGTTTACGACGCTAACACTGTTTACGCCGTGCACGACAGCCAGTTTAGAATCGAGACAGAAAAAGATTCCAATGCCAGAAAATCTGAGGCGCTTACCAAAGAAGATTTTAAAGCCATGGACACCAAAGCCTTTATGAAGCTTTCCGACGGCAAATTAAACCAATATTTAAAATCCAATGGATTTCAAGAAAAATACCGCGCCCAGAATGTGAAGCAATTGGTGCAGGCGGGTACGGTGAAGCCCGCAGATTTGGCCACCTATTTGGAAGACGCCAACGCGCTTTTATTTAACACACCCGTGACCGGTGCTGAGGTGTACCTCAGCAGCAACGGTGGGAGCACTTGGACCAAACAAAACGAGCAGCCTATTGAAGGCTTGTTTTTCAGCTACGGTTACTATTTTGCACAAATATCGGTGGCAGCGCAGAATAAAGACTATATAGTACTTTCAGGAGTCCCTTTATTGGCATCAGCCAACGGCGGGAAAACTTTTAAAAATATAGGGGGAGACAATGTTCACTCAGACCACCACCATGTATGGATAAACCCCGCAGATCAAAACCATATGATCAATGGGAACGACGGTGGGATTAATATCACCTACGACAGTGGGGCCTATTGGATCAAGAATAATACGCCTACTGTAGGGCAGTTTTACTATATAAACACAGACAACGAAACCCCTTATAATGTCTATGGTGGCTTGCAAGACAACGGGGTTTGGAAGGCGGCAAACAACGCACCATTAAACACCCGCTGGCATGCTACGGGGCAAAACCCTTGGGAATCTATTATGGGCGGAGACGGCATGCAGGTGCAGATAGATAACAGAAATTCAGACATTGTCTACACCGGATTCCAGTTTGGAAACTACTTTAGATTGGATCTCAGTAGTGGGAAACAAACCTATATTCAGCCCAAACACGAATTGGGAGACGCGCCCTTTCGTTTTAATTGGCAAACCCCTATTTTATTGTCTTCTCACAACCAAGACGTACTGTATTTAGGCTCTAATCGCCTGCACCGATCTATGGATCAGGGGACCAGTTGGGAGACCATTTCTGGAGACCTTACTCAGGGGGGCAAGAAGGGGAATGTGGCCTTTGGTACGCTAACGGTCATTGGGGCGTCGGCCTTTGATTTTGACTTATTATACACCGGTTCGGATGACGGTCTCTTGCACCGCACCACAGACGGTGGCGCCTCTTGGACAAAAATTTCTAACGGATTGCCTGAAGATTTATGGGTGAGTAGTTTGGAGGCGTCGGTCCATAAAAAAGACCGTGTGGTGGCCGCTTTAAATGGGTATAGAAACGATCATTTTACCCCTTACATTTTCTTGTCAGAAAATGGGGGCGATGCCTGGAAAAACATAGCTTCTAACCTACCACTTGGCGCCGTAAATTCCGTGACGGAAGACCCCAACCATGATCATATTTTATACGCAGGAACAGACAATGGCCTCTATGTGACCTTAGATTTGGGGGCTACATGGCATTCTTTTTCTTCGAATTTACCTGCTGTTGCGGTACACGATGTAGTAGTACAAGCCAGGGATAAACACCTCCTGGCAGGGACCCATGGCCGTTCTATTTTTAAAGCAGACATTGCGGCTTTAGGACCCTTGGCTACACAAATGGCGGCTGGAAAGACTCCAGCGGTGCAACTTTTTGCGCTGGACAAACAGCGCGTGTCTCCTAGATGGGGTATGGCCAGAGGTTTCTCAGATCCCTATACGCCAGAAATAAGCATAGACTTTTTTGTAGCCCAGGCTGGGGAAGTCTCCGTTTCTGTTCAAGACGCCAATGGCATAGAAGTGAATGCTATGACGCTCCAAGCAGACGCTGGTTTTAACAGTGCGCCTTTTCATATGAATTTTTCTAAATTAGGAAAAACAGCCTTTTTAAAGAAAAATAAGATTAAGCTGAGTACTGCTGCAGACGGCAATACTTATTTGCCAAAAGGAACTTATAAAGTGGTTTTAAGTGCTGGAAAAGTAAAAAGCAGCCAAGAATTAATCTTGCAATAACATATAAAATCTTTGTTAGTCGATTAAATAAGGTCTAATTTTGAAAATAAATTTAGAATTATTGGTGACTTTTCAGTTTCCAAACAACACATGAAAATATATCCACAATTACTTAGGGTTTGTTTAGTCTTTTTCTTTATTGGCTTAGCAGCTTCATTTGCACAAATCACACCTCCTTCGACTCCTGATATTTCTATATCATATTGTAGTTTGCCGTCCTCAGAGATTTCACTACAGACAATAGTTTTTGAGGAAAACAATGTGACAGATTTTGTGATTGGCACAAGTAATAACTTCACATTATCTTTACCTGTCCCTTTTTCATTATCTGGTGATCCTGTCGCCACTGACTTTGGGGATGATATTTCTAATCTTAAGGCAACATTGATAGATTCTCAAACGGTTCAAATATCCTTTGATGTTTTAAGTTCAGATAGTTTAGATAAGTTTACAATTAGCGGATTATTTGTATCAACTAACACTTCTGGCGCAACAGGTGAATTGACATATAATGCATCGAGTAATCCTATTTTGGGAATTGAAAATGATTATTCAATATTTTCAATTACTTCAGATGAAACGCCACTTAATAGTGATATTGGTGAAATTTCCGAAAGTCAACAAGTTTGTCTCAACTCTCCTTTGGCACCAATCACTGTCTCCAATATTTCCTTAGATTTTGCATCATTTCAATGGGAGGTTTCAGAGGATAATATAAATTTCTCCTTAATAGAAGGGCAAACAGGTGTTTCATTTACTCCTACCAGTCAAACCTCCGGAGTAAAGTATTATAGAAGAAAAACAACAATATCTAAAAATGGGGTGTCGTGTTCTGCATATACAAATTCAATTAGTATAACAGTAATTGATCTAACTCCAGGAGAGATAAATGGCAGTCAAAGTATTTGTTATGGAGAGACCCCAGAGAGCTTTACAAGTATAGTTGATGCTTATGCAATGGGAGAGAATGTTTCATATGCTTGGGAAAGATCAACAGATGATCAAGTTACTTGGCAAGCTTTTGAAAACAACTCTACTACATATGCACCAGGGGCTTTGACGCAGACAATTTACTACAGAAGAGTAGCAACAAGTTCCACTTGTGATGTGCCAAAAAAATCAAATATAATTACAGTTCAAGTATTTGGGGAAGTTTTAGGGGGCGAAGGCGAAGGAAATCAAGAATTGTGTTTAAATGATACTTCAGCAGTTCCGTTATCAGTTAATGGAGCAACAAATTTTGGTGGAGAAATCACATATCAATGGCAGTTTTCGCAATTTAATAATCCAGAAACATTTGTAAATGCATCTGGAGAGGGTAGAAATAAAAGCGAAGCTGAATTTACTCCTGACACTAGTGTTCCAGGGACTACTTTTTTTAGAAGAATTACCACTGTTACAAACAATGGAGTCAGTTGTTCTGCTATTTCAACACCCATAAAAGTTTCTGTAATTGAATTAAATGGTGGAATTATTTCATCATCACAAGATATTTGTATTGGGAAAACTCCTTCTGCTATAAATGTATCTGGATCTTCAATTAATGAGAATATTTCCTATCAATGGTATTCTTCAACCGATAACAATAATTTCACTAAAATAGATGGAAGCTTGGGTGAATCACATATCCCTAGTTTAAGTGAGGTTGGCACCTATTATTTTAAACGTGAACTAATTTTTTCTGGCTCCAATGGAAATTGTTCTGTTTTTTCTGATGTCACTACAATCAATGTAGTTAGTGTTACTACGGGTCTTTTCGATGTTGTTTTAGAATCCATTAATAATCCATTGTGTTATGGGCCAGAGGGTGGTTCTGCAATAATAAGAGTTATTGGTGGTTCAGCTCCATATTTTTATAGTATTGATAATCAAGAATCAGTATCATTTGGTCAAGCCGGATCATCACAAACTACGTTTACAATTCAAAATATAAAGCCAGGTGGTCACAGTATTACCATTACTGATAGTAATTCTTGTTCTGTTGAAGAGTTGTCTGTCTCAATATCAATGCCTAATCCAATTAGTATTTCCCATTTTCAGCAGAATCAAGTTGTGCCAATAGGCTGTAATACACCAGGTAGCTTATCAGTATCTGTTACCGGCGGTACTCCACCATACTTTTATTCATGGAGTGGCCCTGAAAATTATAATTCCACATCAACTACCCCAACAATAAATGACATTTTACAACCAGGTAATTATACTGTTACAGTTGTAGACAAAAATCAATGTAGTGAAACCATTAGTGTGAATATGCCGGATACAGCATCAATTTTCACAATAGAAGGTGTTGTAAACAGTGAGCAGTGTGTAGATGATCAAAATAAAAATTCAAGTATTTCACTTTTTATATCTTCAAATGTAATTTCACCATACATAATCAATTGGGAAAAATGGGAAAAGATAGAAAATTCTAATTCTCAACAGGTTGATAACTCAAATAACGAAGTTTATGGTTGGGTTCCTATAGCTGGGAGTCAAGGAAAATTAAACCTAACAGGTTTAGGCCATGGTGAATACAGGGTTGAAGTTCAAGATTCGAACACATCGGGTTGTAATGAAGTATCAAAAATTTTTTCAATTGAAAAATCTAATCTGATAGTTTCAAATACTAGCATTACAAACCCAACATGTGATAATGAAAAAGGCAAGTTTAGTTTTAAGGTAGAATCATCAAATTCTGTAAAATATTTTTTGAACGGCACTGAAATTTCGACAAATAACTCACCTTCAAATCCTTTTGATTTTGATATTATCGATAATGTTCATGTTATTTCAAATTTATCATCAGGCAACTATCTATTAAAGATAGTTGACCAAATTCCTTTTGAAGATACTTTCAAGCTTGGGTGTGAAAAATTCATTGATTTTAATATTGAAGCTTATGATCAAATTACATATTCGGGTAACACCAATATTATTCTAGATGTTTGTGAAAACACAGAAACCTTTCCTAGTACATTACTTGTGAGTGGGGGAGATCCTTTTGTAGACAAAGATGGAAACCAAACCTATATTTACTCCTGGAAGGGACCAGATAATTTTCAAGCTTTAACTACTAGTCCAATAAATGTAGTTGAGGGGACATATGAATTAGTAATTCAAGATGCATCAGGATGTGTTTCATCACCATACATATTTAATTTTTCTTATAATGAAACTCCAATAAGTATTACTGAATCCATCATTCCTTTAGGATGTGGAGAAAGTAATAATGAGGGTTCAATTTCTATTAATATTTTAGGAGGTAAAGCTCCTTACAAAATAACATGGGAAAAAGAAATTGTTGATTCATCAAACAATCCTTCTCCCACTTATGAAACTATTGGAACTAATCTGTTAGCTGTAAATAATTTATCAGAGGGTAGATATCGACTGACAGTTGAATCTTCTACAGAATTTTGTTCAAATACTAGTTTAACAAGTGTTACAAAGTTTTATACACTTTTACCTCAAGAGTCAATAGAAATAATTAGCGGCCCATTTTTAAGTAAATCACTGTGTATAGGAGATTCTGGAACAATACAAATAAAGCTTTTTGACAAAAGTTTTAGCGAATTAAGTTTTTATTACAATAATCAGTTAGTATCAGGTAATTTCCTTGGAGATGACACATATGAAATAGCTATTGACGAACCTATTGAAGAATCTTCTCTATTTATCTCCAATCAATTTGGTTGTGGTGTCTCTCTTCCAATCATTACAGGTGTTGGAAATCCAGATTTTTCATATACTTCTAATTCTTTGGAGCAAACAGGACTCATTAGTGCAAATGAAAAAGTTACTTTCAGCAACACTTCTTCAGATTCATATATTAGAATGGAGTGGGATTTTGGAGATGGATCTTCAATTTTAGAAATTACACCAGAAAACGAAGCTACTACTGAAATAGTACACACATACGGCAATCCTGGATCTTTTTCTGTAAAATTAAGATTTTACAATATTTTGGGATGCTATAAAGAGGTAGAACAAGAAATTAGAATTGGCAAAGGGTATCTTGTAATTTTCCCTTCAGCATTTACACCCAATAGGGATGGTATAAATGATATTTTTGAGCCAAAATATACTGGGATTAAATCGTTTAATCTTGAAATATTTGATATGTGGGGAAATCTTATTTTCAGTAATCAAATAAACAACCTTCCTGTACAGGCAAATTGGGGATGGAATGGAAGCTATAAAACAAATAAAATTTATCCTTATAAAAATTTTAGGTACAGATTTACAGCAATCACCCATGATGATCAACAAATCAGCTATAATGGCGAGGCAACAATTTTGAGATAATGAGAGATATAAAATTCACATACTTACTTTTTATCTTCTTTATTCTTGTCAGTAAATCATCATTTGCTCAGGATCGGTTTATACATAATTTGAGTAATCTTCCTCATTTTGCAAATGCGAGTTATTTTGGCTTTAAGGATCCTTCTAAAATAGGAGTGCTTTCAGAATTTGTAAGCTCTCAGGATAATAGTGTTTCTGAACATCAGTATGCATATGGCACTACTTTTTTTGAAGATTATGATTTTCAATTAGGTTTAGAATATATGAACACAGGTTTAGACAATTCTGGCTATAGTCTTTCTAATGTTCGTATTAGCTATATTTATAAGTTACAATTAGAGAATGATTGGTATTTATATCCAGGAGTAACTGTTGGTTATTCAGGATTTAATTTTGATTATGGTAATTTGATTTTTTTAGATCAGATAAACATACTTTCTGGACAGGTAAATACAATTACTTCAGACCCTATAATAGCCACCGACAATATTGGATATTTAGATTTTGCAGCTTCTTTTATGGCGCATAATAATTATAACATGTCATTTGGTCTTTCCGTAAGCCATCTAAACCAGCCAAAAATATCATCTGATTTTTCTGAAAGAGAGATAAATTTAAATATGCGCATTGGAGCTCAATTCGCATATGAAGTAAACTTAAATAGATATCAGCAAGGAAGACTACCTAGTTTCTCTTATTTATATTTATTTCAAAATTTTAGTAAACAAGGCCCTAACACTAGATTAGATTTATATCAGGAACTTACTTTATCAAACTTTATGGTAGGTGTAAACGAGCATATTTCCGGACTCAATGGAGGAAATCTATTTCAGCTTGGAGTATTTGCTGGAATCAAGTTAGATACATTTGACTTAGGATTTAACTATACTATTCCAACAGGAGCAAACCAATTTGCATCTCCAAATGCATTTGAAATTTTTGTGAATTTTGATCTTTCACCTAATAGATCAAGAAATCGAAAAGATTTTAGTAGGTTTTACTAGTTCCTCAAGTTATTTAATGAAATAGTATGCCTGTATTAAGTTTATTGTCAATCAGAGCAGGTGCTGTACGTTATTTTAAGCATTAAAAATTTTAAATATCTAAATAATAATGTACATTTGAACATTAATAGGTGTTACAGCCACTTTTAAAATTTTTATACAGCGAAACTACTGTTTCTTTGGGCGATGGTTTAAATCCATTCATCTATATTTATTGTAGTTTTCGTCGAAAAAGTTAAAACAACCATTGGTTAGTTTCACACTTTTGCACGGTATAGATGTTTTCAAATCGCATTATTACGCTTTTTAAATTTCGACTATGAACCAAAAAACGATTACTAATCAAATTTTAGAACAAAAGAATTTCACTTTAAATTCAACACTTAATTACTTATTTAACATTTCAAACATGAAAAAACTATTTTCTTACTTATTAATTTCGTCCATGGTGGTGCTATCAT
>Ga0209308_10003781_pt1 | contig 12272 bp, 14 predicted proteins | sample COGITO_mtgs_1204_3_FD_184806 | JGI IMG/M metagenome (GOLD analysis project Ga0209308, IMG submission 184806) | Pelagic marine microbial communities from North Sea - COGITO_mtgs_120405 (SPAdes) (version 2) | ecosystem: Environmental > Aquatic > Marine > Epipelagic ...
AAGGTTACTGTTAAAAGAGATTTCCGGAGAGGATCGTCAAATGATGGCACGAATTGTCCAAAGATGGAGTAGTCTCAGCAACCAGTTAAAGAAAGCTGTTTTGGCGGTGGTGGGGTAGGGCGAGAAGGAAATCTTTATAATCGAATCAAATAATCTTGTGGAATTAGTGAATTTGAACTTATTATAAGCTTGTGTGGTTATGATTAAGCAGCTTGATTTATTTGAAAATGAAATAGGTAGTGTTGACCGATCGAGAAATAGTCATGGTTCTGTAGTAGGCCTTTTTGCCGGAATCGGTGGCGTTGAACTTGGTCTAAGCAAGGCTGGCTGGAAGTCTTCTTTGCTATGTGAGATTGACCCTCATGCTAGAAGAGTTCTGAGTCAAAACTTCAACATTTCCGAATCAGAAATATTCGATGATGTAAAAAAGCTTAAATCGATTCCTAAATGCGATATACTTGCAGCGGGATTTCCCTGTCAAGATCTAAGCCAAGCTGGTAATTCCGTAGGAATAAATGGCTCCCGATCAGGTTTAGTAGGTGAAATCTTCCGCCTGCTCAATTGTTCATCTCCTTCCTGGGTTTTACTCGAAAATGTCCCATTTATGCTGAGCCTCGACAACGGAAGTGCAATGTCACTTATTACAAATGCCTTTGAAGAACTAGGATATACTTGGGCATATAGAACTATTAACTCTAGAGCTTTTGGCGTACCACACCGTAGAGAGAGAGTAATTTTTATCGCATCTAAAAAATACGACCCTAGGGGGCCACTACTAAATCAACAGTTGGGGTCCTTGCCAAAATCTGTTAATTGGACAAATAAAGCGGTAGGATTCTATTGGACGGAAGGATTAAGAGGAGTAGGTTGGGCTGTTAACCATGTACCCCCAATTAAATGTGGCTCTACAATTAGTATACCCTCACCGCCCGCAGTTTGGATGCCAAATTGCTTAAGGAGCAAAAATCCTAGGTTTATAAAACCAACAATTCTTGATGCAGAAAAATTGCAAGGGTTCCCCAAAAATTGGACAGAGCAAGCTAAGTATTTAAGCTCTAATGGGGAGCGAAAGAGATGGACGCTTGTAGGTAATGCAGTGACAGTAAATGTCGCCGAATGGATTGGCGAAAGACTAGCTCAACCAGATGAATTTAATAAGTTTATAGAAAATGCAGGCCATGATTTTAATCAAAATAAAAAATGGCCAGATTCAGCGTGGGGTATTCCAAAAGTAGGGAAATTTACTTCACCGATTTCAAAATGGCCTATAAATAAAAGACAGAGAAATTTGCATTTATTCTTAGAAAAAGAATCTAGATGCAACGCATTATCAACACGAGCTACCCAAGGTTTCCTTAATCGGTTTCTAAAAGGAAACCTGTCAGCAGGAGGAGCCAGAGATCAACTTATCTCTGATTTAGAAATGCATATTAAAGATATGAATTAATTTTGATTTTTCCTTAGTTCTACTAAATTTAGAATTGTCTCAATAACTTGTTCTGTTCTAAGGAGTTGTTCTTTGTTTGGCAAACCGGATGGGGGCGGGTCGTTTTGAGCATTAAAAAAACGAATTATGCCCTCTTCATTGAATATTCCAATGAAGACAAACTCAAATTTCGACAAGTTTCCTTCACAGAGTGGCCCACCCGCTGATTTCCCAAACCTTTTGACTGCTTTATTAAAAGAGGAGAACCTTCTTTGCGTCGAATCAAAGCAACTATCCATTGGTAAAACTATAACTGCAACCATCACTGCATTTGGATAAAAATCATGAATCTCAAAGGATTCGCCTAAAAGCTCATACCACCTACCAGTAAAATTTTTTCCATAGCTATTAGTTCTATCTACGAAATTAAAAGTTTTAATTGAGATATCTAGAATAAGCTTACCGCCCTTATCAATAGCAGCAATATCAAGGCGCTTTGAACCATCTTTTACATTTACAGGGTGTTCCGGAGGAAGAAGTTTATAAATCCGGAGGTCGGCCCTTAAAAAACCAGCAAACCACTCAGCAACTTCCTGTGAAAAGACCTCAGAATAATGTCTCTTAGCGTTTTGGCTTTTAAGTAAAACCTCTTCTTTTGTTCCAACATTTTCGTGAACAAAGCCTATTACACCTGAAAAACTACTCCCACCGCTTCTAGTTCTGTTCTCATTAACATTCATTCTCGAAAGGGGAACGTAAATCAAATGCGATCTCAACAAATTAATTTATGATACTTTTCACCTAAACTAAATCTATAATTGAATCTTCGTTCATAAACTTAAGGGGTTAATTTTTTGCATAATCTTAAGTTAAAAGCAAAAATAAGTTTTTATTTTTTTGGGTGTGTGTTAAATATTTAATGCTTTTTCATATTTTCAATGATCAATCCAACACCTAAAAAAAGGTCCGCTCGCTAATGCGAACGAACCTTCCCTTATATTCACCACGACCCACGCCGTCAGGTATTCAGGCAATGCCCAGTTCTCTGTCGAAAACGCTCGTAAGTATTCGGCTTCGTTCCGGAATTAGATGAGCCTTTTCCTTTAAGACCTCAGTGAAGGCGTTGTGTAAGCTCCACGCTGTCCTTGGCGCGAACTCTTGATGCCAAGGCTCGCGCCACTCCCGCAAGACCTTGGGAATCGCTGAGGGCGCAATCGCCTCATGATCAACCGATCGAATGATCAGATCATGGGCCCGTTCATCGGATATTTCAGCTTCGCGATAACGCATAATCCGAAGATCATTTCTTTCCCATTCGGAAAACACCTTCTGAAATCCCTCATCGATTTTCTGATCCAGATCCTCGTATAATCGCGAGGTGTGTTTTCGGTTCAGGCAGATGTCATCTCCTGTGAACATTCCGTTTGCACAGACTGTCACACGGGCTCCCGCAACCAGTCCGGCAGCCACAGATTTGTCATGACTGTTCCGTACTCCGATCATTCGACGGTAGCCCAAGCTTCTGCGACTGCCCAAGGTGATGCTTCCGAATAGTCGATCTCCGCCATGGGAAAGCAGACAATGGGAATGAGTGATCCTGTAGCCATAATCCCCAATCTTTCGTTCCACACGATTCATTAGTTCGTGATGGGGCAGGGGGCACCATGACAGGGTTTGAGGTGGAGTGCGGACTTGATCCAATCGGGAACGGTCAAGTGTGAATGGTTTTTCATCTATTATTGAGACCATGGCCAATCACCTCCTTTCTTTTTTTGTTTTTCGGTAAACTTGCCAAAGAAGTCGGATAACCGCCAATCGGGTCCCAACCGGCAGACGATCAAAAAAACCCAGACGGCGAGCAGAAGTTTGCCGATAACTGGAGTGGCAAAATAAACAAATCCTGCACAGATTGACGCGAAGAGCGGAGCTAAAGGAAAACCTGTTAATTTATTAAACGCATCCTTCATCAGGCAGCCCTCCCATTTGTTCTTTTGTGTTTTCCCCAGCGGTCAAGCACTTCGCTAATTACTGTGGAAACCTGCATCTTGCCAAGTTCTGACATGGAGCGTCCATGAAGTTCCTCAGCCACTTCTTCCACCGCTGATTCAGGGAGATCATTTTGACTGAGGATTTTAAGGATCAGTCCCCGTTGTCTTTCAGTGCAGTTCCATTTTTGAGGGTCTGTTTCGTTGGTCTGGTTTCCTTTACTTTCTGGTTCCTTACCGTTTTCAGATGGAATGAAGCCAGGGTTACTCAATTGAGCATCCACACTTTGCTGGAGTAATCGATAAGCCCTTTCTGACTCCTCTTTGATTTGATCCACATTGTTGACTTCAGTTCTCATCGATACCCCGAAGTCGTGACTACTGTAACCGGGTAAACCCAGCCGTTTGTCGTATTTGAATTCTAATAAAATGGCCATTTTGCCACCTCTTTCTAATTGGACGGAATTTATATAATCGCACAAAAAAGCCCGAACTTCTCCGTCTAGGAAATTCAGGCGCGTGCGGTAGGGAACTTAGTTGTTTCCTACTTAATTATATAACACAGGAGAGGGTGGAATTGCATTCCTAGCGAGCAATAGCCGTTTGAGCATGAGATATGGATGGAGGTTTTCAAGTTAGCTAAATAGTTCTGAATTCTATGATTTTTCTGGTCTGAGGTTTCTTTCTATTGCTGAATTCAGCTTCCCTTTCCACCTGCCCACAACATCATGAGCTATCTTATTAGCATATTTACCAATAAGCTCCGCCTTAGTAAACCGTGATAAATCTTTCCAATTTCCCCTCACCACATATACAGCATTTGCATATTCCATACTTTCGAAAATTACGAATTCTTTATCTTTAAAGTTTAAGGCGTAATAATTTGCAAGGCTGTCCAAGCCTTTATGTAATTCGTATTGATCCGGGTACTTTCTTTGAATTTTATTGAAATTTAAAAGTCGCTCCTTACGAGCGAGAAATATTTTATCATCTTTTACTCCAGAGAGAGGAAGGTTTGGTTGATAAATATCAAGTTCTTTTTGAACCCAACCTTCACTCATCGGTATAAATTCCCAAGAATGTAATGTCGGAGGAGAGTTAATCAACATCTTCAGATTACGAAATAGATCTTCCTTTAGTTTTAAAAATTCAGATTCAATCTCTTCAAGATGATCCTCTGTCTTATTCTGAAAAAGTTCTCCGTAATGATGATCCCCCATCAATTTACCTTCGAGATTCTTAATGCCATAGAGTTTTGATACTTTTACAATAAAGTCCTTGAGGGGTTCCTGGGAATCTTGAGAAAAACTATCCATCTTCTGAAAATTGAATTAAAATTCAACCGCCCACCACTTGTTCTTATCATTGCCTTCTTTCTGATATTGGTACAATTGGTCACCATGCTTCAAGACAACACCGCTAAAGGGTAAGTCCTGTAATGAATCAGAAAATTCTCTCATGTCTTTCCACAACTCCCCTTTTTTTCGGTCGGTTGAGAGCTCAATGGATGGAAGAGCTACAACAGGTTCATACTTGATTACGGGTTCATTCACACTAGCACATGGAAGGGAAGCCTTAATTATAAGATGCCTAAGCTTGTAAGGTTTTTCGACGGAAGGAATATCAATCAAGGCAACCTTTCCAATATTTTGCCCCCGATCAATGTAAACAATATCGTATATTTTTTCATTAAAAAGGCAGGATAACTCTTCCACAACAGAACCAAGTGTTTGCTCAGTATCACCTTCAAATTCTTGGCCAATATCGTCATAGGCGATTCCATCGACAATAATTAACCTTTGGCCTTTAATTTTAGCCTGCTCATACCAGCCACTTTCATTCTTTAGCTTTTCAAAGATTGAGGCATCAGAACGAGTTGGAACTTTAGGAAGAAATTTGCTTGGCATTAAATTTGAGTACCCACCTTTGAAGAACTGGTCAAACTTGTATGTATTTTATTCCTACTTTTGCATATAATCCAATCATTGTAATGGTAACTACCCCTTCCTTTTAAACCCCACATTTTCCAAAGACTTGATATCACTTAAATTTATTTCAGAATTTCTAGTAGGAAGGTTCAAGCCATTCTAAATAACTCACTTCTACTTCAGTATCCCGTAATTTCTTAAATAGTAGGTCATCATGTCTAAGCTGATAGCATCCTGTAAGGTCTACCGTTGATAAGTTTTTATCACACAATTTAGTTATAGGAAGAAAGTCTTCATTACTAATATTTCTACAACATGTTATCGCGAGATTCTTTAGGCTCTCAAGAGTACTGATAGCAGAAATATCATTTAGTTTGTCGCAACTGTTTAAGCTAAGCTCAGAAAGATTTTTGGCCATTCCAATACCCGAAATATTACTAATGCCGGGAAAGTCCCATATTTCTAGCGTTTTTAAACTTTTTAACCCGCAAAGATTCGGAACTTTGATTACAGAAGTAAAATCCCAAAGCACGAGTTTTGTGACATTTTTAATCTCTCCAATGGCAGAAATATCGGTAAGTGAGGGACACCTATCAATTTCAAGCGATTCAAGGTTTTTTAGCCTACTAATAGCCGAAATATCATTGAGCTCAGAACAATCGCTTATCTTTAAATATTTTAAATTTTCAAGGTTACCAAGATCCGAAATATCAGATACAGAACAGTTGTAAAAATGCAGTTTTACTAGTTTATTAAGTTTCTCAATACCAGAGTTAAAACAGTTTCCCATAAAATCTCCGCAAAATCCAGTAATGTAAAGTTTTTCAAGGTTTTTGAGTTTTCCAACCGCAGATATGTCGAAAAGGTTATCTGCGCCCAGTTTAAGGCACTTAAGGTTTTCAAGCGTACTAATGGCCGAAATATCATTGAGCTTAGGGCAATCAAAAATCTCAAAGTTTATCAAATTTTCAAGGTTACTATGATCCGAAATATTTATACTAGTAAGTGAGGGACACCTATCAATTTCAAGCGATTCAAGGTTTTTTAGCCTACTAATAGCCGAAATATCATTGAGCTCAGAACAATCGCTTATCTTTAAATATTTTAAATTTTCAAGACTACCAAGATCCGAAATATCTTTTAGATGGCAACCGTTGAGGCAAATTTCTTTAAGATTTTTAAGTTTTCCTACAACCGAAATGTCAGAGAGGTTAGGGCAGTCTGAAAGTCTTAGCGTTTGTAGGTTTTCGAGAGTTCTAAATGATGAAATATCCCAATGGAAACCAAGTTCTCGAAGAACTAGGTGTTTTAAATTTTTTAGATATTTAATGTCTGAAAGATTAACTTCGTCACAACGTCTTAACTCTAGTGATTCAAGATTTACCAGCGTTTTAATCGCAGAGATGTCGCTTGGGTTGCCGATATGATCCGAAGGATAATAATTGTCATCAGACACCCTCTTCCCCAGAAAGAGGTTCTTTAAGTTATTTTGACCTTTTAAAATAGAAACATTAAACTCTGACGCATTCTCGATCCAGAACTCTTCCAAGTTTGGTAAATTACTAAAGTAAGTTAAGTTTTTTATTTTAAACGATGAATCGAAAATTAGTTTCCGTATATTTTTTTTCAGTAAACTTTTGTCAAAATTGATACTTTTTGAGGCTTCATTTAATAAGAATTCTAAAAAGCTAATACTATCTTGGGGTGATCCAATCAATTGCGGGAAATTATCATTTCTTTCTACTACACATGCTTTTTCCCAATCCGATTCACCTTTGAGATAAGAGGGTTTATCATACATCCAATAGGGAAATTGCAGATCTCCTGATTCATCAATTTTAGCTCCTTCGAGTAATTTTGAATGAAGATTTTTATTTTTATGAGGATTGAATAATTCTATTACCCAATCTAACAGACCTAATTCAAAAACAATTATAATTCTCTTTTCATGAGTGAAAATAGGTATTTCACAATTATTAGAGTTACATTTGTAATTAAGTAGGTCTTTGTCCTGTGAAAAAAATGCTTTATGCAGATTTTTATCTGAGATAATACAGCCATGGTCACATATCGCACTCTGGCTTAGTCTTTCTTTGACTAATTTTTCCTCTTCTTCACGATTTCTAGAAATGTTATCCATTAAATTTCAAGCAAAAGTTTTCCCGTTTATCTTAATGCTGTGCATGGGACGCAGTTAGAGTTCTAAATTCTCAACATGTTCGCCGTTACGATAAAGAAACTTCTTAATACGCATTCCTGACAATGTCAGATCTGGTGGTCGTTGTACCCATATCCCATTTCCATCCTTAAAATTAGTATCCGGGCATAACTGTCCACTCTTAAGCCACTGAGTAACATTCATCAACTTACCTTTATTGTAAATTCTTACTGAGCGCTTTTTTCCATTATCAAACCATTCATGGAGTTTTCCATCGAGGTCATCATCGAAATAAAATGCGTCCAATGTTTGAATTCCAAAGTAATTCCAAAGCTTGAATGGCCCGTTCCATTTTCCGCCCTTAAATGATTTCTCCTGCTGTTTAACTCCGTTTTCATGCCAGAAGGTCCACTTGCCGTCATATCCCCATTTTTTACAACCACTTAGAGTATACTCCCCGTAATTACCCTCTTGGCTTTTTTGGCCGTTTGTATACCAGGATGTTGATTTTCCGACCATTCTGCCTTCCACATAGGTTATTTCTTTGGCTTTCTGGCCATTCTCGTGCCAAGAAACTTCTATACCATTCTTTTTTCCGCCGACATACTTGATTTCTGTCCAAAGGGCTCCATTTGGATGCCAGTATGTTTCAATTTCATTTTCCTGGTCTCCCAGGAGTTCAGATACATAGGAGATTTCCTCTTCGACATGATGCTTACAAAGGCAGCTAAGTTCTTCAGTTTGATATTCTGCAGGATCTTTCCATAAATCATCTTTATTGAATTTCCATGGAAATGCTCTGACTGGATTGGAGTAATTTACTGGGCGTTCACATTCAATCGCTTCACATTTTGCATCCGCAAAAAACAATATAGAAGCTTCCATCTTTTTCCACTTGGGGATTTCGGTTCTCCTATCCCACCACTTTTTCCAACTAATTCTATCCATACGCCAATAACATAAATCTATGAATTTTTCTAAGTTACTACACCAACCACAGAATGATGAAGTATATTACCCAAAAACATATGAAGATCTTTACTGAATTATCTTTTTTTATCTTTCGGTTAGGGTCTGAAATAAATCGAATCCATCTTGAGTTTAGATATGTATCTAACTCAATTCTTTTTATTCGAGATTTTTGCAGTGTATCATGTAGATTGTTTATAAATGCTTTTTGCTTCTCAGGGTCTGGAGGCTTAAGTTTTAATTTGGACCTTCTATATCTGTAATTCATTTTATAATTTAAATGAGACCACGTATTTCAGGGCTGCGTGCAAGTTCAGCGACTCGTTTATGGACTGATTGCCATTTTCCATCGGTATCTTTGAATGTTTTATACCCACTTTTGTTTTTACTGAATAATCCCATTTCTGTTTCTATTATAAGTATTTAAGTCATAGCAAGGAAATGTTTGTACTTTACTCCTTCATTATTGATTTTATTTGACTAAAGTGGTTCGTGGCACGAAGTTCTAAAAATGGAAGGCGGAGATGGACATCATGACCCAAGTTTAGGACCCATTGATCCCAATGGGAAGGGGTGTGGTTGCATGCTTCTTATCATGGGCTATATGCTCACGATTCTTTTTATCCCAGAAGTCCCCAAGCCTCTTTCGGGTATTCTTTTTCTAGCCCTTACTGTCTTTGCGATCTATCTGGGAACAAAGGTTATACTCTCCTGAAGTTTAATCACTTTGGTCATTTGTCATAAACCAAAGCATTTTTTCACCCCCGAAAGAATGGCTGCCATCCGATATGCCGTTATCATTTCTGTCGTAGGAATTAACCTTTGTAGGGACATGCTTTTGAACAGTGCTAAAATCCGAATCCAATAAAACCATTAAAGCCCTTATCAATTCTTCATCCACATGTCCCGCAAACCCCTTACAAAAATCGTTCACCACAAACTCAATTTTTAATTCCGCCTCATTTCTTGTCATAATATGATAGAGAACGATTAATTATTTCAAGTCAAGTTTGGGCTTTGTTGAGCCTGTAAATTAGCCTACTGTGGTCTCTTTTTTAATGCAGATCCACATCCACAAAGACGGCAAGACCTTTGGCCCGTATCCGTTAGAGCAAGTCCGCCAATACCTGAAGGCAGGTAACTTCTCAGGTAACGATCTTGCATGCCATGATGGTGCAAATTGGATCAAGTTATCGCAAGTGCCAGGCGTTACTGCAAGCAAGCCCAAGACCGTAGCAACAACGGTAGAACAAACTGCAAAGGTTAAAGTTAAACCAGCCAAGAAGTTATTGGGTATAAAGCTATTGATTGTTGGGTTCTTCTTGGCACTCGTTGTTTCACTTGCCGGATTAACTTACTACTTGCTGGGCGATGATGCGGAGGAAGAAGCAAATGCATCTGTTACGAATGACGAGAACCTATTTATCCTATCACCTGACCAAGTAGTAGATGTATACGATGGTGACACCTTCAAGATTGATCTGCCCAACATGCATCCATTGTTTGGAGATGATATATCCATTCGTTTATTCGGAGTGGACACACCTGAGATGCGAGGGACAACGGACGAGGTTAAGGCATTAGCAATGCAAGCCCAACAAGTGACCGAAAAGGCTCTTAAGGGAGCAAGTAAGATCGAACCAAGGAATCCTCAGCGAGGGAAGTATTTTCGCATTATTAGCGAGGTGTGGATCGATGGCGAATCGCTTGCTGAAATGCTCAAGGCGGAAGGGTTGGCGAAGGACTATGATGGTGAGGGGGCGAGGCCGGAGTGGTAAAAGATGAGTCATTAATGGAAAAGTCTTGTAATAATTAATAAAACAAATACTAAAACTTTAAGTGCACCATTTATTATTTTTTTTGAGCTTTTTTTTAGTTGTAACATCCTTTTTCTTCATCGGATGTGGCAATAAATCTGTTCAAATAAAGCCTAACCGTGGTATTACTTATGGGGAGGTTCAGCTTTACCTTAAAAAAGGCGTCACAACTCAAACTGAGGTTTTAGAAAAATTTGGTGCACCTAACATTACAACTCACGACGGAGATACTGAAGTTTGGACTTATCAAAGGCATGGTTCGGTTAGTAATGCATCTGCAGTTGGTGGATCGACGGGTATTGTTGGTGGGTTCAGATCAGGGAGCACACAAAGTACTCAATCCATGATACTTATAATCAAATTTAACCAATCAAAAATGGTATCCGACTTTAAAACCCGGTATTCAAGTTTTTAATTTCATGAAAGTATTCGACAAAATTATATATGTTTTAATAACGCTATTATTGCTTAGTTCTTGTGGGGGCAACAAACAACGAACTTTGACCCCCCTTGAATTACAATCATTACAAAGGAGAGAGTTTGCTACTAGTAAAAAAAACGCCTTTACATCTACTGTTACAGTACTCCAAGACCTTGGTTATACCATAGGCAATGCAGATATGGATAGCGGAGTAATCTCAGCAGTAAGTACTAATGAAAACTTCGGAAAGGGACTATTTCACCGTGGTATACAATATAATTACAAGGTTACTGCTTTTGTTAATTCCTTGAGCCAAAATAACTCATCAGTTAGATTGAACTTTGTTTTTGTTTATCAGGATGGTGGAAGTTTCGGCGGACCAGCCCCCTCATCCCCAGCCTTAATGAATACAAGTTCAGCCCTGTCTCCTGAATTGTATCAACAAGCTTTTGAAAAAATATCAGAAGCAATATTCATTAGAAAAAACGCCTACGGTAAGTAATTAGTTATATTTCAGATTTGGTTAGAACTAGATTCCTTAAGCCTCAAAAACTCTCCCAAACCGAATCAAACGCAGGATCATCAAGAAAGTCTGCCTTGAATGACCCATTGAGTTTAAACACTCGCCTAACCAAATTCTTCGCCTCCTCCACGTTACCTAGAATTGCATGGTACTTACCCAAACGAAAGAGATACTCTGCCTCCTCGCAAAACTGATCCTCTGAATCCTTTAAGCATTGAATCGCCTTCTCAGTATCGCCCATTTGATGGTGTCCATCTGCATAGTTTAATAACCACTCAAGACTATTAGGTTTACTCTCATGCTTGAGCTTTGCCATGGTCATAGCAAGTGTCCATTCCTTTGCATCACGATAGGTGTTATAGCGAGCTTCCACGACTAATGGATGCCAACGATCCTCTTCAAAGGGTATATCCTCCAAGATGAGGATCGACTCATCAAACATGCCCAATTCGCGGAATCAGTTCGAGCGGGATAGGTAATACAACTGCAAAAAGCAAATTTAGTCGAATGCAGATCGGGCACTTTCTATTTTTTTCTTGGTAGCTTCCTCTGCCGCTTGCTTGGCCATTTTGATTTCAGAAACAGATGGAATTTTAAGAAGCTTAAAACTTAACTGCCCACCATTGGACATTAATCTGAGAACAAAGCCCTTATCATAATCAATGTGAATATGAGCAGTCATAATAATATTCGAATATGTGATAAAATCTATGTCATAAACCTCGGAAATTATTTTTACTAATGTAGATAAATCAATATCATCGTCGAACTTAAAGAGAGCTTTCAAACCGTCTTCATAAATTTCAATCACATCAATTTTCCCATCAGATGGCGGACAATCGCCGGAAAAAAGACCACCTTTTGAAACTCCGTTACATGCTATAATCTTTGATGTAGTATAACGAGTTTGAATTCTTAACTTTTCTTGATTGCTAGCACCAAATGGCGGTGAAGGTTTTGTTGATTTAAGAGAACTTATCACATCATGACTAACCGTTCTATCCTCAACGACGATTTTGCCTTTGATAAAAGTTTGATTCTTATC
>Ga0209308_10003800_pt1 | contig 12231 bp, 15 predicted proteins | sample COGITO_mtgs_1204_3_FD_184806 | JGI IMG/M metagenome (GOLD analysis project Ga0209308, IMG submission 184806) | Pelagic marine microbial communities from North Sea - COGITO_mtgs_120405 (SPAdes) (version 2) | ecosystem: Environmental > Aquatic > Marine > Epipelagic ...
TCTAGGCGCGCATCTATTATCCCGGATTGATGGCTGTCATTTTTCCATTCTTGGGCTTCCGCTTCTCGAATTGCTTGGCATTTTGCGCGAACATGGCCTTAAACCAGTGGAAACCCGCCAATGAAGATCATTGGTCTAACAGGGTCGATTGCAGCAGGAAAATCAACAGTTGCTGGCTGGATCCGCGATCTTGGTATTGCGATTCACGATGCTGATGCGGCGGTTCATGAATTGCTGTTGCCGCATGGGGCGGCGGTTGCTGCGATTTTGGCTGAATTCGAACCTGATTTAGCTGGTCATGATATTGGCAATTTGGAAAAAGGCATTAACCGGCAGGCACTTGGCGATTATGTTTTTGCGCGGCCGCAGGCACGAAAACAACTTGAATCGATTTTGCATCCGCTTGTACGCCAACACCGCGATGCGTTTTTGGACAAGCATCATGCCATCGCGGCATCGGCGGTTGTTTTGGATGTGCCTTTGTTGTTTGAAACTGGCGGAGATGCGGTTTGTGATTATGTCATCGTAGTTTATGCCAGTGCGGCAACAACGGCCAAACGCGCCTTGGCACGCACCGGCATGACGCCAGCCAAGCTTGCGGCGATTTTAGCGTCACAAATGCCCGTTGATGCGAAAAAAAAGCGGGCTGATCTCTGTCTTGACTCAGATCTTCAACCCGAAGCGACTCGGCAAGACTTAATCAAATGGCTTGCCGCGATGCATGTGCCTATGACCGGCAGTGACCAGGCCCAATCCTAGCCCGCAGAAAGTGATAAATTATGCGTGAAATTGCTCTTGATACCGAAACCACCGGCATTAGCCCGCGTGACGGGCATCGTATTATTGAAATTGGCGCTTTGGAATTGATGCATCATTTGCCAACAGGCCGCAAATTGCATCTTTATATCAATCCTGAACGCGAAATTGATGATGGCGCGGTTGCGGTTCATGGCATTACCAGCAATTTTCTGGCGGATAAACCCGTTTTTGCCGATATTGTTGACGAATTTCTGGCCTTTGTTGGTGATGATCCGATGGTGATTCATAATGCCAGCTTTGATATGGGTTTTCTCAATGCTGAATTGAAACGGCTTGACCGGCCAGTTCTGCCAATGGCGCAATCAATTGATACATTGATGATGGCACGCAAGAAATTTCCTGGCGCGCAAGCCAATCTCGATGCGCTATGTCGCCGGTTCGAAATTGATAATAGCCATCGTGACCTTCACGGTGCCCTGGTTGATGCCGATCTATTGGCAGCGGTCTATATTGAATTGCTGGGGGGACGGCAACCGGGTTTGTCGCTGGATTCAGATAGTCAGACCCAAGCTGGCGATCAGGGTGCGCCAAATAGCATCGACCCCGACCCAAGCTTTCATCTTGATGCCAAACCAATTCGGCCTATTCGGGCGCATGCGCCAACTGCTGAAGAGTTGAAGGCGCATGCAAAATTTTTGGAAGAGATAAAAAACCCGATTTGGCAAAATGACGCCTAGCTTGATTGACGATGCCTAGCCCAATCGGGACATGATTTTAATTATTGGTTTGCGCGGCTGCCTGCTGCGCTAGATTATGCTGATAAACAGCAACAAAATCGACGGGCTGGATATTCAAAGGCATAAAGCCACCATCGCGGGTGCAATCTGAAATAATGGCGCGCGCGAATGGGAATAACAGGCGCGGGGCTTCAATCATGATCAAAGCATTGATTTCAAATTTGGGTGTGCCTTGTGGCGATACCAGACCAGCATAAGTTAAATCGACCAAAAATAAGGCGGTGTCATTTGCGGTGGCTTTGGCCGCCAGATTCAATGTCACTTCATATTGATTATCGCTAAGAAGCTGGGCACCAACATTGACGGTGATTTCAACATCAGGCTGGTTTGCGCCTTCGATGAGAACGCGCGGCGCGTTCGGATTTTCAAAAGATAAATCCTTGATATATTGCGCGTGAACAACAATCTGGCGGGCGGTATTTGCGTCATCACCGGACGGCTGTGTGCTACCATTATTGGCGGTGGCGGGTTTTTTAGATTTTTTGGTATCTTTGGCCATAATTAACTCCGGATTGGCTTTGCGCATATTGACTAAATCTATGATCAGATTGGGCGTATTAAATTCAATCCAGCTACTAGCATAGATAACCGCTTGAAAACAACCATGTCAAAAAGGACGCGCGAACCCCTATCTTGCCATATCATTGCAAGATGAATGGGCGTGGACATGTGTTTCAGGATTTAAAGTTTAGGGCTTGCGGCCTTTTTTGTCACCAATCTGGTGATCTCGATCCGGTCGTTCTTCAAATTCACCTTCGATGATATCATCATCACCCCTTGTTTTATGCTGTTGCTTGTTAAAGGGGTTATGCTGGTAGCCAGCAGCACCCGATGCCGGATTGCCTAATCCGGCATTTCCAAAAGACGCGCCGCCAAAATTGGTAAAGCTGGTAAAGCGTTTGTTTTTGGCCATCCATTGCAACAAACAGACACCAGTAAGCGTGCGAATCCCGGGCATAAACAACAAAAGCCCGATTCCATCGGTGACATAGCCTGGGATCAACATTAATGCACCGCCAACAACCATAGAAATACTATCAGCAATTGAGGTGACCGGGGCACGTCCCTTGGCGAGATCAGCTTGAATCCGGCTTAAAACCGATAGCCCCTGACGTTTGAGAAGCGCGATGCCAAAAATTGCCGTTACAAAAACCCCCAAAAGCGTGAACAAACCGCCGATTTCGTTGCCAATATAAATAAAGGCGGACATTTCGGCCCATCCCCATACTAGCAGGCCAAGAATAATGATTAGTCCCATTTGACCGATCCCTTAGGTGGTTTTTGGTAATTTTTGACGACAATTTCCGGCTGCATCTGGATTTAATACCCTACATATGCCATCTATATTATGACGGCATCAGCAAAAGACTCAATGATGTTAAATAATGCCAATGTAAAACCTTAGATGGGGGCTCAGTTGCAATTCATAGATATTATCATTTTTGCTGTTATCGCTGTTCTTTTGGTGCTGCGCCTTCGGTCGGTGCTTGGCCAGCGCACAGGCTATGAACAGCCGCAGGATGAAAGCCGCGCAAATCGGTTTGAAGACACCGAAAATGATAATGAACCTATTCCACTGCATCCCAAGGCTGCGGACGAAGCACCGGTTGCGCTTCACGGGCTTGATGCGATGCGCAAGATTGATCGCAGCTTTAATGAAAAGCAGTTTCTTGACGGTGCCAGCGCCGCTTTTGAAATGATTTTGACCTCCTATGCCGAAGGCGATCTCACCACGTTGAAACGGCTATTGGGCTATGATCTTTTGCAAAGCTTTACTGCATCGATCCAAGCGCGGGCAAAGGCTAAAGAAAGCCTTGTCATCACTTTGGATGATATTCGCGAAGCCAGCATCTTAAATATTTCAATCATCGATCAGCTTGCCAGCATCACTGTGCATTTTCATTCGGTGCAGACACGCATTGCCAAGGATGAAAATGATGAGGCGATTGAGGCAGATGAATCGGGCGCGCGTGAATTTACCGATATTTGGACATTTGAACGCGATTTGACTTTGTCTGATCCAAACTGGAAACTGGTCGAGACTGAGTCCGAGTCCGCCGAAGACTGATTGAGGCCCAACATGCCCAAGAAACGCATTATCAAATCAGACGATGATACGGTTTTATGGCAACGGGTGATCACTGAGGTTACACCACTAAAATCGACCATTGAATTGGCTGAATTTGCTGCGATTTTTGCCCAATCCGATCATTTGGCACAACCTTTGGCAAAACCGTCTGGCCGACCGCAGAAACCACCAGTCAAACCTGCACGACCGCCGATTGCCGCACCATCATCAGCACCAGCCAAAAAAGCCAATCCGCTTGATTTGCGTCAAGGCGAGCGGGCCGGTATTGATGGGCGGACCCAGCGGCGGCTTTTTCGGGGTGATGTGCCAGTTGACCGGCGGCTTGATCTGCATGGTCTAACCGCACCCCGCGCTGAGAGCCGGTTAGCACAATTTATCGAAACGGCGGCGCGCGATGGATGCCGCTGCGTTCTTGTCATTACCGGTAAAGGGGCGGGCATTCTTCGCGGCCATGTTCCCAATTGGTTAAAACGCCAGCCTTTGTCGCCGCATATTTTGGCCTTGGCCGAGGCGCGTCCACATGATGGTGGCAGCGGTGCGCTATATGTGTTATTGCGCCGCCAACGGAGCCGGTAGCGATGACGCCCTTTGGCTTGAAAATGCGCGAATGGCGACGCCAGAAAAGCCTGACCCAGCAACAGCAAGCCGAATTTTTGGGCGTTTCTAAAGCCTATATATCAGCGCTTGAAACTGGTGCGCGTGGCCAGCCATCGCCAGTTGTTGTTGATCAGATATGTGTTTGGCTTGGGTTGATCTGGGATGATGCTGAAGAATTGAAACGGCTGGCGAGCTTGTCGCACCCAAAGCCATCGATTGACGTTCGAAATCAAACCGCTGAGGCGGTGTATCTTGCCAATCTTTTGGCACAGAATATCAACCGGCTGTCAGCAACCGAATGCCAGCAATTCATTGATGAAATTGAACAGCTCAACACATCTTAGCCCGATTTTGTGATGTTTCACCAAACTGTGAATTAGCGTCAATTGGTGAAAAATCTTTTTTGTGCTAGAATAACGCAGTTGACCTTATGACTTTTTTGCCTATTTTCCCCTATTGCCGTCAGCGGTATTTCAAAGCCTAAAGCAACCGTGCCTGTGCCGCGCCTCACTGGCCTGCCAAAAAGGAAAGACAAAGGTTGCCATAAAGGAAAGACAAATGACACCTGAAATTTTTCGTGATCATATTGCCAAATTGTCTGTCGAAACGGTGGATCAATTAACCGAACGCGATATTCATGAATTGAGTGATGCGGCCGAAGCGGCAATTCTTGCTGGTGGTGGTTTTGGCTGGCTGTCGCCTCCACCAAAATCGGTGATGGAAGATTACTGGCGCGGCGTACAGATGATCCCCGACCGGCATTTGATTTTGGCACGTCTCGATAAGGTGATTGCCGGCAGCTGTCAGATTGTGCACCCGCCAAAAAACAACGAAGCCCAAAAATTTGCTTGTCAATTGACAACATTCTTTGTTGCGCCTTGGGCACGTGGTCATGGCCTTGCACAAATGATTGTTGCCGAGGCAGAAGCGCTGGCGAAATCCGAAGGGTTTTTGATGATCAATCTTGATGTACGCGCAACGCAGGATCGCGCCATCCAATCATTTGAGGCACGCAATTTCAAACGCTATGCGACAAATGATCATTACGCCAAGGTCGATGGTGCCTATGTTCCGGGATATTATTATCATAAAGAGCTGTAACCATGACCTATGACAGCAATAATATTTTTGCCAAAATTCTGCGCGGCGAAATTCCGTGCCAGAAAATTGACGAAGATGAACATACCCTTAGCTTTGCCGATATCAACCCGCAGGCACCTGTTCATATTCTGGTGATTCCAAAAGGTGCTTATTGTGACTGGGCCGATTTTGCGGCGACTGCCAGCGCTGTTGAAATGGCCGCCTTTACCAAAGCCGTTCATCGTGTTGCCGAATTAACTGGCATCAGCAAAACCGGCTATCGGGTTATTTCCAATACCGGTTTGGACAGTCATCAAGAAGTGCCACATCTGCATATGCATGTTCTTGGCGGTGCACCTGTTGGGCCTTTGGTCTTGGCAAAATCCCAGCTTTAGGCGATCGCTAAATCATGGGCGTATCAGCAGTGAGTTCCGGTAAAATGCTGTTTTTTCAAATATATTTGAAACCAAAATATTCATCGACACAATTGGCACCTGATCCTTTTGGATGATCTGTCGAGCCGATATCAATGTACGCACAAATTCATACGATCGCATTTCGGGGCATTGAAACGAGTGCCGTTACGGTTCAGATTCATATTGCCAATGGCTTGCCTGCCATGGTGATTGTTGGGCTTGCCGAAGCCTTGGCTTACCGGGCGATGCCGTTGCTTGTATAAGTTGGGTGTTTGCGTTCAATCGCATCCCATGTCAACGCCGCAATATCAATGCCTGACAAACGCTGGATTTCGCGAATGCCGGTTGGCGAGGTTACATTGATTTCAGTCATATAATCGCCAATGATATCAATACCGACAAACAACAAACCGCGGCGGCGTAATTCGGGGCCAATGGCCGCGCAGATTTCCAGATCACGATCGGTTAACCCAGCTTTAGCCGCGCTGCCACCAACATGGAAATTTGACCGGGCTTCGCCTTCATTGGGAATTCGGTTGACTGCGCCAACAGCCTCACCATCAACCAGAATGACGCGCTTATCACCATCACGAACCGATGGGAGGTAGACCTGTACCATGACTGGTTCGCGGCTGGCACCAAAAAACATTTCCAGAAGTGAGCTTAAATTCTGATCATTTGGCTGCAATCGGAAAACGCCAGCGCCACCATTGCCAAATAGCGGCTTTATAATGATGTCTTTATATTTCTGGCGAAACGCCATAATCGTTTCTGGATCACGGCTGATCAAGGTTGCTGGCATCAAATCAGGATAAAGCGTGACAAGGAGCTTTTCTGGTGCGTTTCGGACTTCGGCTGGATTATTGACAACCATGGTTTGCGGGCCAAGCATTTCCAGCAAATGTGTTGCGGTGATATAGGCCATATCAAATGGTGGATCTTGCCGCATCAAAATAATGTCAAATTCCTGCAAAGGCCGTGTTTCGATTGCGCCGGTTTTAAAATGCGCACCAGCCTGATCATAAAAAATGACATCCTGCCCGCGGGCGGTAATGCTGCCTTCATTCAGGCTTAGCTTGTCAGCTGTATAATACCACAGGCTATGGCCGCGTTTTTGCGCTTCAAGACCAAGCGCAAAGGTTGTGTCTCCGGCGATCTGAAGCGTTTTGACCGGATCCATTTGAATGGCGATTGAAAGACTCATCAGTTGAATTACAGCCGCTTGTCGGTTTGCAGGATGATGTAATTCACCACCTGTTGGGTAAAGCGAACATCACGCGCATGCGCAACCACACGGTTCATCTCGTCAGCATTTGCGGCAACGCCTGACAGATAGATTGTGCCATTGACAACATCAATGCTGAAATTCAGTGACGAAATCTCGCCATCGGTGATGAGCTTGGTACGCAAGGTCGCGCTTGCTGCAAGATCCTTGGCAATATCCTTGATCGAGGATGAATCGCTAATTTGCAATTCATTGACCACTTCGTGAACCCCGCGAACTTCCCATGTCAATTTTGTTGCCAATATTTTTTCTTCAGGTGTTTTTACCTTGCCAGTCAGCAGAACCGCCCCATCGTTCACTGAAATATCAACCGCGGTTACAAGCGAAAAGTTGCTTTTGATAAACCGGTCGGTCAGCTTGGCATGGATTTGGGTATCAGCAACCGAAGTGGAAAATCCTTTTTCGGTTGTCGAGGCGGCAACGGCAGCCGTTCCAACCCCAATAACGGCACTGGCGCATCCCGAAAGGCCGACGCTCGCAAGCAAGAGAAAAATGGCGGTTGGCACGAAACGCGCCCGACGAACAGCTGGCATATGTGCATTCCTAATCGCTTGAGTTCTAATGCCCTTAATGTGACGCTTTGCGAATCATCGGTCAAGGTCATTTGCGGCAAATCCCCATGCATTGTTAAAATGGGTAATCTTGCCAATCCAAAGTTTTGTCCGGCTTGCATGATGATGAAATCAAATTGGCAATCAAAAGTTGTGAATGTCGGGTTCTTAGCAAGAAATAATAACGCTGCTTTGGTGCTGCGCTATTTGGCTAGCGATCAATTTCCCCTGTCAAGATCAATGGCCAATGAATAGATGGTTTTCCGCGATTGGCCAGAAATCTGGCTGACTGTCTGTACTGCATCACGAAGGCTTGTTGCCTGCATTTCTTCTCGCAACATTGCGGTTAATTTGGCGGTGTCAAATGTATCATCGCTTGCCGTCATGCCGCTAACCAGAATGACAATTTCGCCTTTGGGTGGTGCCGCTTGTTGATAAAACTCGGCAAGCAGCGCCAGCGAGTCGCGGTGATAGGATTCATGCAATTTGGTTAATTCGCGGGCAATTACGGCCAGCCGATCGCCGAATATTTCATGCATGATCTGCAAGCTGGCACCAAGACGTCGCGGTGAGTCAAACCAGATGCTTGTGACGCTAAGATTGGTAAATTCACGAAAGGCCGTTTTTGCGGCTTTCTGGCTATGTGGCACAAATCCGGCAAATAAAAACCGGTCACTTGGCAGGCCTGCGGCGGCAAGACCAGCCAGAACCGCGCTTGGTCCGGGGATTGCCGTGACTGAAATTCCCATATCATGGCAAGCGGCAACAAGCTTGTATCCGGGGTCGGAAACAAGCGGCGTGCCAGCATCGCTTACAAGCGCAATTATTTTGCCATTTTGTATGGCCTCAAGCAGCTTGGGCCGCATGGTTTGTCCGTTATGATCATGATAGGGCATGAATTTTGCCGCTGTACGCAAACCGGTTAGCGTCAATAATTTACGCGTCATTCTGGTATCTTCACATGCTAGAATATCGGCCTTTTGCAGCCATTCGGCCGCGCGCGGCGATAAATCGCCGAGATTGCCAATCGGTGTTGCGATGACCACCAATTGTCCCGCGCTTTGCGTCATGATTTTGGCCGCCTAAAATGCATGGATAAAAAAACGAGTATAGGTCGATGGCAAGACGCCTCACAAGCGCATAATGCAATCTAATCATGGTTTGATTGGGCATGATCCCGAATCAGAATTTCCGACAATGAAAAGCTTGGCAAAAGTCGTCATGGTAAAACTTGATTAAGTCTTGGGATATATTTTGTGAAAGCTGAACAAAAAAATGCCAAAATTTGCTAAGATGTTTTGGATATGAAAACTATGTTTGAAAATGAATGGATGAACCAATTAGGCCAAAGCTTGATAAAGGGTTTTCACCCATGCTGGCTGCAGACCAACGGGTTGATTGTAGCTATCACGATGATTTCACTTGCTGGCTGCCAACCGGCCACCATGCCGTCATCATCTATTCCGGCCGCAACAAAAACAGGCTCGTCATCACAAATTAAACAAACCTCATCAGACATGTCGTCTCCAAACAAATCTTTAGATGTAAAAAAACCTGATCAAGAAAGCATAATCGATCTTGCCACTGCAAATGCAATCATGGATTCGATCATCTGGCAGTTTCAAACCGATGATAAAGTGATTGAAACCACCGAACCATCGATACCGATTGGCGCTGATCCATCGCTAAGTGATGATGCACTTGATGCGGCGTTTGCACTATTATCAAGCCGGATTCGGCCGCAAAGCTTTGAACCAGTTTTTGAGATGCCGCCAAAAGGTTATGGGATTATTCGTGTTGGGCTTTTGGTGCCGTTAAGTGGTGAATATGCAGCGCTTGGCATGGAAATCCGGCGAAGCGTTGAAATGGCATTATTTAAAATCAACAATCCCAAGATCGAGATTTTATTTCTCGACACAAAGGGTGGTGAAACCGCTGGTAATGCGGCAATGACTGGCTTGAATAGTGATGTTGATATTTTCATTGGCCCGCTTTTCACCGATGCGGTGACGCAAGCACGCACTGTCACCGATCAGCTTCGCGATGGTCGCTCGCGGCCACCAATGCTATTGCTGTCAAATAATGTTGATGTTGCCAGTGCCGATCGCTGGTTGATGGGTTATCTTCCCGAACAGCAGCTTGACGGTTTGCTTGGTCATGCGGTTAGCACGGGCAAGCGCCGCTTTGCCTTGATTGCGCAAGATTCGCTTTTTGGGCAGCGTCTTATGACGCATGCTCGCCAACGTTTGGCGGATTTTGGGTTAACGCCCGAAGCGGTGCGCGTTCTAAGCGATGATGACCTTGCCGATGAAACCAATTTGAAAAATGCCATTCGCACTTTTACTCGTTATACAGGGCCAACTGATGAAGCGCTACTTGCCGACAGCCCGTTTGATGCGGTGATTTTTGCAGGTGATCCGGCTTTTGCGCTTCGCACTGCGCCGGTCCTTGCCTTTTATGATGTTGGGCCGGATCGCGCGCTTTATCTTGGCAATGCCTTATGGGATCAGCACCAGCTTTTGGTCGAACCATCGCTTCAAGGGGCGATATTTGCAACACGGCCAAGCAATCTTGATGCGCGTTTTGACGCTGACTGGACTGAAATCTGGGCAGAACCGGCAGGCCAGTTGGCGCGGGTGGGGTTTGATGCGATGGCGCTTGTCGCGGCTTTGGCAAAATCAAATCATCGCGATTGGTCAAAACAGCTTGTGAGTAATAGCGGGTTTCAAGGCTATAGTGGGGCGTTTCGCCTGCTGCCAAACGGCCGCAATATCCGCAGTTTTGAATTGCGCAAAATCAATAAGGGCGAGGCCAAGATCATTCGTCCAGCACCAAACAAGATTTGACCGCCAATTCTGGGCTGCGAGGGGGCTATAGTGCTGGTTTGGTTAGCGCAGAATTGTCGATAAAATATGATTTAACCGCAACCGTCCATCATCACTGGCCATTAATCTGGATTGATTTGGCATGCGCCGAAGCCAGCCAGCCGCAATCGCCCGTTCAACGCCATCCCCATCAAGCCAGTCATCACATGGTCCACAAAGATTTTCGATCACGCCAAGGTTAATACCGTCTGTCAGGCGAAGCCCCATCATCACCATTTCGCTAGCCCAATCAGCCGGCGAGTCAATTTGCGCCTCTTCGATGCCATGGCCTTTTGACGCCACCACATCTAACCATCCTGCTGGACTGCGTCTCGTCACCGTGGCGTTGCGGGTCGCAAGATTTTTGGTTGGATCAAGCAATGCAAACCGGCCATGCGCACCAGGCCCAACACCAAGCCAGTCACCCGCTTGCCAATAGTTTAGATTATGCCGACATTCCTGACCGGGCGCTGCATGATTGGAAATTTCATAGGCTGGCAAGCCAGCGGCATGGGTCATTTGCTGCGTCATTTCATAAATATCGGCAGCGCGATCATCATCAAGCGCCATCACCTCACCACGACGCTGTCTTGTATGAAAAACGGTTCCAGCTTCAATCGTCAATTGATATAAAGATAAATGCCCAAGCCCAAGCGACAATGCCTGACCAAGCATGGCTTGCCATGCTTTTGGGCTTTGATCGGGAAGCGCATAAATCAAATCAATCGAGACGCGGTCAAAGGCCTTGTTGACCTTATCAAGCGCGTGTAGCGCATCGGTAGCCGAATGTTCACGGCCTAAAAATTTTAAACCGGCATCATCAAGCGATTGCACCCCCATTGAAACGCGGTTCACGCCGGCTTTTTGAAATCCAAGCATGGCTTCTGCTTCAACCGAGGTCGGGTTGGCCTCGGCGGTGATTTCGATATTATCGGTAAAGCTAAATAAATCTTCGGCATGGCGGATCAATCTTTCAACCAGTACAGGCGGCATCAATGATGGCGTGCCGCCGCCAAAAAACAGGCTTGATAAGGGCGGGCGTGATGGCATCAATGACGCCATATGATTCATTTCGGTGCAAAGTGCATCACCAAAAATCTTGGTATCGACATCATTGCTGACATGCGAATTAAAATCACAATAGGGGCATTTGGCGCGGCAAAAAGGCCAATGAAGATAAAGCGCAAAAGGCCGGCTGGCCTGATCAAAAACCACCGATTGTGCCTTACCGGCCATCGGCTTTGCCAAAACAGCGTGCCAGCAATTGCGCAAATGCGTCGGCGCGATGGCTAATGGCATGTTTGGCATCAGGGTTCATTTCGCCAAAACTAATCGTGTGACCATCGGGTTGAAAAATCGGATCATAGCCAAATCCCATTGTGCCGCGCGCTGGAAACACAAGCTGGCCTTTCACTTTGCCTTCGACGCAAACCTCATCCCCATCTGGCCAGACAATCGCAAGCGCACAAATAAATTCGGCGCTATGATCCGTGCTGCCGGTTTTTGCAAGCGCGGCCTCGACAGCATCCATGGCAAGGTTGAAATCACGATCCGGCCCAGCCCATCGTGCCGAATAGATTCCCGGGGCGCCATCAAGGGCTGTTACCGCCAAACCCGAATCATCGGCAAGTGCTGGCTTGCCCGACGCCATGGCCGCTTCGCGTGCCTTTAAGATTGCATTGCCGGTAAAGCTGGTTTCGGTTTCATCAGGTTCGGCAAGACCAAGATCGGCAGCTGATAAAATATCAATATCAAAACCGGCAAATAGCGCGCCAATTTCGCGCATCTTGCCA
>Ga0209308_10003802_pt1 | contig 12229 bp, 8 predicted proteins | sample COGITO_mtgs_1204_3_FD_184806 | JGI IMG/M metagenome (GOLD analysis project Ga0209308, IMG submission 184806) | Pelagic marine microbial communities from North Sea - COGITO_mtgs_120405 (SPAdes) (version 2) | ecosystem: Environmental > Aquatic > Marine > Epipelagic ...
CTCTCTCTCTCTCTTTTGAGGAGCCGTTTTAGGCGCTTTCGCAGAGGAGCACGCGCGGGGTGAATAGCGTTACGTAGCTTTCAAAATGAAGAAACTTTTGAAATTCGTCTCTGCTTTTTTCCCGAAAAACAAACGTTTGGGTGGTATGCCTTTGATACGGATGATGTTTATGCGCGTTGTGTATCATCTAAGAAGTAAAGTACGGTTGTATTATATATCATCCAAAACCCAAAACCTGAAACAACTTCCCGCTCGTTATCAGTTTCCTGAGCGGCGTAAACATCGGCTCTTGAATGTCCTCCGGACGTCGCCAAATCCATCCCTCGCACTTGTTCTTTTCCATCGTTTTCTCTTTCCCTTTCACGTCGCTCTCGTTCACGAAGAAAAGGCGAAAGAGTGTTATCCAGTGATTGTTGTCGTCGATGATGGATTCGCAGGTGTGGAAAGAACACTTGTCGTCGCCGATTTCTGAGGTGTCGTCGAGGGAGTCGTGCACTTCCTCGTGCCAAACCTCGTTTAAATCTATCCCGGTTTCCTCGCGCAGTTCTCGTTTCGCGCACGACGAGGACGTTTCTTTCCACTCCAACGCGCCGCCGGGTAACGCCCACTGGCCGGAACCGTGAGACCCTTTTCGTTTCCCGACGAGTATTTCGCCAGTTTGTACGCAGAATAAGACGACGCCAACGCCCACGCGCGGGTAGGATTGTTTTTGCGACGACATATTCTCTGACGCAAACGTGTGTTCTTTGAATGTTTTTTATTCCCCAAGCGGGGAGTTGAGTTCTTTTTGACACATGTGACACATGCGAATTTATATCTCATTTATATCGCGAAACAAAGCGAACGCGAACCACTCGTCTCGTTCGTATACTCGAACCGTTCGTCGTTTTATGAAACTCTTTGGCGGAGAGTAGTAGTAGTAGTAGTAGTAGTAGTAGTAGTAGCGCTGCCGCCGGGAGACTGCAACTTCTTTTTGTTTCTCCTTTTCGAGAGAGAGAGAGAGAAAATGTTCAAAACGCCTTCTTTGTTGTTGACCAAAAATAAAGACGAGGAGGACGACGACGTAAAAGACTTCGAGGAAGAAGAAGAAGAAGAAAAGAAGAACAAGGCCATCGTCGATAAAGAAGAGCGAACGCGCTCGGCGAAAGCGAAACTCTCCTTATCGATCGTTTCCGTGATTCTTTTGTGGTTCGGGTCGTTATCGGTGTGCGAAACGGTCGCAAAATATTCGACGACTTTGACATCTTTGAAGGCGAGGACGGATGATATCTCGTCGTCTTTCGATCGAGTCGCGTTCGCGTGGGAGCGGTTGGCGAGAGAAGCGCACGAGCAGAAAGTACGACACGAGAGATGCGTGGAGAGAACTTACCGAGGGTGCGAGAAGACGTTGGCGCGTGAGATTGAGAGAGAAGAGGAGCGCGCGCGAACGGCGAGAAGAGAGAACGATGACACGGTCGATCGGTTGGCAAACGCGACGGGGGAAGCCGAGAGAGAGATGGAAATGTTGGCGGCGACGTTGCGTTCGCAGAAGCTTTTTTATGCTAAGAATAAACTCGATGATGATAACACTATCGATGTGGATAAAGTGTACGTGGATGCGGTAAATGCGGTGTTGAACGCGAGGATGTGTGTTCCCTCCTCTCTTACCGAGGAAGGTAATTTTGGCGCGCACGACGACGCGACTTTAGGAAACGTCATAAAACGAAGACTTGGCATAAACGCAGAGGAGACTGAGCAGCTCGCGAGTGATTTAGAGAGTGCAAATGGAAGGTACGCAACCTCGGCAGAGTTATCGGTGAAGAACGTTTTGCATGTACTAGAAGAGAGACGAGAATACGACCAATCGTACATGGCGAATAAAACTGCAGACTTTTTGCAGACGACCCGATTCGTAATGCCGGAGCTCACCGCGGTTTCTGTGGGTTCCATTGATGTCTATATGAATGCATCCTTTGCAAACATTTCCAATATGACTGATTCATTTGCCTCAAAAGCGTCTGCGTCGATGGAAGAGACCTCTCAACTTCTCTTGGAAACCGCGAGCGCAGCGAATGACATGTACCGAGAAGTCGCCGCGTCAACGATAAGTAAAGTGGACGTTATCAAAGCTGTTTACGACGAGGAAATGGAAGAAATCGGAGAGTTTTTTAAGTGGTACGATTCCACGGTCCAACCTTTCCTAGAGGAGGCTAAACTCCTTTTGAATCCAGGGATAGATCTTGAATTGTTCGAAACGACGCCGTCGTTTGGATCCGTACAGTTGAACGACATCACGTTTTCATCGACCGAGTTGCAAGGACTAAACGAACGAACAAAGCAAATGATGGACAAAGCTCGAATGGACGCGGAACTTCTCGTCTCAAACTTTACCGCGCAGTCGAGTAGCATGGTTTCGAAAACGTCCAAGGAACTCGCCGAACAAGTCAACGCGACGTTCATCTCGACAACCGGAAATCTCGCGGAGCGGTTCAAAAATGTTTCCGCGTTCGATGACTACAATCCTCCTTTATTGAGCGATGGAGGAAACAACAGCAAAGCGTTGGACGAGTACATACAATCGGAGTTACAGCTGAGTGAAACGAGAAAAAGCGCGTTTGATCGCGACACCGCGGCGCTTTCGAAACGGCTTGATGAGCAAAATCTTGCAACCAGCTCTTCAAAGGTCAATTTCACATCTGCATCCGAACGAATGACAAATACGTCAAGATTTGAAGAGCTCGTGTCATCTGCTGAACACGATAATACCGATTTAAATTTCAACATATTCGCGCCGCTCGGATTTAAAGCGCCAGGAGCGACGCTACGTAACGCGTTCCAAAATCTGAAGAGGGCGAAAGACGCCGTCGTACACGCAGACGTGGCGTACAGAGTTATTCGAACAGTACAAGTACTCGCGCAACACTGGCACTCGGACGCGTTTATTCTCGAGCCGATGCTCGTAGCGTCGTCCGCGCAAAAGAGAACGGTTACAGACTCTTCATGTCTCGTTGTAGAAGATGGTCGCCGTCGAGACTTCAGCGAGTACGGAAAAGCGGAGCGCTACAAAAGAGGAGACAACGACACGAAGAAAGTGAGCACTTTAGAAAGAGTGGCGGCATTTTTTGGTGACCCCGTGCACGCGGCAATCGTTAAGTTTGCCGTGGTATTCTTCGTCGCGACTATCGTTTGGTCGGCGTATTATCCAATCCTTCAATCGCACTCGCAAAAATGTTCCAGAAAGACATTCTCAGACGATATTCTCAATTCGAATGAGTCGGAAGATTTCCAATCCACGTCGTCTTTCCTCGCGAGGAATGCATACAATAGCGCTCGAGATTACATCCACGTGACGCCGAACGCGACTGGTGAATTTCAAAGGAAACAGCTGGTTTCCATGAAGGCAAGCGCGATACGGACGCACGCCGCTACGGCGAGAAGCGAGTTCGAGGCACTTTTGGCGGAAGCGGATGTCATCGAGACATCGTATAGATTGGTGAGCATGAAAGACAAAAAAGCGTTCGATACGTGTGCGCCTGAACATGCAATCTTGCGAGAGTTGAGTAAAAATACGACTTCGTCTTCATCTTCTTCTTCCGACTTTGCGTATTATCAAAACCAGGAGATTTTAGCGCGAAGCGCTCTCAACGAAACGCTCGAGTCGATCGAGACTTTCTTTGATGACACGAACAGTTCTTACTTCATAACCGACGAAAGCATATACATCGATTCAGCGCGTGTGCAAGCGCCGTGTCTCTCCAACACAAACGCCGCGCACTGTTTAGGAGTGAGAGAAACGCCTCTTCGCTTCCGTTCAAAACTCGCCGCGTGCGAAACCGAAACCTTTCTTCACCAAACTTTCTCGAGCGTCTTCTTCTCTCTGTTTATATTCTTCAGCGTGAACGCGACGAGAAAACCATTTGTCAACGCGCTCGGGAAAATCTTCTGGCGAGCAAACTACGTCGCAAAACGAGACGCCTTGCGAGGCGTGTTTCGTTTGAACGCCAAGACGGCTACGTTTTCGAAAGAATACGATAGGTACGAACGCGACAACCAACAAATCCTACGCGAACAGATACGCGCGCACACGACTCAACAGGAACGAAAAGGGTACACGTTCGCCATCTTGTGCGTAATAGCGCAACTTCCATGGATAACTGTCCTCGCGCTCTCTCGTGAGATGGCATTTTGATGATCATTATCGTTAAAAATATTTAAAAATACAACACGTACGTAAGGAATTCGCGACTAGACGCGACTAAAATAACTATTTTTACATCGTCGCGGCCGGACTGTTTACGGTTAACAACTCGATATCTCCGATCAAACCGCACAATTCGTCCACGGAACTACTCCGCTCTCCTAACTCTTTAATGCTTTTCAGCCTCTGTTGTACGTCTTCGTCGTACAACAACTCGAGCCACCACACCTCGTCGTTTTCGTCGCCGAGTTCGCCCCACTGGTACCCCAAACTTTTGCACTTTTGTCCCGCGGCGACGAGTAAGCGAGCGACTTGCGTCAAACACGGTCGATCGACCTTCACATCCAACGAGAACAAATGTTCGATGGTTATTTTCGCTAATTTTTTATTCTCGTGTAAATGCGTTCGACGCAGAACTTCCTCGTCCGTAAACATGTTCGCCAGTAACGCAAACGCGTGCGTTTTCCGAGAACTCGACGCGTTCGCATCTTCCAACACGTTCGAACAGACGAAAATGCCATCGCATATCGACGGATTCGCGACTGATTGTGGCGAAATTTCCGAAAGTTCTCGCAGAAATTGCCCGGAATCTGTCGCGCTTTGTTCGTCCAGTTCGTTTATCTGAGCTGCGGTGGGTGCTTTCTTCGCGAACTGGAGCGCGTGGAAGGCGATGGATTCCTTCTTCGAATCGTCCAATTCAAACTTCATTTGAGTGTTTTTCAATCTTTTTCTCGCCACGTGCGTGGAGGACGTATCGACCGCGAAACGAACGTATATAAAGTCCTCCGGAAAGACGAATAAGAACAACGCGCGTTTGGTGGTACTCTCTCTCTCTCTCTAAACTCTCTCTTTCCCTCCTCAACAGAGAGATGTTATCCTGTGCACCACTTTTGTATTTAATTAAACGGAAAAGAACGAATTTTAAAAGTGGCAAATTCAAGAAAAAATTTTCAATTCCGTGCGTGTTGTTTTCTGCTCTGTTGTGAGTAGTATCAGTACATGTTTTTCTCTGTCGTTTTGTTACGTTGTCTCTCTCACCACTCTCTGCTGAATTGCGGCATTATGTTCCTTATTTAGTATTCCATTATGTTCCTTATTATTCCGCGTCGTATTCTTCGTGCTCTTCGTCCGAACCCATGCCGTCGTCGTCGTGGTCGTCTCCGACGACCGAGGGGGCCATGACGAACGTAACCGGGACGTTGCACGTGGACGCGCCGCCGCCGCCGCGGAGCGAGTTTCCAACTCCGTCGTTTCGGTCCGCCGTGGTGGCGTTGGTGTCGCCAAACGCGTTGCTTTGGTGATGACCAAGTAACGCGCGGAGACGGAGCATGTGCGCGACTTTAAGAACGCCGGTTTCGCCGACGGAAATTTTTGTCGTCGCCTTGTACGCTTCGTCGGTTTCCACGCGATGGTGAGGTAGATGGAAGCCTCCGGGGCCTCCACCACCTTGCGTTTGCGTTTGACGGTATTGGCCGAACGTGTTATTCGTTCCTCCCGCGGTTGCGATAACGGCGCCGCTATGCGTTGGAACCATCGTCGATCGCTTCAAAAATTCTTGCTTGTACGTCCACTTTTGTTTTCTTTTGTTCGATGTCTGTCCCTCTCCTTCTCCTCCTCCTCCTCCTCCTCCTCCTCCGTCTCCTCCTCGAGAAGACGCTTCGCGAAAGGAATACTCGACCAGAGAGGATAAATCGACGTCGACTTTGACGCTTCCAATGTCGCTCGATTCAGAAACGAACGCCAACGAATCTCTCGTCGCTATCAAAGACACGTTTGCGTTCGCCCACTCTAAATCTTCGATGATTTCCTTCCATCTCGTCGTCGGTAACACGAACGTCACGAGCGCTCTCCCGATCCTTAAAAACTCGTCGCGGTCTTCGTCGTCCTCGTTATTCATTTCATCTTCGTCTTCTCCAAACACGTTCGCCTCGGTGGCCACGTCCGCGTACGTCGTCTGCCGCAACGGCCTCAAACCTCTCTGATTCTCACTCCCACCTCCTCCTCCAATCACCGTCGTCTCTCTCACCGAGTTCGATTCCAACGCCACTCGTCCGTTCCTATCCGGGTACGAAAGCGATACCGTCTGGCCGCCGGCGCAATCCTCCCCGAGGAGAGCGTTGCCGTTCGACCTGTTCGCGAACATCTCCAATACGTCCACGAACGCGTCTAAAGACATCCCTATGTACTTTTTAATCTCTTCTTCCTCCGGCGGTTCGTTTCCGTTATTCGCGTGATTATTCCGCGCTGCTCGAGGACGACCGTCGCTTCTTTCCCCCGTCGACTCTCCTCCTCCTCCGCCACGACCCCTTCTCTGCTCTTCATCGTCTCCGTCATCCGCCTCGTCGTCCTCGTTTTCCTCGTTTTCCTCATCTTCCTCCTCCTCATCTTCCTCCTCCTCCTGATTCCTACCGCGCCCGAACCCAACTCGAAACCTCTCGAACGTCCCTCTCCGAAAAATCGCCGTCGCTTTTAAGCTCTTCGATTGGTCTAAAGTGATAAACCCGATCCCTCGATTCGATATCCACGCTTTCACTTTTTGCCCGCCACGTTTCGTCGGCGTCAACTGGATTCCAGAGAGGACTTGCGAAAACGTTTTCGCGTGCGCGATCGTGCACACCAAATCTCTATTCGTCCGTTTTCGCACGTTTCGAGAAAAAGTGCCGTTGTTGTTGTTGTTGTTCTCAAAATCGATTCTATTTTCGACGTCGACGCTCCTCCTCCGTCGTCGTCGTCTGTGGTGTTGTTGTTCGACCATTTCTGCGCTTAAAAATCTGACGCGTTTTTGAAAATTTTTGTCGCTCGTGTCGCGAGCAAAAAACCAATTTGTTCCTCTTCTGTGCACTCGCAAAAGTGAACACGCGACGGGTGATGATAGTATATATCTACACGTTTCTTCTTCAATTTCATGCGCTCTGCGTGATGAGAAGCGGAGATGTGTGTTGTCTCTGCGATGTGCTTCAAAAGTACGAGAGGAAAGTCTCCGCAGAACTGAGCGTCTTGTCGCTCGCGTCGCGAGCAAAAAGCGCCTGTTCCTCTTCTGTGCGCTCGCGAAAGTGAACGCGCGGGTGAGAGTATACCTGTATTTCTTCTTCAATTTTATGTGCTCTGTGTGATGAGAAGCGGAGATGTGTGTTGTCTGATGAGATGTTCTTCGTATGTATTTGGAAAGTATTCGCAGAACTGCGTGTCTGAGACATTTTTAAACGCTTTAGGATACTCCTCGAATACGCGCGTTCTGCGCGAGCAGAAATCAGATGCATTTGACCTACTTGTCGACAGAAGTCTGTCGACCCATTTTTTAGAAAAACGCTTCGTACTTTAAGAGGGAGAGAAACACAAAGAGTGTAAAAAGCGTCGTCGTCTTTATATCGTCGTCAAAAGAACGAGAACTTTGCGAGGAGGAGGAGGAGGAAGAAGAGGACGACGATGGTTGTCTTTCGCTCTTGGCTGCTCTGCGTGTGCATCACCCTCCAGTACTTGTGCTTCCTCTTTTTTCTCCCCTCGTTCTCGTTCGGGAGGAAACCTCGGAGTCCTCGTTTCCCGAAAGAAGAAACGAATAGGAACGACAGTCGTGTGATTCAAACGCGATTTTTGATGCAACTGTGCGCGTGTTTGCTTGGATTTCTCCTCGTTTTGTGGTGGTTGAGAGAGACGATGTCTTTCGAGGAGGTGTTCGCGATGGTGTGCACGGGTGGGGAAACGAAGAAGAACTTTCTCATCAGCTCGTCGAAAATGTTTGGTATTCTTGGCGTCGCGATGGATGTGACGACGGACCTCTTCTTTGGTCTCGCGGTGACGGGTTTAGTGTATCTCGGACCGGTGGTGTGCGCGGTCTTTCGATCATCCGCGATGATGCATCAGCGGTCAGGTGATGATGATTACGATGAGAACGAGGATGAGAACAACGAGCACAACCTTAAAATTATCGACGGTATGTTTCGATTCTTATTCGGACACCACCGCGAAAACGCGGAACGATACGGCCGGCTCGTTCCGATTCGAGATGTACTCCTCGCGCCGTTCTTCGAGGAGTTCGTCTTCCGCGGCTTGTTGCTCACCGTCCTCCTCGGTACCGGCTTTGATGAGGGAACTAGGACGACGAGCGGCAGCGCCGCCGTCTCGACGAGGAGCGCGGTGTACGTCAGTCCGCTTTTCTTCGGTTTCGCGCACATCAACCACTATTTCGCGCTGAAAAAAGTCTACGGCTCTGCGAAAGCCTCGCGATTCGTTTTGTTCCAGTGCATCTACACGACTGCGTTCGGCGCGCTCGCTGGTACCATATTCTGGCGGTGCAAAGCCGGCCTCGCCGGCGCGTGGAGTTTACACGCGTCCATGAACGCGTTCGGCGTGCCTGATTTTCGACCGTTTCGTCGAAAAACCAATGCGTTTGAGCCGCCGCATTTTAGAAGAGGAAGGAGGAATAATAGCGATGATTATAATAGCGGGGGCGTTAAAGGAAAACATTTCAACGCGAAGATCATCAACTGGTTGGAGAGAATCTGTTACGTTCTCGGCCCTCTGGTCGCGCGCGAATTCGTTCGGAGTAGGATTGTAGTTTAGAGAGAGAGAGAGAGAGAGCGCTCGCTCGAGCGTAGCATATATATACACACACATAAACTGCGCGGTATAAACAAACGCACTCTCATCAGAGAGTCCGTTCTGCCTTGGAAACAGAGAATGTGTAATCATCCTGGCCTATAATAAAAACTCTCGCTTTTCAAGAAGACGTTACTCCTTTTCTCAAAAGTCTTATTTTTCCTCAATTTTCCGCACTTTTTTCAACCACATTGGGTACATTTAGTAGCAGTAAACGCGCGTTAACGCACCGTCGCATTCCTCCTTTTCATCCTTTCAAGAGCGCGAAATTCGAGAGCACGCGTTGTTTACGCTCTCGTTTGCGTCTCGTCGCGGGGCAGAGAAAACGAACTACAAAATGGTCTCCCCTGAACCGACAAAACGTGACGACGAAACCGGCGACGGTTCACCAATTCGTCAGCGGAATTCCAAAAACGACGACTTTTCCTCTCCCTCTTTGTCTTCGTCTTCCTCCCCGCGAGGAACGTCGTCCAGAGACGAGGACGACGATTCAGACGACGACGACGACGACGATCGCGAAGGCGAGGACGAGTATAAAAAAGGCGGGTACCACCGCGTTTCCATCGGGGATTGCTTTCACGAGAATCGATACCGAATCGAGCGGAAATTAGGCTGGGGGCACTTTAGCACGGTGTGGATAGTGAGCGATTTAAAACGGACGACGAAAGAAGAAGAAAAAGAAAAAGAGATGGAGTTTGAAGAGGAGAATAATAAACACACGTACGCGTTGAAGATACAAAAGTCGGCGTCGCATTACTTGGAAGCGGCGAGGGACGAGATTGAGATATTGAAGCAGATTGCGAGCGGACAGAGGAAAGAAAACGAGGACGATGACGCTACGAGGAAGAATGAATACAGCGAGAACGCGAAACACGTGGTACAGTTGGTGGATTCGTTCGAGCACATAGGTGAGAACGGGACGCACGTGTGCATGGTGTTTGAACGTCTGGGCGATAATTTGTTGACGCTGATTAAACGGTACGATTATTTAGGTATTCCAATTCCAGGCGTGAGGAGAATCGCGATTGGTATTTTGAAAGGGTTGGATTATTTGCATCGCGAGAGGGAAATCATACACACGGATTTGAAGCCAGAGAATGTCCTTTTAACGAGGTTTTTACCGCCGAAGATGTCGAAGAGAAGTCGGTCTTCGTCGAGCGTCGCGGCGGTTGGCCAGGCGACGCCGCCGGGGACGACGCCGACGAAGATGGAGCAGATGACGAAGGATTTAGGAAACATGAACATGCCAAATAATAGCGGCGCGAGTAACAAAGATGAAGACGATATCGCGAGAGGAGAACAAGAGCAGAAAAAGTCTGTGGGAGGTGGAAAACCACCGCGTTTCACTCTCTCTCCAGAAGAACTGGATAACTTAGATGTGAAAATCGTGGATTTAGGTAACGCCTGTTGGACGTACAAGCAATTCACCTCGGACATTCAGACGCGACAATACCGATCGCCGGAGGTTATTTTGGGCACTAAATACGGTGCCGCGTGCGATATATGGTCGTTAGCGTGCGTCATTTTTGAACTCGTCACCGGTGACGTCTTGTTTGACCCTCGAAGTGGAGAAACGCACGAACGCGACGACGATCATTTAGCGCTCATGATGGAACTCGCCGGGAAGAAGATGCCGAAGAAAATCGCTCTCGGTGGAAAACGGTCGAAAGATTTCTTTAACCGCTCGTGCGAATTGAGGAACATTAAAAACTTGAAGTTTTGGACGTTAGACCGCGTTTTAGTGGAAAAGTATCGATTAGACGAGGACGAGGCGATGGAACTGACGGCGTTTTTGAAGCCGATGTTGGATTTCGACCCGAAAAACCGCGCTACCGCAGAGGAGTTGCTGAAACATCCGTGGTTGAGCACGTACTAGATATAGAGCATATATACCACCAACAGATAATAATAATCACAATAGTAAGTGAGCATCATCCGTCGTTGCGCGGCGGGTATATGCGTACACTTTAAGTCTCTCTGTAGAAAACAAGATATAAATAAAAAGCGAGAAATTGTAACAAAAATATATTAAAAAGAAGCACATCATCTTCGTTTAAAATCATGTACCTTTCGACTGATGCACACTTACTTCTCCCCTTTCGGCGCGGGTGGACTCGGTAAATTCACCGTTCTCAACAACCACAACGATATACTCATCCCCAACCAGTGCGCCAACATCGCGTTGCTCGCCGCTTGAACCAAGAAAATATCCAACGCCAACACCGGATTGGCATTTTGCGCGAATGGCCCAGTCGCCGCGATCGTCAACGTCTTCGCGAATAACAACCCCGTCGTCGCTTGTAAACCAACAATCGTGGCGCCTAACCCAACCAAATTCACCGTCAACCCAGTCGTCAACGCTTTCACCACCTCCGCTCTCGGCGGCACCAATTCGAGATCCGCGATGGACGCCTTCAACCGGTCGCCCAATCGAACTAACCCGAGCGACCAAAACGTGGTAAAAAACCCAGCCATGATCCCGAACAAGATAAAATACAACCCCGCGTCCGTGGCTTTCGTGAACCCTTTAAACAAAAACGAAAACACCACCACCACCGCGGCGACGGTGAAGAGAATCAACTGCCCCCAAAACCCCCATCGGCCTAACGTTTTGCACGCCGCTGCCGTTCGAGACACTTTACGCGCGATCGATTCCGCGTTATCCACCGACGCTTTCGTCGTCACAAATAAAGCTCTGCTTCTTCTCTGTCTCGTCGTCGTCAAATGCGCATCTGATTCACCGCCAAATAAACCGCCGCTTTTGTTGGACGTCTTCACAGTTCTCGGGGAAAAGACGCATTTGGACGCAACAATTTTTGAATCAATTCTCCCTCCCCCTCGTTTACCTCCTCCTCCTCCTCGTGAAAGAAACGACGACGATTGCGCGACCGCTTTCCTTTGCCTCAAACACAACGGAGACGTTCGCGGTTGTTGTCCCGTTTGGGAGAAGAGCCCCTGCATCGGCGAAGACGTCAGTAAATGCATGCGACACGGAGAGATACACACGAAAGATTCGAGAGTTTTTTTGTGCAGTTTTTTACGAATACAAAAAAGAGACAAAAAACGCTCAAATCTCTCGCTTTTTTGTTCGGTCAAACACAAACACACATGCGACATTCACAAACGATCTCATCTCTCTCTCTCTCTCTTTTTTTCCTTCCGTCCGCGCAAACGGCGAAGAGAAGAAGAAGGAGAGCGAAGGAAGAAGAAGAAATATCGAGAAAGAAAAGGTGCCTCGATGACGAAGAAGAACAGGGGCTTCGACCCGTTGCGTTTGGGTGGTGCGAACGGTAAGAAAGAGTCTTCTTTGTTGCAAACGAGGCGACGACCGTTTTTGCGATTCGAGGTTGGAGAACGTTTGGAGTTTTCTTGTTTCGTCGGTGGCAACTTCGAGGAGGAGCATCAAATCACCGGGCGAGTCGTTGGCGTGCACGTGAAATGTAACAACGTGAATTG
>Ga0209308_10003819_pt1 | contig 12197 bp, 8 predicted proteins | sample COGITO_mtgs_1204_3_FD_184806 | JGI IMG/M metagenome (GOLD analysis project Ga0209308, IMG submission 184806) | Pelagic marine microbial communities from North Sea - COGITO_mtgs_120405 (SPAdes) (version 2) | ecosystem: Environmental > Aquatic > Marine > Epipelagic ...
TGATTGAAGCCCGCTGTCTAAAGAAACAGCAAGTACTTCTCCAGAAGTAAATGGAAGAACTACCAGATTCCCACTTATAGCGGGGGTTCCAGCGCCTAAGATACCCGCACCAGTGGTGTTTGATTCTTGTGTCCAAACAACTCGTCCATTTTGTGCGTTTAGCGCTATAGCTTGACTTCCACCAGTCATAACAACAATCATTCCATTAGAATATGTTGGAGGAGCTGAAATCGAACCCTGAACATCATGTCTCCACAAAATGCCTCCTGTCATTGCATCTAATAAGACTACTTCTCCTGCTCCAGTTGATACTGCTAAACTGTCATTTGAATAGGCAAGACCACCCCCAGAAATTTTATCTTTTGGGCTTTTTGTAGAAGTCAAATCAGCAGTCCATACTTTACCACCTTTTGTATCAAATGCAGTAACACCAAAATTTGAGTCCAAGGTAAAGATACGGTTTTTTGCAATAATTGGATCTGCAGCAAGTCTTTGACGCTTCTTATTTCCAACACCTATTTTTTCTGACCAGATTTCAACAGGTAAACCAGATAAAGCAGGATGCTCGATATAATGACTTTGGCTACCGTTTCGATGTGTCCAGTTATTATTTATTTTAACTTTTGAAAGAGTTAAGTTTTTACTGGCTAATACTGGCGCATCAATTGATGACCTCAGATCTAATCTAACACCTGGAACAATATCTTCTTTTTCACCGCATCCAGTTAAAATTAGTAAACCTAAAAGAGTTAACGCTTTGACTTTACTTAACATGACATTTAATCCTCAAGCAGAATATAGGGTCTAGGTTATATGTATATTTTAGATTTAAAAATACAAAATAACTTAATTAGCTAATTTACCCCCAAGAGCTAAAATCATTTGTTGACTTCTAGCAATTAAAGCTTGTGAAACATCCGCCTCTTCAATCAATTTAGTAAATATTTCAATCGCTTTATCATTGTTACCCATGTCTATATGAGCAATTGCTTTTTGTTCCATTGCAATAACTCTAAAAGCATTGCCAGGCGTTGCGATAGCATCAAGAGCATCTAGTCTAGCTTTATCTTCCATTTTATTTCCACGAAGCATGATCGCCTTTAGTGTTGCAACTTGTGCATAAATATCATTTCCAGTGCTCATTGAATCATAAATCAATAAAGCTCCATCTTCATCATTTTGCTCCAATAGCACCCCAGCACGATGTAATTTCGCAATTGGAGCTTCAGCTCCTCCATTTTCTGCGATCGATGCAAGCTCTGAAGCTCGTAAACTTGCATCATCTTGGTTAAGTGCTGCAATTAAGGCATCACCTCTTGCAGATGCTGCACTTGCTTTTGCAGATTTTTGATATTCTAAAAATCCGGCACCACCAACTAAACTGCATATTATTACTACAGGTATCCAGCCATATTTTTTATATAATGCAAATAATTTATCTTTGCGTACTTCTTCTGATACTTCTTCGATAAAACCGTCTGTGTTACTCACTTGAGAGCCTCCAAATACTATTATTATTTTCCATTTAAACTGAATGTAGCATCAATGCCAGTCAGTTCAGGATTTTTTTGGTTTATATGTGTGTTCATCAGCTGGAAAACTACGCTCACGCACTTCAGTTGAGTATCTTTGAATTGCATCAATCATCATTTCTTCCATATTTCCATATCTTTTGACAAAAGTTGGTACGCGTGGGAACAATCCAATCATATCTTCAAATACTAAAATCTGGCCATCACAGTGTGCAGATGCACCTATTCCAATAGTGGGTATTCCAATAGTATTTGTTATTTTTTGTGCTAACTCTTCCGCAACGCCTTCTACAACAACAGAAAATGCTCCAGCAGTTTCAACAGCTTTTGCATCTAACATTACTGCTTGCCAAGTATCTTCATCTCGAACGGCTTTAAAACCTCCGGTTGTATTCATTTGTTGAGGCATTAATCCTATATGCGCCATAACGGGTATTCCACGTGCGGATAGATGCTGTATTGTTGAAGCCATTTCTTGACCACCCTCTAGCTTTACTGCAGTACATCCTGTTTCTTTTATGATTCTACTTGCATTACGAAAAGCTACTTCTGGGCTTTCTTCATAACTTCCAAAAGGCATATCAACTACTACTAATGCTTTTTTTGCTCCTCGAACAACTGCTTGTCCATGCATAATCATATGTTCAATTGTTACACCTAAAGTGTTTGGCATACCGTGGATAACCATTCCCAAGCTATCACCGACTAAAATCATATCAGCTTCAGCATCAACTAAATGCGCAACATGAGCTGTGTAAGCTGTCAGACAAACAAGTGGTGCACTTCCTTTTTGGGCCCGAAAATTAGGAACTGTCATGACTTTACGCTCATTCAGCTTATCAATTGAGCGTCTATTCTCTACTACACCTATCTTTTTTGAAATTGTAGACATTATGATATATTCCCATGCACACTCTCTAGTCTTATTCATTAAAACATTATTTATAGAATTACGATACTGAATAGTGATAAGCCATTATAATAAATTTTAATTTAAGCTAGTAAATTCAACTTCTAGCTCTAGTTGTAAGAGAAGTAATTAAAGCGTAAAGAGTGCAAGAATCTAGATTTATTATATATTTCAATAAATTGACTACTAATATCGGAGTTTATTATGCGTATTTCATCAATAATTATAGCAATCATAGTTTGCACAGGAATTGCAGGTTTTATATTTAGAAATGATCTTAATGCGTCACTAAATAATCCAAATAATGTTACAGATGAAATTGTAAAAACAACTCCTGAAATAAATGATGAAAATGCTCAAAATCTGAAAGCTGTGTCTGTCTTAGTTCAAAGATCAAATGAACAAGAAGTGACAAATGGAATTCTTCTACGTGGGCAAACAGAAGCATTTAAATCCGTTCAAGTAAAAGCAGAAACTTCAGGCTCAGTTATTTCTCAACCAATACGCAAAGGTACATTTGTAAAAAATGGTGAATTACTTTGTGAACTCGAAGTAGGTACAAAATCAGATGTACTCGCAGAAGCTAAAGAAGCCTTAGCTCTTTCAATTGATGAATTAGACGCCTCTATTCACCAATACGAATTGCGTGTTCAAGCTGCAGAGCGCCAAAGATCTTTATTAAAGCGTGGTGTTGGCACTGAAGCTGCTGTTGAAGCAGCTGAACTTTCAGCATCTAGTGCAGAAACACAATCACTAAGTAAGCGTCAAGCTGTAGCAAATGTTGAAGCAAGGATAAACCGAGCTACGACTGATCTAAGTAATACAAAGATTATTGCTCCATTTGATGGTTTGTTAGAATCTGATACTGCAGAATATGGTGATTTCATGCAAACAGGAGCTCCGTGTGGAACTTTATTAGCACTAAACCCAATTAAACTGATCGGTTACGCCACAGAAACTCAAGTATCCAAAATTGAAGTTGGAACAACTGCAGGAGCGCGTTTAATTAGCGGCAATAATGTATCTGGGACAGTAAGCTTTATTTCAAGGTCAGCAGATCCTACTACACGTACTTTTCTTGTTGAAACAACTGTATCTAATGATGGTTATGAAATTCGGGAAGGATCTACAGCCGACATATACATATCACTTGCCGGTGTAAAAGGTCATTTACTTCCACAATCATCATTGACATTAAATAGTGCTGGAAAGCTCGGCGTGAGAGTTGCCATAAATAATAAAGCTAAATTTATTCCAATAGAAATTATAAGAGACGCAGAAGAAGGCATTTGGGTTACAGGTCTTCCTAATTCAGCGGAAGTAATTGTTGTTGGGCAAGAATACGTAACAGATAATTCAAATATTAAAGTTTCTTATAAGGCTTCAGAATAATGACTGGCATGATTGACTGGGCAACCGATAGAGCTCGAATGATTTTAGTATTTGTGGCAATGTCTCTAGCTGCAGGTATTTTAGCTTATACAGGCCTACCAAAAGAGGGTGAGCCAGATATTGATATACCTGCGTTATTTGTTTCAGTGCCTTTTCCGGGAATATCTGCTGAAGACAGTGAAAAATTAATTGTAAAACCACTGGAAAACAAGCTTCGTGACATAAATGGCTTGAAAACCATGTCCTCAACAGCCTCAGAAGGATATGGTGGTGTCGCGCTTGAATTTGAATTTGGATGGAATAAATCAGCAACAATAGCTGATGTACGCGACAAAGCTAATCAAGCTCAAGCGGAATTCCCAGATGGTGCTGATCAATACTCAATAAATGAAATTAATTTTTCAAGATTTCCAATATTAGTTGTTTCAATGTCTGGTCAGTTGCCCGAAAGAACAATGACTAGGGTAGCAAAAAATCTTCAGGATAGAATTGAGTCTATGACGGAGGTTCTAGAAGTTGGATTAGCTGGCCAGCGTGACGAAATGTTAGAAGTTTTAATCGATCCATTAAAACTAGAAGCATATAATGTTACTGCTGGAGAGTTGATAAATGTTGTAACCAATAACAATCTTTTAATAGCAGCTGGTGAGATAGAAAATGAAGCGGGTGCATTTGCTATTAAAATACCTTCATCGTTTAACGAACCTAAAGATGTTTATAATTTGCCAGTAAAAGTTAATGGCAACAGAGTTATCACACTTGAAGATCTAGCTGATATTAGACTTACCTTCGAAGATCGAGTTGGTACCGCAAGATTTAATGGTGAGACTACCGTTACTTTGCAGATAATTAAACGAAAGGGTGTAAATTTAATTAGCACGGTTAGTTTGGTAAAAGAAAAAGTAGAGCAAATTGTATCAGAATGGGAACCAGAACTAAGAGACGCCATAACAATCGATTATTCATCTGATCAATCAAGACAAGTATCTGACATGGTTAGTCAACTTGAAGGTTCAGTTTTAACAGCAATTGCGTTAGTTATGATTGTTGTTTTAGCTGCACTGGGAATTCGATCAGCTTTGCTCGTTGGCTTTGCTATTCCCACTTCTTTTCTTCTTGCTTTTGCTCTTATGGGAATATCTGGGATAACAATCTCTAATATGGTGATGTTTGGACTCATATTGGCTGTGGGAATGTTAGTTGATGGGGCGATAGTTGTAGTCGAATACGCTGATAAGCGGATTGCTGAAGGTACTGGCCCAATGGAAGCATATGGCTCAGCTGCAAAAAGAATGTTTTGGCCAATAGTTTCCTCAACAGCAACTACATTATGTGCATTTTTACCTATGTTATTTTGGCCGGGTGTACCTGGTGAATTTATGAGAATGTTACCAATTACACTAATATATGTATTGTCAGCGTCTTTGCTTGTTGCACTTATTTATCTACCAGTCATTGGTGGTGTAGCAGGAAGATTAACGCGGACTTTGGAAAACATATCTGATCAATTGAGGAATAACTTAAAACTCATAGTCCGTTTATTGCTAGTAATTTTGTCAGTTGCAATTATTTTTTCTGGAGTTATTCAACTCGTTAATGGCATAGCAATTATTGGGGCAATATTATTTTTTGTTGGATGCATGGCTACATCGGCAACAACAAGTTCTTTAAAATCAATATCTGATAACACTAAATCATCAAAACCAAATATATATGCTCGTTTTATTACTTTTATAGTTAATAAATGGTACATGCCAGCTGTAATAGTAGGGCTTACAATATTTTTGTTGATCACAATTTTCTCAGTTTTTGGAAAAAATAATAATGGAGTTGAATTTTTTGTTACCACTGAACCTGAGAATGCGATCGTTTATGTTCGCGCACGTGGCAATTTATCCCTAAATGAAAAAGATATTTTAGTAGAAAACGTAGAAGGTTTAATTAAAGATATTGATGGTATCCAAAGTGCGTTTGCATTTGCAGGTGATGGAGGATTGGATAATAATACAGGCGGCGCAACAGCTCCACTGGATACTATAGGACAAATTCAAATAGAAACTACACCTTGGGAAGCACGGCAAGGCTCTCCATCTGGTTTTGATATACTCAAAGCAGTTGAGGAAAGAATAGCGGATGTTCCTGGTGTTCAAGTTGAAATATTAGAACTTGCTCAGGGTCCTGCATCAGGCAAACCTTTAACTCTTAGAGTGAAAGGATCAAACTTTGATGACCTAAAAATAGCGGCGGGTATTATCCGCAATCATTATGAAACAATTAATGGTCCTGTTAAAATTGAAGATACAAGGCCTCTTCCAGGAATAGATTGGCAAGTAGACGTCGATGTTGAAAAGGCAGGTCGATATAAAGCTGATGTTGCGCAAGTTGGCGCTATGGTCCAACTCGTTACCCGTGGCTTAAAACTTGGGGATATGACTGTAGATACGTCTGACGAGGATATTGATATTCGTGTCCGTCTTCCTAAAAAAGATAGGTTACTATCAACCTTAGAAACATTACGTGTAAGGACTAACTCAGGTCTTGTCCCAATTTCAAACTTCATTACTCTAAAGCCTGTTGAAAAACTTGGTCAAATTGATCGAGCTGATAGCAAGAGATATTTCGATATAAAAGCTGATGTCGCTGAGGGAGTTAATGCAACAGAAAAGATTGCCGAAATCACAAAATGGCTGGAAGAAGAACAGCGCTTACCAAACGGAATTGAATGGGAATGGAAAGGTGATCAAGAAGATCAAGCTGAAAGCTCAGCTTTTCTCGGAAAAGCATTTCTTGGTGCTCTCGGTTTAATGTTTGTAATTTTATTAGCCCAATTTAACTCATTTTATAATTCAGTTCTTGTTTTAGTTGCAGTCGTTCTTTCAACTGCAGGGGTTTTAATTGGTATGCTTGTTATGAACCAAGCTTTTAGTGTGATTATGACAGGAACAGGAATTGTGGCACTAGCAGGAATTGTTGTTAATAATAATATTGTTTTAATTGATACTTACCAAGAATACTCCAAGAAAATGACAGCTCTTGAAGCAATTTCGAAAACAGCACAGGCTAGAATTCGACCTGTTCTTTTAACAACCATTACAACTATGGCTGGTTTAACTCCTATGATGCTAGGTATATCAATTGATTTTATAAATGGTGGCTATTTTATTGATCAGCCAACAGCTTTGTGGTGGAAACAATTGGCAACAGCTGTCGTATTTGGCCTTGGTATTGCAACTCTTCTAACCCTTGTTCTAACACCTTCATTATTAGCGTTAAGAATTTGGATCAGTAAAGGAGCATATGCAGGATTAACAAAAGTATTTAAGCTTCAAACCATTACTATTAAACAAGGTTAATTTTCATGCAGAAACTGGATTTTACATAGCCAGTTCTGCCTCTGACTCCTGAATCTGCCACATTTTTGTGTAACGACCATTTAGATTTAACAATTCATCATGTGTACCTTTTTCAACAATAACGCCTTTCTCTAAAACAACAATCTGATCTGCATCTACAACAGTTGAAAGTCTGTGAGCTATCGTAATAACAGATCTACCAGAACCTAAACCTCTTAAACTTTCTTGGATATTTCTTTCTGTTTCAGTATCCAAAGCCGAGGTTGCTTCGTCTAAAACTAATATTGGTGGATTTTTCAATAATGTACGAGCAATTCCTACTCTTTGCTTTTCACCTCCAGATAACTTTAATCCTCTTTCACCAACCGTTGTATTATATCCATCAGTCAAACTGATTATAAAATCATGAATTTTTGCTGACTTAGCTGCTGCTACAATGTCATCATTGGATGCATCTTCGCGACCGTAAGCAATATTGTATCCAATTGTATCATTGAATAGGACAGTATCTTGAGGAACAATTCCTATAGAATTATGTACTGATGCTTGGGTTACATCCCTAATATCTTGTCCATCAATCCTAATGCTACCATTATTTACGTCATAAAATCTAAAAATAAGACGACCAATAGTTGACTTTCCAGAACCAGATGGGCCAACAATTGCAACAGTTTCACCCTTATTTATTGTTAATGATAAATTAGATAAAATGGCACGTTCTTGGTCATATCCAAATGAAATATTATCAAATTCAATTTGGCCACCTTTTATAATTAAATCACTTGCATTTTTAGTATCTGTGACTTCTTCTGGTTGACCTAGAAGGTCAAACATCTCACCCATATCTACTAATGCTTGCCTTATCTCACGGTAAACTGTTCCAAGGAACCCCAACGGCATCGTAATTTGAATCATGTAAGCATTTGCCATAACAAAGTCACCAACACTAAATTCGCCTCGCTGAACACCCATTGCAGCCATTATCATTACAGCAATCAGTCCCGAAGTGATAAGAAGTGTTTGACCAAAATTTAAAAATGCTAATGAGTAACTAGTTTTTAAAGCGGCAGCTTCATAACCCCTCATGCTCTCATCATATCTTAAAGCTTCTCTCTCTTCTGCACCAAAATATTTTACTGTTTCAAAATTTAACAAACTATCAATTGCTTTTTGATTAGCATCAGTATCTTTGTCATTCATTTCCTTACGTACTTTTACACGCCATTCTGTAACAGAAAAAGTAAACCAAATATAAAGTACAATCGTGACCAAAACGATTGCCATATATGCAAAACCAAATTCTAGGTAAAAAATACCAGCAACAATTAGTAATTTGAGTATTAGTGGTCCAATGGAAAAGAGCATAAATCTTAACAGAAACTCAACGCCCTTAACACCACGCTCCATTACTCTGCTTAATCCACCAGTCTTTCTTGTAATGTGGTATCTGAGAGATAAACGGTGCATATGTCGAAAAGTTTCTAAAGCTAATTGGCGCAATGCTCGTTGGCCAACTCGTGCAAATATTACATCTCTTAGTTGGCTAAACCCAACTGATAAAATTCGCATCACACCATAAGCAACAACCATTCCAAGGGCACCCGCAGTAAGCATAAAGATTGTTTGGTTCTCTTCGGCACCTGGTGCGAGAGCATCAACCGATACACCGTAAAAGTATGGAGCAAGTACACCAAGAATCTCTCCCAGAATTAATGCTAGCATTGCTAGAACAACCCTAAATTGTATATCTTTTCGAGATTTTGGCCATAAGTAAGGTAAAACGGCTTTAATTACATTTATTGCCTGACCACGTTTCAGACTTACCGATGAAGTAGTTGGTCTCAATTCATTATATCTCCCTGAATACATAACATAGTATCATGCATCAACCTTGACCAGTATATTCGTTGTTAATTTATTAAATATTACTTTTCAGGGATCTGAAATACTTGCCCTGGATAAATTAAATCAGGATCTTTAATAGAGTCACGGTTAGCTTCAAATATCTGTACGTATCGCATGCCAAAGCCATACTTCAATTCTGCAAGCTTCCACAGTGTAAATCCAGGCTGAATTGTAGCTTGACCATTTTCCATCTCCAATATTACACGCTGGAAGGGGCTTTCCACTCGATCTACAACTTCACCTTCTTCATTTAGTGCATCTACTCTTAATGTATAAATACCTTCTTCTATGTTAGGGATCTCAAAATTCCATTTGCCATTATTAACTTCACCTAAAACAACAGGCTCATTATCTACATAAATGCGAACCGTTTGTTCAGATGCAGCTCTGCCAGCAAGGACCACATCACCGCTTGCCGTATAGTTAATTGTATCTAATGAAAGAGATTGTATCTGTGGAGCTGCCTCATTTTGATCTTGAACAATAATTTCACCACTCGTTTCAGCAATAACAATTTTTGGGCTTTTATTTTCTGTCTCTTTGTTTGGAATTACTAATACAGTATCTTTTGATTTCATACTATTATCATTAGCATCTTCTAATTGCAGCTCTAAAGGTTTCTCACCTGTTGGAATTGTTGTTAATATTGCAAAAGTACCTGAACCATCCGCTTCAACAACTTCAAGCTCTTTTCCATCCACCAATAATCTTACTTCGCTATTGGGTTTTGCAGAACCTGCGATTATGGCAGATCCATCCTCTTCAACTCTAACTAAATCAAATTTTGGATTGCTCTCATCCAAGTCATCTACTTCAGAAGTTTTATCCTTTTCAACTATTGCAGCCTTGTCCTCTTCAACTACTGCAGCGTTGTCCTCTTTAACTTCAGCTGCTTTATCCTCTTCAACTACTACAGCCTTGTCCTCTTCAACTTCAGCTGCTTTATCCTCTTCAACTACTACAGCCTTGTCCTCTTCAACTTCAGCTGCTTTATCCTCTTCAACTACTACAGCCTTGTCCTCTTCAACTTCAGCTGCTTTATCCTCTTCAACTACTACAGCCTTGTCCTCTTCAACTTCAGCTGCTTTATCCTCTTCAACTGTAGTGACTGTATCTGTAACTTTTTTTTCATTGATTATTACTTCTTGAGGAATTTGTTTTACTTGTGATGAGATTTTTTCATCAGAAGTCTCCATTACAATAAAAAACACCGCAAGAATTGCAAAAGCTGCTGCAAAGGAAAGAATAACTTTATCTTCAGAGCTATTACCAAATCTCTTTTTTACACGTGATGATTTCTCTAATTTGAGAATCTCAGTTTTTTTTGCACTCATTATATTTTGCCCCCTTGGCGGTACATACTAATAGTTGTAAGTATTACTAATGAATTTACAACGCAAAAAATCTATATGTGTCTATTGCGCACACCGTGATGGAGCAAAGCCAAGCTATTTACAAGCAGCCCAAGATACTGGTGAAATGATAGCCCGTCATAACATGCGTTTAGTTTATGGGGCAGGAAGCGTTGGCTTAATGGGAAAAGTGGCAAATTCTGCTCAATCAGGCAATGCAGAAGTTTTTGGCGTTATACCAGAACATTTACTAGAACTAGAGATTGGCAAAGATGACATAGACAGTTTTATAGTAACTGAAAATATGCATGAGCGAAAAAAAATTATGGTATTGAACTCAGATGCGTTTATTCTTTTGCCAGGTGGTTTTGGGAGCTTAGATGAATTTTTTGAGTTAATAACATGGCGCCAATTAGGGTTACACAACAAACCTTGCTTTATTTTTAATGTAAATGGATATTGGAAATCACTCTTACAATTAATTGATAATCAGATATCAGAAGGATTTGTTCTATCAAATAATAAAAACTTTTTCACTGTTGTGGAGAATATTGATGAGCTTGAAACTAAATTAATTCAATCTCTCTCTTGACGTATTGAATAGTATGAATAAATTCCCAAAGCTGTCCAAATTAAACTAAATGCTATCAGATGCACCCTACCTACCGGCTCCATGAAAATAAGCGTAGCCAACAAAAACTGAAGAGTAGGGTTTACATATTGAACTAAACCAACAGTTGCCAACTTTAATCTTTCCATCGCAAATGCCATTAAAATTAAAGGAACCCCAGTCAGGATACCAGTAAACATTAAGGCAATACTCACTTTAATATTACTTCCAAAGAAACCGCCATCTCGACCCACAATTCCTTGCCATCCAAAAATATGCGTTCCTGCCAACCATATTAATGCTAACGGAAGTAAAAAACCTACTTCCCAAAAAACAGACCTCATAGGTCCAATTGTTAATGGCTTCTTTACTAATCCATATAGTCCAAATGTAATAGCTAAGCTAATAGCTATGTATGGAAATTCACCAACACCAAAACTTAATATTATTACAGCAATAACTGCTAAACTGATTGCAAACCATTGAGACGAACTCAATCTTTCGCCTAAAAAAATTGCTCCAAATGCAACAGCTACTAAAGGAAAAATATAATAACCTAAACTTGATTGAGCAACTTTTCCGATTTGAACTGCATAAATGAAGAAAAACCAATTAATACTTATAAAAATAGCAGCAAAGCATACACGCAATGTTGCATCCTTGGGAATTATTATCAATTTCCTTCTTGCCAATAATATAGCACCAATAAATACAGCAGTCCAAATGGTTCGATGTGAAAGGACTTCTAATGGTGGCACCTGCGAAATATAATTATAATAAAACGCAGAGATGCCCCAAATAAAGCAGGCTAAAAACATAGCCAAAACACCTGTAGTTTCTCGCTTCAAATTAATTCCTGTCCTAAAAAAGAAGCCCCGTTGAATTTCTCAACGGGGCCTTTTTGCTATGTGACCCAGATCTCATTGAAATCTAGTCCTCCCGTCACATTGCTTTGTTCAATATGGTTACAATGCAATTTTTGAAATAAGAGTCAATCATATATCAAAAATAAATTGCATTAGTTTTTTATTAAGAACTTGCTAAACGTTCAGCTACATTTTCCCAATTAACTAAATTATCCAAAAAGTTGGCTATATAAACAGGTCGTTTGTTTCTAAAGTCAATGTAATATGAATGTTCCCA
>Ga0209308_10003829_pt1 | contig 12183 bp, 10 predicted proteins | sample COGITO_mtgs_1204_3_FD_184806 | JGI IMG/M metagenome (GOLD analysis project Ga0209308, IMG submission 184806) | Pelagic marine microbial communities from North Sea - COGITO_mtgs_120405 (SPAdes) (version 2) | ecosystem: Environmental > Aquatic > Marine > Epipelagic ...
CAGCTGCTACGCCTTGGCGTCGGGTGGCACTTTCTGCATCGTCAGTTCCGGTGTTGATCGAAGTCACAAACAAGGTGTCTAGGTTCGTGCCGCCGAAACATGGCATGGTCGGCAGTTCCACGGGAAGGTCGATACGTCGTTCGACGGTGCCGTCGGGAGCTACACGGGTGAGTGCCCAACCGTGGACCGACGCCGACCAGTAGTGCCCGTCGGCATCCACACACGCTCCGTCAGGTTTCCCTTCGACAGTCTGATAGTCGAAGAACACCCGCTCGTTTGTGCGTGTGCCGGTTGCAGAGTCGTAGTCCCAGGCAAGCACCTGCTGGGTCGGAGTGTCGGCCCAATACATGATGTTGCGGTCGGTGTCGAAGGCCAGTCCATTCGCGACGCCGACGGCTCGGCGTAATGCACTGACACTCCCGTCGGCCTCCACGCAATGCAGCGAGCCGACGAATTTTGCTGCGCGAGTGTCCTCAAACATCGTGCCCACGATGAAGCGACCAGCAGGATCAGTGCGGCCGTCGTTCATGCGAATCTTCGCGCCCGCGGTCTCTAACGTCACGAACGGCTGAATCTTGGCCGTCTCCCAGTCAAACCAGACCACCTGGTGTTCGGTCGACATGAGTAACTTCCCCGGTTCGCTGGTGAGCGCAAGGGAGCCGGGTCGGCCTGGTGTGGGCCGGTGTTCGTCGACACCAGTGCTGGGGTCGTAACGGTGCACCGCCCGACCGTCGATGTCGATCCAATACAACACCTGCTCGGCGACGGACCACACAGGGCCCTCTCCCAGATCGGCGGGTTCGGTGACAACGACTTCGATGTTGGGCATGGCCTCAGGTTATGTCGGTGCCGTCAGCACACGATGTAGTCGCGTCGGGCACAGTATCTCGACGACGTACTTCGTCGAAGCGGGTAACAACATGACGACACTGCGGTCGCTGCACGTGCACCGAGTCTGGATTGCCGGGTTTGGATTAACCGGCGAGTTCGCCAGAAGGTGCACACAACGAGGCGGTGCTGGGGCTCAGCCCGGCCCGGCTCGCCAGGCCTTCCCAGCCAGCAAAACTTGGCGGGACGAAGATTGCCATCCATTGTTCGTCAGGTGTGTCGGGGTTCACAAAGCTGAAGTCGAGAATGTTGATCTCGGTGCCTGTGTAACCAATAGAACCTATGACGGCGGTCATGGTCTCGCGGTCGACGCTGGCACTGGCTGCAACAAACGAGGTGGCTGGGTCATATCCCGAATCTGTGCCAAGGACGCCCGTGAACTGCAATGGGCAGTTTGACGCCAGGATGGTCACCGGAGCGGGGCAACCAGCGCCAAATCCGGCTTGGGTCAGTGCAGCCCGGATGCTTCCGGCGACGCCGCCGACTCGGGCACTTGCGTAGATCACGAGTCGGTCCAATGCGCACTCGGCGTCATCGACGCCACCACCGGTGCCGAGAGAGTCGTCGGCTGCGGTGAGGGGAGCAGGAGGTTCAGTAGTCGCAGTAGGTGCTGGCTCGTCGTCGGCAGTGGAGTCACCGTCGTCGGTTGTTGCGTCGATGGACGGGGTGGCATCAGCTGGGTCTTCTTCAGCGCCGTCTGCGGCTGCATCAGGGTCATCGGCGTCGGGAATATCGTCGGGTTCGATCACTTGGACAGAATCTGACTCGGCGCCCTCGGCATCTACCGAGCCGTCGGCATCGACCGATGGAGTTGAGTCGGCGGTGTCGGTGTCATCGGCGGTGTCGGTGTCGGTGTCGGTGTCTCCAGTGTCGAGTTCTGTTGGGTCTTCTTCGATGGGAATGATGTTGGCAGGGAGTAGTTCCGAGGCAACTGATACACCGGCGTTGTCGTTGCGAAACGACGCGCCAATGAGGGTCGCACAAAGAACAATTACACCAGCAGCAACACCCGTAGCGACTCGGCGCCAGCGGCTCAGCGTCATGACAACCTCCAGAGATCCACGTCGTCATAGTAGGTGGGGGCCTACCATTGTGGGGTGACCCCCGAAACCCAGGAACGTAACCCGTTTGTCTCCATTGCCGTGCTGGTCGTCGTCATGGCTCTAGTTGCGGGTCTAGCCGGCAGATTTGGCGTAAGTGGTGTCGTGGCCGCCATTTGTGTTGCGATAGCCATGACCGGCACGTGGGTGCTGCTCTCACCCCAGATTGAGACCCTTGAAGTCGTTCATGCTGGATCGCCAGGTCGATCAACTGGAGCAACTGGTGAGGCAAAACTTGCGCCCACCGGCACTGTCACGCCGTTTGTCGGAAGTTCTGAATCAGAACCGCGTGAACGCCTGCGGAGCACACCACGGCTCGCCGTCGGGTTCGACACCGGCGACACTGGCCGTCCAGGTTCGCCGCAACCTGCACACCTGCCGTCGCTGAACGAAGATGGTTTTGTCGACTCAGTCGCTCCAGTGCAGGCATTGGGTCAACTTCCCCAAGATGCCAGCGCACTGCAGGTATCGACCACCGTCGAACCAAACAGCAATGTGAGCGGGGCCTACACGCTTGGACAGTTCGAAGTGCGGGCCACAAGCCGACGCGGGTCTGACCATGTGATCTTGAACGACCTGCGACAAGACGACTATGTCGTAGCGAGTGCAGCCGGTGGCCGTTATCTCGTGGTTGTAGTGGCCGATGGCCAAGGGGCGGCCGAGAATGCGCACTATGGCTCCTATTGGTCATGTCGACTGCTCGCTCAGGCCATCGACCAGCACTTGCGTGATGGCGTTCCTGGCATTGAAAAGATGCTCGAGCGGACCCGCGAGGAACTCCATTCGTTGTTTGAGATGCGGTTTACCGATGGCACCAAACTCCGCACGATCGCAACCACGTTGGTTGGTCTTATTGCGCCAATCGATGGAGGCCCAGCGGCTGGCTTCCGTGTAGGTGATGGCGACCTGCTTGTCGCCGGCGCCGACGGTTGGACCTCGGTGTTCGCTCCAGCCATCGGGGATCCAGAGGCAGTCTTCCCCCGGTCGGTCGAAGCCGATGTTGCACCGCTTGACCTCGATGCTCGTTGCTTGTTGCTTGCGACCGACGGCGTGTCAGCACCGCTGGCAGCAAACGACGACGTCGCTCTGTCGTTTGTCGAAGGTCTGCAGGCGCCGATTTCAGAGGTCGAATTTGATCAGCTGCTGTCGTTCCCGCTCGAAGAAGCTCGCGGTGATCGGACTGCAGTTAGCATCTGGTTCTCGCCCAAGAAGTAACAAGCTGGCTTGTCGAACCGGGCGGGCTTGACGAATCAGCTGGCTTGACGGAGTGTCTCTCGGCACGGAACCTTGCGCACCGGGGTGATGGCTTCGCGGTTGCCGGTCTCCAAGCAGTGAGCCAGGCTGTGAATGCGTTCGCTGGCCGTGGTCTTGTGGAGGTTGGGCAAAAGCGCGTGCACCGCCGCGGCTAGTCCGGCGCCAAGTAGCTGGCGGCTCACCGACGCGGCAACCATGAAGTGTTCGCCATAGGTCTCGCCGGCCGACTCTGGGTGCTCGGTGAAAAAGCTCTTGATTGCCATGGGCAGAGACTACGCCAAACCGATGGAGAAGATCTCCGCAAATATTGCACAGATGGTTGCATTTTGTGCAACAGAATGCCTCGTTGGGGTCTGATAGTGCAATAATCATCTATTGTGGACCTAGTTGATCGGGAAATCATCCAATTGCTGCAAGAGGACGCAAGCCTCACGGCTCGGGAGCTAGCAGAGCACGTTGGCCTCACGCCAACGCCGTGTTGGCGCCGGGTTCAGAACCTCGAGGCAGCGGGTGTCATCACCAAACGGGTTGCACTTGTGGATCCAGCATCGGTGAATCTCGACGTGACCGCATTGGTGCAGATCCGGACCAATGACCACAGCGCCGAGTGGCTAGACCAGTTTCAGTCGGCGCTCGAACACTTTCCCGAAGTGGTCGAGGCATATCGCACCAGCGGCGAAATCGACTACATGCTCCGAGTGGTCGTGCCTTCGATCGACGCGTATGACCAGTTCTACAAACGGCTCATCGATGCGGTCGATCTGTACGACGTGCGCACGATCTTTGTGATGGAACGCATGAAACAAACCACGGCATTACCGCTGCATTATCTCAACGTCGACTGACGAGCTGGTCAGAGGGTCCAAGACGGCAAAGGAACCGACGCCGATGCCCGATCAAACCATTGCAACAAAGTGGCGCCGAGAATCAGGGTGCAACACAGGGGTTCGCCGATCGTCGTGGTGGCATGACTGGACAGATCACTTCTGACCCGACCACCCCACCCCAGTTTCTGACCTTGGCGGACAAACTGAATGGGCTCGAACTCGGCGCCGAAGAAGAGCAGGCGCTAGGGGAACTACTGCGTACCAAGTGCGAGGTTGCGGCGGACGCGAGCGATGTCGAGGGGTTCGGCTGGGACGACGGAGTTGCTGCGAACTGCATCGTTGTTCAGATGAGTATCCGTGGCTTCAACATCGGCATGCCGCCGGCAATCGTGATGAGCGGCGGCTCCACCATGCTCCAAGGGGCCAACCCACGTATGGATGCCGGCAACTCATAACGGTTATCTCTCGCACGGAGTCTGGCGGGGCTTCGAAATCGCAGCCAAAATTGGCCGAGCGCGTAGCCGGTGCGGGAAGACATGGTGGCGGTGGGGCATTCGTGGTCCACGTCACTCTAGGACTGTCGTGGCGGCGTCAGAACCGTTGCTCGGGGTGCTGCATGATGGGTTTCGCACCAACCAAGGACTTGTTCCCATGCGCTTCTCAACCCGTTTCAGCACTAGCTACACGCCGATCGCCGTCCAACCTCCGACATGGTCCGTTGCGACCACGAAAGCGGAACTATTGGCTGGCATTCCGAGGCCAGCAGCGTCTCAAAATCGGATACCGAGGCCGTTATCGGGGCCTTCGTCGACCTGGGGCGTTCCTGGTCGTTTCTGTAAGAACACATGACACCCGGCGCGCAACGGACTCGTATGTATGCAACGCACGCTCTAGCCCAGCGTTGCATGCGGGTGAGAGCGTCAGATGTCGTTGCCGCTACCTGAGGCGATGACCTCAGTTCGGTGGTGGCGGTGCGCAACCCGCCTTTGAGCGCATCAAACACTGGTTGCAGTTGAAGCCGTCGAGCAACGTGAGCGGCCTAGCGGTGGATCGAGGACACCTACTGCTGCTTTTTGCTGCTTTGGGCCCGTCGATGCCGATCTATGAATCGAGCACGATGATGGCTTCATGTTCGATGGTGGCGACTGGCTGATCGTCGGCGTAGATCCTCATGTCGACAACCGCCCGTTCGCCAGCACGAGAGTCGAACCGATCGAGCAGGCGCGACTCAATGTGCACCTGTGACCCGATCGGTGCCAGACCCTCGTGGAAAACCTTGCTCCGCACGTGAATCCACGGACCCGTCACCAAGTTGTCGATAAACACTCGGTTGGCGAGGTCAACCCAGGTCACCGGGTGGGCGATGTTCTGCTCGGCATAGATCGTCAGATCGTCGCCGCATCGCAAGCCGTAGTCGATCTGGTGGTTCGTCAGTTCGGTTGTGTATGGCTTGAGTGGATCGCCGTCTCGCAAATCCGGAGCGTTGGCGTGGTTCCACAACCTGATCGAAGATCGAGCGTCGCCGTCGACGGTTGCGGTGACCACCGGAGCACCGTCTTCGGTGGAGATCACGCAGTCAACAAGATCGCCATCGAACACTGGTCGTCGCAGGTGTAGTTCGCAACCGCCATTCGACAGCCAGTCAGTGCCCCAAGCAGCGGCAGGGAGATGGGTCATGTAGGCGTAGATGGTGGCTCCGGCTACGAGTGCCCCAGGAAAGCCAGCGGCCCGTGCACCTTCGTCGGTGTGAATCTTGTTGTCGGCATGCTCGGGCAGATTGATTGCATGGACTGACCATGGTGAGAGTTCGACGGGGGAGGCGTTGCTCGAAGTGCTCATAGGTGCCTTTCAGATAAGGATTGCGGGAAGGATGTCGAAGCCAAGTAGGTACACCACGCCCAGCCCAATACTCATCAGGCTTACCACCACTGCGAGCGTGGCGTAAATGGGGAAGCTTCGTTCGGCGTGAAGCAGGCCTGCACCCGCAAGCCCAGCGATCACCCCGTTGGCCAGGATCAGACCGACGACCCATGTTGCCAGAAGCAATAGTCCGAAGTTCACGCCGACGGCAGCAGTGGAAGCCACAAAGATGGCGATCTGTGTTGGGCTCTCTACGCCCACGCCGTGCAACATGCCGATACCTGCCGCGGTGCCGTGTCCGTAACGGGCTGTCGCATTTTCGGGAAGGACGAGCTCGTGTCGATGGGGATGGTTGTGCCCACGTGAGAGTCGTTGGCGAGTCGAGCGCCAGCCGGTCGCGGTCGAAACCGTCTGCGGCACTCGTCTTGGCACCTCTGCTGGGGATGTTACGTGGGCATGGTCGTGTGCATGCTGCGCGTCATGATCATCATCGATGGCGACGTGCTCATGGCCGTGGTCGTGTTCAACAGCGATGGTGCGGCCGGTGGCAGCGTTTCGGACCTTGCGCATGCCAGCGAAGGTGCCATCGATCATCAACATCCATCGGCTGCGTAACCGGAAGTTGCGCCCCTTGCGAGCGAGCTCAAGCAGAATCCATCCGCCGAGTGCAATAAGAGTTACTCCAACGACCTTGCCCATCCATTCGTCGAGCCCGTCGGGGATAGCCAGGCCGAATGCAATGGCGATCGTTCCGAGCGCAAACACGACGAGCCCATGGCCGAGCGCGTAGATCATTGAAAGCAGGAAACCACGACGTCGACTCTCGGCGGTACCACTGAGGTCGGCGATGGCAGCGATGTGATCCCAGTCGAAGCCGTGGCGCAGGCCAAGTGTGAACGCTGTTAGCAGTAGCCCCAAACTCACACCATCGTCTACCCGGCGACATAGGGGGTGCACAACCCCGGCGGCTAGGTTTCGGAGATGGCATGGACCTCGACCGATTTCACGCTGACCTGCGGTGCGTCCGGTGTGGATCACGATGTCTCGGTGGTGACACCCTTCCGATACGACTCGATGGAAGCTGCTCCGCTCATCTTGTGTCTCGACGGTGCATGGACGGCGGGCACGGTACGAGACGCCACCCGCATCATGTCGATGAGCGGCGAAGCCCCCGAGGCACTCGTGGCCAGTCTGTCGTTTACTGACGACACCATGAGCGGTTATCTGCGAAGCCGGGCCCGTTGGTTCTGTCCCACCGAGTGGGTGCCACCCGAAGTCACTGGCGTGAAAGGTATTCAGGCCTCTGACACGGGCAAGGCGCTCGTCTATCTCGCCTTCATCCGCGACCAGGTGTTGCCCCGACTGCACAACGACGTGCGGATTTCCGAGACATGGCTCGTCGGTCATAGCTTCAGCGGCTTGTTCGGCCTTCGAGCGCTCTTCGCCGAGCCGACACTTTTCGACAAGTACCTGCTTGCCAGCCCTTCGATCTGGTGGCACGACCGGGTGATGCTCGACCTCGAAGCAGACTATGCAGCTACCCACGATGATTTGGCTGCCAGCGTGTTCCTCACCGCGGGCGAAGCAGAAGACCTGCTCGAAGGTTTCAACATGTGTGGCAATGTCGTTGAGATGGCCGAGCGACTGCAAGGCCGTGGGTACCCCGGCCTCGACGCGGCCCATGTGATCCTTCCCGCTGAGTCGCACAGTTCAACGATCGGTGCCGCCGTCAGCCGAGGTATTCGTCACCTGTTCGCCGAATAATCACGGCAAGCCACCGGCATCATGCTGGCGGCAAGCAGCGAGGTCGTTGCGATGAAGCGGTTCGTGCGCAACATGACGGTGCCAGGCACTGTCATGTTTAGCGGCAAGTCATGGGCAGCCATACTGACGTTCTGGCCGGCAGTCATTGAAGTGTTTAAACCGTTTCTGTTTGCCGAGGGCCACGAGTAATGTCGATGGATGATTGAGATCAGCGAAGGCACGGCCCGCAACGGTGACATCGAGTTGCCCTGGATTCGACATGCAGTCGAAGGTGGCCAACCGCTGTTGCTGGTCAACGGTCTGAGCAGTCCTCGGGTGTCGTATGAAGACGGTTTCATTGCCGAGTTCAACGACCGAGGTTTCGATGTCGTTCGTTTCGACAATCGTGACGCTGGTCGTGCCTCCTCTACCAACGGTGGCTACCTCCTAGCCGATCAAGCCAACGATGCCATCGCAGTGATCGATGCGGTCGGTTGGTCGACCGCACACGTCTTCGGTATGTCGATGGGCGGCATGATCGTGCAGCAACTGGGTATCGATCACAGCGATCGGCTGCGTTCGATCACCTCGCTCATGTCCAACACTGGCAACCCCAAGTTCGGCAGCGCGACCAAGGAAGCACAAGAGGCGCTGCTGACCCCCTCGCCGACCGAACGCGAAGCCTGGCTTGATCATCGTGTTGCGACCGAACAGATCTGGGCATCACCGGCCCAATGGACCGAGGAAGCAAGCAGGGCGAAGGGCGCCATGATGTTCGACTACGGCGTGCAACCCCGCAATACGGTGCATCAATACAACGCCATCGTGAAGTCACCCCGGCGCGAGGACGCTCTGCGCGAGGTCCAGGTGCCAACACTGGTCATGCACGGCACCGCCGACACTCTCATCACCCCGGCTGGTGGCGAGCGCACCGCCGAGATCATGCCCAACGCGACCTTCGTGTCGCTCGACGGTATGGGCCACGACCTGCCACCGTCCTACTGGCCGATCATCGCTGGCCATGTTGCCGCTATGGCTACATCAGTTGGCTAGACAGCGAGAACACCACTCGAAAACAGGATCAGGAGCCCAGCGACGAATCCGGACTCGCCGTAGTCTTTGAGTATGACCGAGTTCTTCACCAGTGTCCCCTCGAAGATCGCCTACGAGGGCCCCGAATCAGACAACCCGCTGGCCTTTCGTTGGTACGACGCCGACCGGGTCGTCGGTGATCGCACGATGGCAGAACACCTGCGGTTTGCGGTCGCTTACTGGCACAGCTTCAACTGGGATGGTTTCGATATCTTCGGGGCTGGCACTATGGATCGCCCGTGGCTGACTAGCCAGGCCCACCCGATCGACCTTGCGAAGACCAAGATGGAGGCCGCGTTCGAGTTCTTCGACAAGCTGGGTTCGCCGTACTTCTGCTTCCACGACGTCGACATCGCACCGTCGGGTTTCACGTTCCGCGAGCACTGCGACTACCTCGACGAGATGGTCGACGAGGCAGCCGGTCATATGGAACGCACGGGCGTCAAGCTGTTGTGGGGTACAGCCAATCTGTTCTCACACCCCCGTTACCAGGCGGGTGCGTCTACGAATCCTGATCCAGAGGTTTTTGCCTACGCTGCTGCCCAGGTCAGTCAGTGTCTTGAAGCAACCCATCGTTTAGGTGGCGAAAACTATGTGTTGTGGGGCGGCCGGGAGGGATACGAAACCCTGCTGAATACCGACATGGCACACGAGCTCGATCAGATGGCTCGGTTCCTCCACATGGTCGTCGAACACAAACGCGAGATCGGCTTCACCGGAATGTTGCTGCTCGAACCGAAACCGTTCGAGCCGACCAAACATCAATACGACTTCGATGTGGCCGCCTGCCATGCGTTCCTCGAGAAGTACGACCTCATGGGCGAAATCCATGTGAACATCGAAGTCAACCATGCCACCTTGTCGGGCCATGACTTCGCCCATGAGATTGCCGCAGCCCACGCTGCCGGTATTTTCGGCAGCGTCGACGCTAACGCTGGCGATGATCGGCTTGGCTGGGACGTTGACCGGTTCCCCGTGTCCGTCGAACAGATGACGTTAGGTATGTACGAGATCTTGCGGGGTGGAGGTTTCACCACCGGTGGACTGAACTTCGACGCCAAGCTGCGTCGCCAGTCCATTGCCCGCGATGATCTTTTCCACGCCCACATCGGAGGCATGGACACGATGGCTCGGGCACTGCTCGCTGCCCACGCCATGTTCGACGACGAAGTACTCAGTGGCGCTACCGCTGATCGGTATGCCGGCTGGCGCACGCCCTTTGGCACCGACATCATGAACGGCGATGCGTCACTTGAGTCGCTGCGCGATCGCGTTCGAAAGAACGTCGAACCTTCACGCTCGTCTGGGCGCCAGGAGCTGCTCGAGAACACGGTCGCCCGTTACATCGAGCGAGCTCGTTAGGTCACATAAACGTGTTGGGCGTGGACAGTGACGCGCTGTCGCCCACAACCCGGCTCGTATTCGGTGCCGGCCTCGAGATGATGCATCGGTGGTTACGCGAGCCAGGTGCAGTCCGATGGCCATCGAGCGCCCGAGTACGTTGGTGATTCCTACAGGTCGCCGTTCAGAGCTCGAGCCAGGAACGCTTCTTGATCAGCTGCCCACCGTTGTGACATCGGGTGTTTTACTACGAAGTTCTGCGACGCATGAAAGGCCCCCGGGTAGACATGAAGTTCGCATGCCACACCAGCCCGATTGAGGGCAGTGGCGTACGCGATGTCCTCGTCGTGGAACATGTCCATGGTGCCGACATTGATGTAGGCGTGCGGTAGCCCGCTGAGGTCATCGCAGGTCGAAGGTGAGCTGTAGATCGTGGGTTCAGCGCCACCCAGGTAGTGCTCCCACGCCAGCAGGTTCGCTGATCGGTTCCACACCCGCTTGTCATGAATGGCATGGCTGCTCTCGGTGGTGTTGCTGTGATCAAGCATGGGGAACACCAGGAGTTGCGCCGCCGGTTGCTGACCACCCTGATCACGGGCGAGCAGCGCTGTGCCAGCTGCGAGTCCGCCACCGGCGCTCGCGCCGCCAAGCACGATGCGGTTGGGGTCGATGCCGAGTACATCGGCGTTTGCGGCGACATGGCGGAATGCCGCATAACAGTCGTTCACCAGCCCGGGGGCTGAAGTCTCTGGTGCCAGTCGGTAGTCAACGGACGCCACCAGGCAGTTGTGGTTCGCGGCCCAGGTTGCACATAGGAAGTCGTCGCCGTCAGCCGACAACAAGACCATGCCGCCGCCATGTATCCAGACAAGCGCAGGTGATCCTGGTGCCAGGTTGTCGGGTGTGTACATCTTGACCCGCACGTCGGGGTCGCCATCAAAACCTGGTACGTGTGTCTCGGAGATCGTGACGTTCTCGGGCAGTGGCGGCACCGGTCTTGCTGCCAGTACAACTTCGAGCTGGGCCCGACAGGCAGCGAGGTCGGTGAGATCGAACAGCGTCGGCGGCAATATGGCCAGCACTGCTGCGTGCATCTCGTCGAGGGCTTCTTCCAGATCGATCACATTGGTCACCCATCGATGCTGACTCAATCTCGACCATCGGTGCAACTTGTTGACGTAGGCGCAGGCGACGAACGGCTGGCAGACTGTGCGTCTTACTGTTCTGTCGGGGGAAAATCATGAAGACTGACTTGTTGATCGGTGGCCAGTGGCGTGCCGGAACGGGTGGCGAACGCATCGACGTTGTCGATCCGTCTACCGGTGAAGTCATCGAGACGGTTGCTGCTGGCGTTGCGGCTGACGCAACGGCAGCCGTCGATGCAGCAGCAGCCGCGCAGCCAGCATGGGCAGCGACAGCACCACGGGTGCGGGCAGAGATTCTTCGCAACTGCTGGCAGACACTCATGGAACACACCGACGAGCTGGCTGATCTGATTGTCAAAGAAAACGGCAAACCTCGCTCCGACGCGGTCGGCGAGGTCTCCTACGCTGCTGAATTCTTTCGCTGGAATGCCGAAGAAGCCGTGCGTATCCACGGCTCGATCGGCATGGCCCCAGGTGGCGATAAACGGATCATCGTGCAGCATCCCCCCATGGGTGTGGTTGTCATTGTCACGCCGTGGAACTTTCCGGCAGCGATGATCGCTCGCAAGCTCGCCCCTGCATTGGCGGCTGGCAATGCGGTAGTGATCAAACCGCCTGCCGAAACGCCACTTACCGCACTGCGGGTCGCCGAGTTGTGTGAAGAGGCTGGCGTACCCGGTGGTCTCATCAATGTTGTTGCAGCGAATGACCCTGGCGCATGGTTCGACGCAGCAATTGACCACAAGGCAACTCGCATGGTCTCGTTCACTGGCTCAACTGCGGTGGGCCGCCTATTGCTTCGCAAATCTGCCGATCGGGTTCTGAAGACCGTGATGGAGCTCGGTGGTAACGCGCCGTTCATCGTGTTCGACGACGCCGACATCGATGCTGCAGTTGAAGGTGCCATGGTGGCCAAGATGCGTCACAGCGCCG
>Ga0209308_10003832_pt1 | contig 12174 bp, 10 predicted proteins | sample COGITO_mtgs_1204_3_FD_184806 | JGI IMG/M metagenome (GOLD analysis project Ga0209308, IMG submission 184806) | Pelagic marine microbial communities from North Sea - COGITO_mtgs_120405 (SPAdes) (version 2) | ecosystem: Environmental > Aquatic > Marine > Epipelagic ...
CCTTCAGCACCTTGAGATGCTGAGACACCGCAGGCCGAGAGATGTCGATCAGTTCGGCCAACGCTCCGACGGGAGACTCACCAAGCTCGCCGAGGCGAGCAAGTATCTCCCGTCGACGTGGTTCAGAAATCACTTCAAGCGGCGCCACCCCATAAACGGTAAGTCAAGACTTACCCTTTTGTCAACCGATGCTACGACCGCCGTCGACATCGAGACAAACGCCGGTCAGAAAACTGGCCTCTTCCGATGCGAGGAACATCACGGAGTTGGCCACATCCTCAGGGGTGGCGCGGCGACCCATCGGAATACCGTCGACCACCATTTTTTCCCGGTTCTCGGACAACTTCTCGATACCCATGGCGCTCATGTCGAAACCGGTAGGCGACGACACCGGAGCCACACAGTTCACGCGAATATCGGGTGCCAACTCGACGGCCAGACCTTTGGTCAATGTGATGACCGCTGCCTTCGACGCGTTGTACGGCGTGAGGCCTTTGCGGGGCCGTCGACCGCCGATCGACGCGGTGCTGACGATGGCCCCACCAGCGGCCATGTGGGGCACGAAGTACTTGGATGCAAAGAAGATTGGACGCACATTGATCGTCCACATGAAGTCGAATTGCTCGGTAGTGAGGTTCACCATGTAGCCGCCGCGATGAGGAAGCCCAGCATTACAGGCAACGATGTCTATGCCTCCCCAGGCCTCAACCACTACGTCGGCGAGTTCCTTGTGTGCATCCTCGCTCGTGACATCAAGGCCGAAGGCGAGCGCCCCATCGAGCTCATCGGCAACCGCTTGGGCTGCAGCGACATCGATATCGGTCACCATGACCTTGGCGCCCTTGGCCGCGAAACCACGTGCGATCGCTGCTCCGAAGCCGCCACCGGCGCCGGTCACGATTACTCGCTTGTCATCAAATCTCATTGTGCCTCCTCGGCAAGTTTGCGTACCTGGTCCAGGACCGGCAGCAGATAGTTCATGAATAGATCAGGGTTCTCGGCCATTGGGAAGTGGCCGATGCCAGACATTTCGGCATGGGTTGAACCCGCGATTGCCTGGTGCGCAGCGCGGCCTTTCTTGACCGAGCCGGTGTAGTCGTATTCGCCGTTCAAGATATGCACGCCGCACTGATCGGTGTCGATCTCATGGGCCCGATCGCGAATGTCGTAGTCGACCAGGTAATACCAGAGGTCGCCCAGGAAGACCGGCGGCCAGCCAGCCGAGTAGACCTGCGAGATCTCCTTGACATACGCGGTAGGTGATGTCGGCGAACACAGGCCTTCCATCATCCGGGCCTTGGACAGTCCACCGACCTGGGGATGTGACATGCCGAACTGTTTGTCAAAATCTCCGCCGATGTGGAGCGCTCCTTCGATCGCAACAACAGAGCGAAAGTGATCAGGATGGTGCAGCGCCAAATCGAGTGCGAGCAGACCACCCACCGAACATCCCATGAAAGCTGGCCGATCAAGACCAAGCGCAGCACTCAACGCCAACGGAACCTGGCGCAGGAAGTCACCGGTCAGCTTGTACGGCTCTTCCCACCATGTTCGCCCAGTCGGCGGAATCGACTTGCCATGGAACGGCAGGTCGTAGGCGATGAGCCGGAAGTGGTCGGTGATGGCCGGGTTCTCGAAGAGATGGCGCCATTGCAGACCGTGGGAGCCAGCGGTGTGCTGCAACAACAACGGCACGCCCTGGCCGGCTTCTTCGTAGTAGATGCGATGATCCAGACCGTCGAGCTCCACGTGGACATATCGCCCGGTGGGGGCATCGTGTTCGCCCGGGTTTGATTGGGCAGAAATCGTGTCGGGGCGAGCGTTGCCTGGGGCGCGCAACAGTTCGGTCAGCCGTTCGGTAGCTGGCAGGTACTGCCACCACAGCAGCGGATCGGCATCGAGTTCCAGTCCAAGGCCAACCATGACCGAAACAGTGTTAGCCAAGCGTGGAGGCACGGCCCGCAGCATCGGCTCCCACACCTCGGGTGTACCCGACAACGAGATCACGGTGGGGCCAGGATCGGGCACGCCGTCGACAACCGTGCCGTCGACAACCGAGACACCGGTGAGCCGGTCACCGATCTCAATGCGATAACCGCCGGTCCAATACTGCACGGCGAGCCTGAATTCACCGTCGCTGCGACAGCGTTCACCGATATCGCCAGGGGTCAGCAGCTCCGTTGGGTCCATCGGCCCAAACTAGAACGAACCCCACCTTCGCTGGTACTGCGGTTCCGCGATAACCGATCTGGTTGTTCTGGCCGAAGACCTCGGACCCGGCATTCACTGCCCGAAGAGCAGGACTTCGCCGCCGTCGAAGCAGCCCTTGTTGGGTTCCGTATCACCAACCTGTAATTGTGGGCAGATGACATCGTCGTTAGCAACCACTGTCGAAACCGCGACCGGTCCGATCGAAGCCTCTGACCTTGGCCGAGTTCTGATGCACGAACATGTCTTCGTGATCTCCACCGAAATTCAGCAGAACTACCCCGACGAGTGGGGCGATGAGGAGGTTCGTATTGCGGACGCCGTCACCCGGCTCAACGAACTCAAGCAGGCCGGGATCGACACGATCCTGGATCCCACCGCGATCGGGCTTGGCCGCTACATCCCCCGCATAGCGAGAGTCGCAGCCCAGATCGACCTGAACATTGTGGTCGCAACCGGGCTCTACACCTTCAACGAACTCCCCCACTATTACCTGCGACGGGCTCCCGAGCCGGGCGCAGTCGACGCGATGACCACCCACTTCGTCAGCGACATCGTCGACGGTATTGCCGACACCGGTATCAAGGCCGCCGTCATCAAGTGCGCCACCGACAAACCGGGCGTCACTCCCGACGTCGAACGGACCTTGCGGGCGTGCGCCCAGACGCATCGTGAAACCGGCGTGCCGATCACCACCCACACCAACGCCGAGATGCGACGGGGACTCGAACAACAAGATGTCTTCGAATCCGAGGGTGTTGACCTGACGAGGGTCGTGATCGGACATTGCGGCGACACCGACGACCTCGACTACCTCAAGGAGATCGCGGATCGAGGCAGCTACCTGGGTATGGACCGTTTTGGGATCGATGGTTACCTTCCGTCAACAGCACGCACTGCCGTCGTCGCGGAGTTGTGCCGACAGGGTTACGCCGACCGCATGGTGCTCAGCCACGACGCCTCGTGTTACATCGATTGGATCGCTGGTGAGGTACCAATGGGTGCGTTGCCCGATTGGCACTACCTACACATCAGCCATGACGTGCTTCCCGCGCTGTTAGAAGATGGCGTAACGCCCGAGCAGATCGACACCATGCTGGTCGATAACCCCAAGCGTTTTCTCGAGTCCACCGCCTTAGGCGGCTACTAAGCATGCAGCTCGTGATCATCCGGCATGGCGAACCCGATCTCACTGGCGAGGATCTCAGCGATCCGCCGTTGACCGATCTCGGAGAACGCCAGGCGGCTGCAACCGCTGGCTTTCTCACCGATACGACGCTCGATGCCGTCTATGTGAGCCCACAGCGTCGAGCACAGCAGACATCAGTTCCGCTCCTTGGCCAGCGCGGTATCGATCCAGTGACCGACGAACGCATTGCGGAGTTTGACTATGAACTCGGCAGCTACCCCACCCCTGCCACCTTCGCTGGTATGACACGCGACGAAGCCATCACTCTGCTTGACCAGTACCAGGGACCAGCGTTCCAGCGCCGAGTATTGAGCGGTTTCAGCGAGATCGTGCAACGCCATCCCGGCGAAACCGTGGCGGTCGTCTGCCACGGCGGGGTCATCAACGTGGTAGTGAAAGATGTGCTCGAGTCAAAACACCCTGTAGCGCCGCATCACGCCTCGGTCACGCGGGTCACCGCCTCGCGTTCGGGCGTGCGCAGCCTGACCACATTCAACGAACACAGCTGGTTGCTCGAGGTTTAACCGGCCTGACGTAGCGATCTCGTCGGTAGTAGTTCATTGCGGTTGCGGAAGTACAAGAAACATCCGCCGGCGACCGCAGCAAAGATCCCAGCTAGGTAATACCCAACGGGAACAGACGCGAACCCCCCGACGATGCTGTCGGTACCCAGGTCTACTTCGAAGACACGTTCGGTTGAGCACAACATGGCGAGCACAGCAAGGGCGACCGATGAGATCGCGAGAAATGGGCGATACACCGGTGTACGCCGAAGCATGAACAGCCCTGGGAACAACCGCAGGATCACAACAACCTGACCGATTTCGATGCCCACGTTGCGACCCAGCAACGACACCAACTGGCTTGATCGAGAGATATCGAGGTCTGACACAAGCGAGGCGAAGCCCATCCCGTGGAACAGACCGAACGCAAACGAAAGGCTCCACTCCTTATTGGGGAAGATCGGCCTGAGATTGTGCAGCGCTGCCGCCGCGATCGACAGCGCGATAATCGTCTCAACGATCTTTGATGGGGGCGTTGGCAACCATCCCATACCAGCGAGCGTGAAGGCGATGGAGTGGGCAATCGTGAAGAAGGTTGCGATCTTCAGCACTCGCCACAACGCCGCGCCGAATCCCTCGACCGGATGCCACGAGCCGGTTCCACGGGGTCCGGCAAAGATCAAGACCGACGGCAGTAAGAGCGCCAGCACGAACAAGATGTGATCCGGCCCAGTCTTGATGTGATCTACGCCAAGCGTGATGCTCGACGTGAAGTTCTGCCACTGGCCGCGAGCCCCAAGGTCAACGTTCTGAACGCGTTTGTTGTTCGTGTAGGTGACCAGGATCTCTTTGTCACGGTCGAACTGGCCTGCTTCAAAACCACCGGTCAGCAGTAGTAGTCCGTCGCGGCCCTGAATCTCGTCGAAAAATACATCGAACGCAATATCGAGCTGCGACGGAACCTGCTCGACCGGCACCGATGCTTCGTACTGCACGACAGCGAAGGCGAGTTCGCCTGGCCCTTCGCGGAACAAATCAACTCGCCCGAAGGTAAGCGGCCAGTCGACACCGTCGGCACCGATGCTCACATGTTTGGTGGCGTACATGCGAATGGCTTCGGCGTTGGCTCGCAGTGTCTCCTCGATCTGCTCATCGTCGCCATCGAGTTGCAACCCAAGCGTCTGGGCAACGTCGCCGATAGAGAACTCGACCCGTCCATCGACCGAATCGGTTCCCACGAACGCATAGAGATATGGCTGCTCGGTCGTATGCGCACCGGCACTCGGCAACAGGCAGAAGAGAAGCAGTGCGACTGCGGCAAGTGTCACCCCGAGGCGCACGAGGATACGACTCATGAGCTCAGGCCGCTGGCTTAGGCCGAACCATGAACACACCAGCACCAACTACGGCGATGGCGCCGATGAGTACTGGAGCGACCCATGTCGTGTTTGAGCCGCCGTCAGGCTCGACGGGAGCAGTCGCCGTCTCAGTTGTGTCTGGTTCCGATGGGTCCTCTGCTTCTGACTCTGTTGCTTCAGGCTCTGTTGCTTCAGGCTCTGTTGCTTCAGGCTCTTGCGCGGGGCTTCTTCCAGGCTGCCTTCGGGTGCTTCGGCCTCACCGGACTCCATAGCGTCCTCGATCATGTCGAGGTCGATCTCTGCTTCACCTTCGGCCAACGCAGTGGGGTCGGGTTCACCGTTGGGAAGTGTTGTGTACCACGCGGTTAGCGGCACGGTGATCTCGGCGAAATTCGACGGACGTTCGCCGCTGCGTTCCGTGTCGGTAAAGAAGATCTCGGTCTCACCGATCGCTACCGAGAAACGAGCGGGGGCACTTCCAACAACAAGTCCCCGATATCGGCCAGAAGACCAGGCTGGCGGTATTCGGCCAGTGTGACGTACGAGGTATTACTGAACGGCTCGTCGAACACGTCACGGACCTGGGGTGAAATCGTGGTCATCGTTCCGTCGGGTGCCTCGAGTTCGATTACAGGCAACTCGCCGTCGGGCAGGTCAACCTCGGGGCTCAGGTTTGGAATAAGAAGCGAAACAAAGACCTCATCGCCTTCACGCAAGTCGAACTCGAACCCACGAGTGTCGCCCGCATCAAGGACGCTGCCATAGAGCGCCCACGAGATCGTGCCATCCGGCATGAAGGGGCCCGTATCAGGTGTGGTTTGATCGGCGGTGATGAAGATTGGGTCGTGCGCCATCGCCGATGGGGCAACACCCAGCAGCACGGCAACAGCCAGAAAGAGGGCGGTTAAGAGCCGAAGAACTCGCATGATCACCTACATTTCTCGACGCAAGACTCTGTTTCGTCAAACGTGGGCGCGCCGATTCCCCGCTGCTGCTTTTGCTCGTGACCTGCATCTCGGATGCAGGTACTCGGAATATTATGAGCGGTCGTCGTGGTAGTACTTCGGGGCCCATACCGCGAGCGAACTCTCGCCCTTGCCAGTTGGCATCCGCCAGGTATCAACCCGGGAGCGAGTTAGGTCGAGTGCCCACAAACCCCGAGGTTCGTCGTGGGTGTCGGTCAGATACGCGTTCGCGAAGTTTTCGGGGACGTACCTCGTGGTGATGTCTCGGTAGATCTCGCGCCACTCATCGTCGTTGCCGACATCGTGAATCAATTCGGCCTGGCCCCGAGCAATCACCTTGCGCATACTGCCCGCTGATTCATCGATGGTGCAGCAGACATTCGGATTGTCACGCAAGTGTTGGAACCACTCCGACTTGGCTCGAGGCGTGAACCAGATCTTGTCATCACGACACACGAACCAAATGGGCACCACCGACGGCATGAGATCGGCATCGACGGTACCCAAACGCAGCAGATGACCTGACTCGTTCAGAAAGGTCTCGAGCTCGGACGATGTCAGATTTGGCATGGCACGGTTTTAGCGCCTCGACACAGCTCGATACCTATAGACGACACCTATGGCTTGCGGGCCACCAGCCATGCAACGCCGTCGCCCTCGGCTGATGCGATCGATTCGAGCGAATGGAAGGCGGCGGGCAGTTCGCCGGGTTTGACTCGAAAGTGACCAGGAGTCGCTCCGACCTCGCTCAACGCTGCGACGGCAAGAAGCCCGCCTGGGCGCAGCCGCTCGACGACCGAATCGTCGAGCGTCACATCACGAAACATGTTGCACACGACAAGATCCACGGAGTCACCCGACGGCAGGCCGTTGTCGAAATCGTGGGTGGCGAAGCTGCATCGGCCGCTGACACCGTGCTCGGTGGCGAGTTCGTTGGCGGCAGAAATGGCCACCGCCGAAATGTCATACCCGGCGACCCGAACCCCGTGCGAAGCGAGCCAAACCGCTGTTGTGCCGGTGCCACATGCAATCTCGAGCGCGTCCCCAACACCTGCAAGCTGCTCAGCGACCAATACGAAGTGTTGTGGCAGCGACGGGGTAACCGAACGATTTGCAGCCTTGCCATACTTCTCGTCCCAGCGGGTGCGATCAGCTGTCGCCATCGCTAACGGAAGCCCACGACAGGATGTGGCGTATACGGGGCTTCGAGCAGGGTGACCTCGTCGTCGCTAAGTTCGACGTCGAGCGCTGCGATGGCGTCGTCGAGATGTTTCGGTTTAGTCGCTCCGATGATGGGCGAGGTGACGAACGACTTCTGCAACATCCAGGCAAGTGCTACCTGAGCTCGCTCGATGCCTTGGCCTTCGGCGACTTGGCCTACAGCGTCGACGATCACCTTGTCGGACTCGGACGTGTCGTACAACGTGCTGCCGAAGGCATCGGTCTCCGTGCGGTTCGTGCGTTCGCCCCATGGACGGGTGAGCACACCTCTGGCCATCGGGCTCCATGGGATCACACCAATGCCCTGGTCCTCACACACCGGCATCATCTCTCGTTCTTCTTCGCGTTGCAGGAGGTTGTAGTGGTTCTGCATGGTGGTGAAACGAGTCCAGCCGTTCTGATCGGCCAGCATGAGAGCCTTGGTGAACTGCCATGCCCACATCGACGAGGCACCGATGTAGCGGACCTTGCCCGACTTAACCACATCGTGCAGTGCCTCGAGCGTCTCCTCGATCGGTGTCGTGGGGTCCCAACGGTGGATCTGGTACAGATCCACATAGTCGGTTTGCAGCCGGTCAAGGCTGTCGTCGAGTTCCCGAATGATCGCCTTGCGAGACAGGCCGCCACCATTGGGGCCGGGGCGCATTTGGCCAGCGACCTTGGTGGCGATGACTACGTCTTCGCGCCTGGCCATGTCCTTGATGGCCCGGCCAAGTACTTCCTCGCTCGCACCGAGTGAATACACGTTGGCGGTGTCGAAGAAGTTGATGCCAGCATCGAGCGCTTGTTGGATAAACGGCCGACTCTCGTCCTCTTCAAGCGCCCAGTCATGGGTGCCCTGACTCGACGATCCGTAGCTCATACAGCCAAGACAGATCCTGGAAACGTCGACGCCGGTGTTGCCCAACTTTGTGTACTTCATACCCACTGTCTACTAGGTGGCACCTATTGAGTAGACATGGCAGCGGTCCATTCGCCCGCGAGCATCTGGGCGCGTGTCTCGTCGTCTGGTTCACTCAGGCGTTCGAGGGTCACACTGGTGATGTCGGCAGTGAAGCGGTAGTCGTGCCGGTAGGGGCCAACCGGCGAGCCGGTGTCGATGCCAACATCGAACGTCTCGCCGCTCATCGAGAAGATGACGGGAACGGTCTGTTCCAATCGGGCGCGGTCGACCTCGACGCCATCGATGAACAAGATGTTTGTGCCTCCGGCGCCGAAGCCACCATCGTGCACGTAGAGCACACTCAGTTCGTGCTCGCCGGGGGTGAGTGGTCCGAGGCCAGACGTGGTGGTCAGGTGGTGTCCGAAGCAGTTGTACAGATGGTGAGGCACGCCGTGCTCGTCGAGCCATAGTGCCCAGCCAGCCATGGCACCGCCCTGACACGCGACCACACCCTCGGCTCCGCCATCAGGAACCACGATCGACGCTGTGATCCTGGACGACGCGTTTTTCATATTGACGATCGAGCTTTCCGGCATGCGGACATGAGCCGGCGTGTACGTCATGTGATCAGCCTGAAGCGACCGGGGCACGCCATAGTCGCCGCCCCGTTTTGCCCCTGCGTCTCGCATCGGATAAACACCGTGGCGCTGCGCTTCGGATTCGAACAACGCCTGCATCTCAGCCAGTTTCTCGGGATGTTCACCAGCCAGGTCAACACTCTGCGAAAAGTCATTCCGCACGTCGTAGAGCTCCCACACCTCGTCGGGGCCGTCGAATTCGAAACCCGCATACCGGATCCACGGCACCCGACCATGGAAACACGATGCGATCCAGCCGTCGTGATAGATCGCCCGGTTCCCCAGTATCTCGAAGTACTGCGTACGGTCGGTGTCGGGCTCGGTCGCTGCATCGAAGCTGGGCACCATGGAATCGCCGTGCAGCGGCAGCTGGTCGATGCCCTTCACCTGATCGGGCATGTCGATACCGGCGACCTCGAGCAGTGTGGGGAAGATGTCGATTACATGATGGAAACCCTGGCGCAGGCCGCCAGCGTCGTCGATGCCGTTGGGCCATGACACCGCTAATGCGTTGCGGGTGCCGCCGAAGTGCGAGGCCACCTGCTTCATCCATTGGAATGGCGAGTCGAGCGCCCATGCCCAGCCCACGTTGAAGTGGTTCTCGCACCGTTCGCTGCCGAAGTCGTCCATGTGCTCGAGAAGCCACTCGGGGTCTTCGTGCACGCCATTCTGGAACGACGGTGCGCTCCATGCCCCATGGATCGTGCCTTCGGCTGAAGCGCCGTTGTCACCGGTCAGATAGACCACAAGGGTGTCGTCGCCTACGCCGAGTTCATCGATGGCATCGAGCACCCGTCCAACTTGGGCATCGGTATGGGCCATGAACGCGGCGAATACTTCCATCAGCCGTGACGCAACCGGCTTGTAGCGGTCGGGGTACTCATCCCACGACGGCACCTGATCGGGCCGAGGCGTCAGCGCTGTGTCCGGCGGAATGACACCGAGAGTGAGCTGGCGCTCGTAGATGTGTTCACGCAGTACGTCCCAGCCGTCGTCGAACTGGCCCTTAAATTTGGCGATCCATTCGGGCCACACATGGTGAGGTGCGTGCACCGCTGCCGTCGCGAAATAACAGAAGAACGGCCGGTCAGGGGCGCTTGCCTTCTGCAGCCGTATCCAGTCGATGGCCTTGTCAGCCATGTCCTCGGTGAAGTGGTAGTCGTCGCGACCGGCATTCGGCTGGATCGGTGAGGTCTGGTCATAGACCGGTGGCTCGTACATGCTGCATTCAGCACCGATGATGCCGTAGAACCGATCGAAGCCTTGACCCGTCGGCCACCGATCAAACGGCCCGGCAGGACTCTGCTCCCATGATGGGGTCAGATGCCATTTGCCGAAACAGCCCGTCGAGTAGCCGTTCTGGCGAAGCAGTTCGGCGACCATGGCGGTCTCGGGGGGAATCGCCGAGTCATAACCCGGAAAACTGTTCGCAATCTCGGTAATGCCGCCCATGTGTGCGGTGTGGTGGTTGCGTCCAGTCAGCATGGCAGCTCGGGTCGGTGAGCACAGCGCTGTCGTATGGAACTGGTTGTAGCGAAGACCCGCCTGGGCAACCCGTTCCACCGTCGGGGTCGGCACCGGCCCGCCAAAGGTCGAGCAGGTGCCGAAACCCACATCGTCGAGCATCACCAACACGATGTTGGGACCGTCCGACGGCGTCGGGGCTTGAAGCGGTCGCGGAGTCGCATCGTCATAAAGACGAGCGACCTCGCCTTCGAACGGGGGTGTGGCCTTCGGAAGATTCGTCGTCACTGGGCCAAACTAGTTGGGCTGACTACTGTCGTTCACATGGGCACCGCATCACCAAGCAACAGAGCATTACCAGCCAGCTTCGATAGCGACGGGCGAAACACCGTCACGGCAGCACAAGGTCAGTTGGTGCATCGATCGACGATCGAACATATGGACCGGCTTGCCGAGAAGCTCTACGAAGTCAGCGACAACGTGTGGTGCATGGTCGGTAATGGCTTGTCGAACCAGACATTCGTCGAGGGCCCCGATGGCCTGATCGTGATCGATACCGGCGAGTCACAAGAAGAGATGCAAGCTGCACTCGATGCAGTTCGAGCCCACACCTCAGCACCCGTAGTGGCCGTTATCTACACCCATTTCCACTACTGCAATGGCACCGCCGCGTTCATGGCAGCCGGCGACGACATTCCCATCTGGGGACACGAGCTGATCCCCGACAACCTGTCGCGGATCGCATCTGACGTTGGCCCGGTGAGCGCTCGGGGGCTGATCCACCAGTTCGGCATGTCACTACCGGCCGACGGTCCCGACGGCATGGTCGGTGGCGGCTTGGGTCGTTTCTACAAAAACCCGGCGCATGGCCGAGGCACTGCCGGTTATCTACCGCCGACCAACCTGGTCGCCGAAAAAACAACGATCACCCTTGCTGGACTTCAGGTCACACTGTCCCCGGCGCCGTCAGACGCAAACGACAACATCAATGTGTTCTTCCCGGAACTCGACCTGTGTGTCAACAACATCGTGTGGCCGGCGCTGTTCAACGTGTTCGCAATCCGGGGCGAGGAGTACCGCGACCCCCGGATCCTGCTCAACGGCATCGACGAGATCGCAGACTTCGATCCAGAACATCTGGTGTGTGCGCATGGGCCACCGCTGTCTGGTCGAGGCGAGATCCGAGCTGGCGTGATCGATGCACGCGACGCCATCCAGTTCATGTGGGATCAAACGGTGCGAGGCATCAACAAGGGGTTAACTCTGGGCGAGCTCATCGCTCAGGTGCAGTTGCCTGAACGTTTTGACCGCAGCTACCTGACCCAGCAGCACTATGGCCTGGTCGAACACCATGTGCGCCAGATCCATGCCGGACTCCGAGGCTGGTTCGACGGCAATGAAGCCGAACTCTTCCCGCTGCCGACAATCGAACGCACCCAGCGACTTATCGCCGGCTTCGGTGGCCGCGATCAGGTCATGACCCAGGCCCAAGAGGCGCTCACTGGCGATGACATCCGTTGGGCACTCGAACTCGCCACCTGGCTGGTGCGCAGCGAAGTCGCCGACGACGGACGCGCCGATGGCGGCACGCCAGCCGAACGAGGCCTACTGGCAAACGTGCTTCGTACGATCGCTCAACGGACAATGTCGGCCAACGTTCGCAACTGGTGTCTAACCCGAGCGCTCGAACTCGACGGCCAAATCGACTTTTCTCGCCATCGAGGCTTCCGAGCCGGACGCAGCCA
>Ga0209308_10003835_pt1 | contig 12168 bp, 11 predicted proteins | sample COGITO_mtgs_1204_3_FD_184806 | JGI IMG/M metagenome (GOLD analysis project Ga0209308, IMG submission 184806) | Pelagic marine microbial communities from North Sea - COGITO_mtgs_120405 (SPAdes) (version 2) | ecosystem: Environmental > Aquatic > Marine > Epipelagic ...
GCATCCTTAAAAATATTGATGCCCTCATGGGAAACCTGCCAGAGCAGGTGGTCAAAATCTTCCTTGGTTTTCGGCGTTGGGATCTTCTGGTTGATCGAGTTACAACAAATAGACTTCTTACACTTTGAGCACTTCTTGTCGAGGGCGACCTCTATTATTTTACCGTCTTTTTCTACTTCAACTATCTTAATAGAATTCTTCGCGTCCATATCCCCTACCCATTAAATGTTCTGTACAAACTCGATTATTGTTTTACTTTATCGAGTGTTCAATTCTAACACTGCTTTCCCCTGAAATAGTATGCTTCATTGTAAACTCCAGCCTGCTTTACATTGCCGTCAATGCTGGCCAGAATAAAGCCTTATTCCTGAGGAATGCACGTATGTTTGCAACGAGTTCCGCTGTCCAGTCTCTTCCGGTTTCGAGTATATCGATCTGCCGTCTTCGAGTATTTGCCTGCCTGGCCTTTCTAGGTCTTGTGTTGTCCTGTTCAACGGAAGAGCCAATTGCAACCTCCGCCAGCGACAGCGCTCAAGGCGAGGCTGAGAAAAGTGAGGTAGCTGAAATTAGTCTGCGTACGGTATCTACCAAGCCTTGGTTGATCAGCGGCGGCGATGTTCTGGTGGAGCTTTCTTATGCGGCTTCGATAAATCCCGCCCAGTTAAGAATTAGTCTTAATGGAAGCGATGTGAGCAATCTTTTCAGAGCAAGCTCCGCGCAATCGCTGCAGTCACTGCTGTCGGGCCTGCCCGTTGGAGACAGTATGCTCGAGGTGACAGTCACCGGCACTCAACTTAGTGCATCACTTAGGCTGACTAACTACCCACGCAGCGGTCCGATTATTTCTGGCCCACATGAGCAACCCTTCTATTGCCAGAGCGAACAATTCGAAACCGTGGCCGGCGCGACATTAGGTTCTGCACTCGATTTAAACTGCAGCATCGCTACGCGAGTCGACTATGTGTACTGGTCCGATGCCGATGAGGCCTTCAAGCCCCTGCCAGGTGATGCAGCTGCAGTGCTTCCCGAAGACATGGGCCTGATCACCGTAATGGGTAAGACAGATCAGCCTTATATCGTGCGCGTTGAAACGGGTACGGTGAATAGGGCGATCTATGAGATAGCCATGCTACACAATCCGCTCACCGGCTCGCGGTTTCTGGATCCCTGGAACCGCAGTTCTAATTGGAACAACAATCTGGTGTATACCCACGGTGGCGGTTGTCGCACAGGTTGGTACCAGCAGGGAGACAGGACTGGGGGAGTAATGCGGCGCGGGCTGTTCGAGATGGGCTATGCACTGACCTCGGCAACCCTGAATGTATTCGGCCAGAATTGTAACGACCTGCTGGCGTCTGAAACCCATATCATGGTGAAAGAGCAATTCATCGAACACTATGGCGAGCCGGATTACACCATTGCTACAGGCGCATCGGGCGGCTCCTATCAATCACATCAAACCGCCGATAACTATCCTGATGTGTTCGATGGCATCATCGTCTCGTCCAGTTTTCCCGATGTAACCACCGCCACCATCTTTACTCTTGCGGACGCGAGGTTGCTGAACAACTACTTTAGTCAGCTTGGCGAGGAGGCTTTCACTCGGGAGCAGCAGCGAGCCGTTTCGGGCTTCGGCGTGTTCGATTCAATCGCGAATCTGAGCCGTGGTGCGGCACGCCTCGATCCACTGACCAACATCGATACACCGTTGGAGGAACAGGGTGGGGAGGTAAGCATTCCTGCCTTGCAGGACAACCTCTATTCCCCTAGAAACCCAGGGGGAGTGAGGGCTACGGTGTATGACCATAGCGTCAATGTCTACGGCACTACTGCAAATCCACTAGACCCATCACAGTCTCTGGCGCAGCGACCGCTCGATAACGTGGGTGTGCAGTATGGCTTGCAGGCGCTGAATGAGGGCCTCATTACCGCGCAGCAATTCGTAGACTTGAATCGGGACATAGGTGGGTTCGATCGCGATATGAATCATGTGCCCCAGAGACATCGAGCCGATGGGCAGGCGACTAAGCGAGCTATCGAATCGGGGCGAATCTTGTTCGGTGGCGCGGGCCTGGCGACGACACCTGTCATTGACTACCGCAGCTATAACGATCATCGAGAGGGTGGCGACATCCACATGATCGTGCATCAATTTTCTACACGAGCGAGACTGATAAACGCGAATGGCCATGCAGACAATCACGTCATGCACGTGGGTGGTCAATGGGACTTCGTCGAAGGACAAGACGATCTGGGCAATCTGTTTAGACAGATGGACAGCTGGATCCGGGCAATTCAAAACGATAGCCTGGAAGCCGACCCAGAGCGCAAGGTTGCGCGGGCTAGACCGTCTAATCTAGTCGATAGCTGCTGGGACACAACGTCAGAGACTGTTGAGCTCTTAGAGGAGACACTTCAGTTCAATTCGGCATCACGCTGCGGGCAGCTTTACCCTAGCTACCAAACACCTAGGCATATCGCCGGTGCGCCTCTGGCAAACGATATCGTTAGCTGTGAGTTAAAGCCTATTGACCTGGCTGACTATGCTATTTCGTTCACAGCCGAACAGTACCAGCAATTGCTCGCCGCGTTCCCGGAGGGAGTCTGTGACTGGTCGCGGGGAGATAGCAGCGGCTCCAGGCATCAGGGCACCTGGAAATCTTTCGGTCCCTCTCCGATCAACAAGCTCTATTAGCATTAGCGACAGAGTGTGTAGATGCATTCTTAGGATCTATTTCGAACTCTGTTCTGCAACCAGCATGATGCGCATCTCTAATCGTTTGATCTCGCGCAGCAGTTCAGCTTTCTGAATCTGTTGCCAACTTAGAATCTTGATCAGCGTAATTATGAACAGGCAGCCCAGGATCAGCAGTGCCCAGTTCAGGCTGGTTTTAATGTCCGCAGCACCTAGATACTGTGTGACGAAGTAGACGAGGGCGGTGGCAACCACCAGTCCAAGAAAGTACATGTAGTAAGTCATCCAAGCCTGCTTGCCTTTGAAGGTGAGGCCTATCAGTTCGAACAGCCCGGCACCGTCGTCAATTTCATCGATGGCTTTTTGGTCCTCGGCCATTAGGGCGTTGCGGATCTTCTCGTCAATATCACTCATGATCATTCTCCAGTAATTTCGTCATCATCTTGCGTGCATAAAAAAGTCGCGACTTTACGGTGCCGGCAGGAATATCGCTAACTTCGGCTATTTCCAGAATCGTTAACGATTCCAAGTAGTAGAGCCTTAGAGTCGTTGCCAGGCTCGAATCCATCTTCGACAACAGTTGTTCGACAGTGAGTTTATCTTCCATGCCATCGCTAACAGGGACTTCTGGCAATTCGTCCTGGAACTGAAGAAACTCTCTCTCCCGTATTGTTTTGCGTAGCCAGTCCACGCAGCGTCTCTCGACGATGCGAAAACTCCATTTCGGGTAAGTGGCTGGATCGGAGAGCCTATGTAGGCCTTTGCTTATCGAGATAAGGCTCTCCTGTGTCACATCCCTCGCCGCCTCTCGACTCTTCAGACGATTCAAGGCGTACAAGAAATAGCGTTGTTCCCAGTTTCCAAGCAAGGCATTGAACGCTTCCACCTTTCCCCGTTGGCTCTCGATAACGAGCCATTCGTTGAAACTGCGTTCTTTTATGTCGCGCATAGAATTTATCCAGAGATATAGGTCGGCTATTGAGCCCATTCGGTTCAGGCGGCGAGCTGATTTTGGAGTGTAGCAGGGCGTTCTCTGCGCATCCAAGGCAGGGGGAAGCTTAGAGTGTGACAGACCGTTACGCTCGCCGAATAGCACTTGATTAATGCAAGGTAGTGGTTTAATTTCAATGGCTTACCTTTTAAAGAGCATTCAAAAAAGATCGCAAGGCTCGAACCGGGGTCTAACGGAGAACTAAGACAATGATTACGCTCAAGAAACTCATTCCGCTGGCCGCCATTTTGCTAAGTAGTTCGGCGCTGGCCGCGGACAATTACGAGCCGCCTAGAACGGCCTCGGGTAAACCAGACCTGCAAGGGTTTTGGACCAATGCCTCGATTACCACTATGCAACGTTCCAGCAACTATGCAGAAATCGGTCTTACTATCCCTCTGGAGCAGCTTCGCGAGCTTACCGCAAATAACCACCAGAACGTCCGTCAGGCGACCGACGACAATCAGGTGCAGGGCGAGCTTCCATCGGGACAAGACCTAGGCCAGGGGCGCGGCTACAACGCCTTCTGGGTTGACCCGGGTTCTGCCTTCGGCTATGTCAAAGGCGAGTACCGCACTTCCTGGATTACCTATCCGGAGAACGGGCGCATACCTTATTCAGAACAGGGCAGTAAACTGCGCCAGGAAAACCGTGCAAAATTTTCGGGCAACGATGGCCCTGAGGGCCGGGCTCTTGGTGAGCGTTGCATTATCGGTTTCGGCAGCACCGGTGGGCCGCCGATGAATAATGTTCTCTACAACAATATGTATCAGATTGTGCAGACGGAAGACTATGTCATGATCATGGTAGAGATGGCGCATGACGCTCGCATCATACCAATCGATAAGGAGCATCGCCCGGATGCCTGGAAGCCCTGGCTAGGTGATTCTGTCGCCCATTGGGATGGTGACACCCTGGTGGTTGAGACTAGCAACTTGCACCCACAGCAGGCGCCTCGGAATATCGCGGCTCTATCGGACGAGGGGAAGGTGGTAGAGCGCTTCAGCCGCTACTCCGACGAACAGATTCTCTATGAGTTCGAGGTTACCGACCCTGTTTTCTACACCGAAGCCTGGAGTGGAGAGATGGTGTTCAACACAACGGATACCCAGCCCTATGAATATGCCTGTCACGAGGGCAACTATGGACTGCCTGGCATTCTCGCCGGTGCTCGCCGACTGGAGATGGAAGAGCAGTAGATTCTCGGGTCTTAGCTTGTTAATTAAAAGGGGCCATCTGGCCCCTTTTTTTATTCTTAAAATTCTTATGGCTTGATCAGTTATTCTTCCCAGAAGCGCATCATCTCCATGAACATGAACGAGGCAGACCAGGTTATAAGTGATAGCCCGGTTATCGCCTCCATGCCTGCCAGAAAGCGTATCTGTCCGCCCGGTTCGATGTCGCCATAACCCAGGGTGGTGTAGTTGGTGAATGAGAAATATACCGAATCGATCAGGCTACCATCGAATCTACCCTCCAGTGTGCCAAAGCCACCATGGTCAACCATCAAATAGAAGGCGAGCCCAAATATACATACCTCGATGATATGCGCACAGATAGTGCCGAAAACGCCAATGATTACTCTTACGCGATGCTTCATCTGCAGTCTTGGTATGAAGACCCAAAGCAGTCGCAGCATCTCATAGTGAATTACTACGGTGACAGCGACCAGAGAACTGATTATGAGTATGGAGATCAACATGTCGGCGACAACTCTAGGCTGCTTGTAAGGCTAGCTAGCCCGGAGTTATGACGTATTGATTTCATCGACTACATCCTTGCGCTGCTTCTCGTATTTGTGAAATATTGCCGCTAGAAAACTGCAGCGATACTTAGTAAGGTCAGGTTGTAAGGTTAAATTGACCCATAACGAATAGCAATACGAAAACGGTGAGAAGAAGACAATGAGAATTCCAGTTAGAGCCTGTTTCCCCGCGATACTGTCCCTATGTAGCCTGTTGGTCTTTCAAGCGGCGAACGCGCAGCGCAATATTCCAGAAGATGATCGAGAGTTGCTCCACGAAATCTACAAGGAGTTGATCGAATACAAGACTACTGTAGAAGAAGAGAACAACACTATCGCGGCCGAGGGCATGGCGGCGTGGCTGCAGGCTGCAGGATTTCCAGCCGAGGACATTTTCATAGGCGGGGCTTTACCACATAAGGGAAACGTCGTTGCGCGTTATCGCGGCACCGGTGTTAAAGAGCCCATCGTGATGATGGCGCATCTGGACGTGGTGACGGCGCAGCGCGATGACTGGAATCTGGACCCCTTCGTGCTCAACGAAGACGAAGACTATTACTACGGCCGCGGTACGATCGATGACAAGGCGATGGCGGCGATCTTCATCGCTAACCTGATTCGTTTCAAGCGCGAGGGCTATGTTCCAGATAGAGATTTCATCGTGGCATTGACCTCCGATGAAGAGAGCGGCGGCAGTAACGGGGTGGGCTGGTTATTGGAGAATCAACCTGGGTTGATACAGGGCGCCCTGGCAATCAATGAAGGTGGCTATGGGCTTCTGCAGGACGGGCAGCCACTGGCGAATACTATTCAGATTGCCGAGAAAATTTACGCCACGTTTCGAGTGACGGCGAAGAACCCGGGCGGGCACTCATCCCTTCCCAGAGATGACAATGCAATCTACGACCTGGCGGAGGCTTTGCTGCGTATACGTGATTTCAAGTTTCCGGTTGAGCTCAACGATGTGATGCGGGTTAGCTTCGAGCGTCAGGCCGAGATCAACACAGGCCAGCGCGCCGAAGATTTTCGCGCCCTGCTGGAGTCACCCATTCCACAGGATTCCCTGGACAGATTGAGCGCCGAGGCGGCGATCAATGCGCAGCTGCGTACGACTGCTGTGGCGACCCTGCTGGACGGGGGGCATGCGCCCAATGCCCTGCCACAAACCGCTGTGGCTAATGTGAACGTACGCATGCTGCCTGGCTCAGACCCGCAGGAGGTCCTGGAGACTCTGATTGCAGTGGTCGATAACCCGGAGCTACTGGTGGAATACCGCGGCGGTGGTTCGATCACCGATCCTTCTCCCTTATCGGAAGAGATCATGGCGGCGGTGGAAACCGTCACCGAGGCGATGTGGCCAGGGGTCACCGTGATGCCAACCATGTCAACCGGCGCTACCGATGGCGCGCGCATGCGGCGAGCAGGCATTCCCACCTATGGCACATCGGGTCTGTTCGTAGATCGTAACGATATGCGTATCCACGGGCAGGACGAGAGACTGCTTAAAGAATCGTTGTATGGCGGATACGATTATCTGTATAGCGTGGCGAAGGAACTTAGCCACTAGGGGACAAAGGGGTCGGAGGGATTTATTTTTAACCAGTACCGGCCACGGTACTGGTTAAAAATAAATCCCTCCGACCCCTTTAATCTTGGAAGTTCTGATGCGTTCCCGAACGATCAGTTGAAAGCTAGTGGGTTAGAGAGTAGATAAGATAGTTGATGCCAAGCTGATAGGCGGAGTTTGCATACTGGGTTGGATACCACTGATCGTAGGTGTGTTCCCAGCCATCACCCATGTCCGAGTTCCAGTTGATGAGCACCATGACGCGACCTTCATCATCCATGATGGCGTGGTTGCTGGCGTTGTCCATGCCTGCCTGACCGAAGCCTCTTCTGCCACCTCGCCCCGGTATCATCTGCGCGCCATCGATATCGTAGAAGGTATGATAGATCTCATGACTGGAATTAAGTTCGGTGATCTCGCGGTCGGGAAATAGCTTCGAGAAATCCTGGTAGAAGGCATCCCATTGCTGTTCTCCCCAGAAATCATCGATAAGCAGGAAGCCGCCGCGCAACAGATACTCTCGCAGATTTTCTGTCTCTTGCGGTGAAAGAGAGATCCCGCCGTTGCGGCCCATCTCCAGCGCATAGAGGAAGGGATAGTTGAAGATTTCTTCGTCATCGAATCGCAGCACGATGGGTTCTTCCATTACCCGTACATTCGATAGGCGCGCCACGCCGCGCAGGAAATTCTCATCGGCAGCCGGGAAGTCGGTAGCCCAGGGGCCTCCGTAGAAGCCGCTGCTGTAGTAGCTGTCGTATTGGATGCGGACGAAGGCAAACTCACCCCCAATATCATAAAGCTCGGGCAGATCTAGCTGAGCTTGCACCTGGGGAGAGGCAAGGCTGAGAAGTAGGGCGAGTATGCGAATGCGGCGGAACATGCTGGATATGGACTCACTGTAATGACGAGTTAGCGATAGTGTGTATCGACAACTGACAGAGATCAAGTTAATGTGAGAAGTCCCTAGTTTTTGAGTTTGCTGTCATCGCTATGCTTGGTTACAAGAACAAGAAAATATATCGCAATATCAATGAGTTAATTCTCATTGCTGCGCTCTGTGTAGTGCGCCTTTCGGTCTATGCGGCCGAAGATGTGTCGCTAATCGGCGGCGAAACTGACATCAGCGAACAACTCACCTCCTATCAGCAGCAGATAGAGGACCTCGAATACGAATTTGGTCCCTATCACTCCAGCCTGATCGAGCCGCTGCAAAGCATGATCGACTTGTTGAACGAACGGCAGGACTACGAGCAGGTAGCCCAGTTGCAGAATAGGCAACTACAGGTCATGCGCACCGAGCTGGGTTTCGAGCACCCGGACCTAATCCCTCTGCTGGAATCGATAATGGCGACTCAGCTGGCTCTGGGAAATTGGGAGGAGATATCGGACCAGCTCGATCATATACGCCATCTAAAGGCCAGTATCGGTAATGACAATGTGGAGCTTCTGCTTACTGCAATCCAGGATCAGATCGATTGGCTATACAGTCGTATCTCTGTGGAAGACCGCAGAGAACAGGTGCGTAATTTTTTCAAGATTAGAGATTTCTACGAAGAGATCGAAGACATTGTCGAAGAGACTTATGGCGAAGAGAGTCCTGAGGCCGCGCCCTGGCTGTACAAGGTCGCCTATAACGAATATCACCTTGTACAATTTCTAAATGCGCCAAGGGGGCTGGGTTCCGAAACAATAGACCGGCTAGTGCGCCGGGAAGGCACGTTTGGGCTAGACAGATCAAACCGCAGTAGTTTCCGCTCTACCTCTTTCTTTGGCAATTCATCGGTCACGCCCGTCGTCGATAAAGGCAGACCCATAGGTGATGCCTATATGCGCGATGGCTACTCTGTGATTAACAAGATCCAGGATGGGCTCGAAGAAACTGCCGATCTCGAAGCTCAGGCAATGATTAAGATTTACCGAGCCGACTATCAGTTACTTGCAGATAGAGGCAGAGCAATTCCAGGGTATCGGGAGGCGCGCGACATGCTGATAGAGGCTGGAATGGCCGAGGAGGACGTGCGTTGGTTCTTCGAGCGACCGATGGTGATACCCGCGCAGAAGCTGCATCTAAATTTCGCGGATGCGCTGGCTGAGCGAAAGCAGGGTATCGAAGCCTCTGCCTCACCTTCCGACGAAGTTATACATCTGGGTGTTTTTACCTCGTGGTCCGAGGCGCTGGAATCGACACCCATGCCCGTGAATGAAGATCCATTCTGGCAGATCGACCATGACTTTATCTATGCCGACGTTAGCTTTTCGGTGAATTCTCGTGGCAAGGCGTCATCGGTTGATGTGCTTGCTACTGTCCCCGATGAGTTAGAAACGAAGAGAAGTATCTGGCGCTCTGTGCGTGACATACACTTTCGTCCAGCCATTATCGATAACAAAGCGCGGCGTGTAAAAGATGTGCGCATGCGCTATCGCTTTGTCGACGAATAGCGACATCGAAGCTCGCTAGGAGTTAAGGAAATAGTTAAGGGCACAGTTAAGGGAACAGTTAAGGAAACAGTTAGAAAAATAGTCACGACAACAAGAGAAATAATGACGTCTGTTCAGTCTGCGAAGCCATTGGCTTGAGTTCGGCCACGATCCAGTCTGTATCTGCAGCAGTGGAATAGAAATAGAAATAGAAATAGAAATAGAAATAGAAATAGAAATAGAAATAGAAAGGTATTACTGGAGTAACACTATGAAGCAAGCAAGACCCCTACTATCGAAACTGATTCTAAGCCTGCCGTTTCTTCTGGCGTCCAGCGCTGCGTTGTCACAGGCATATTCAAACCCCTATGCGACTATCGAAGGCTGGACGGAGCTGCCTAATGGCCGCATTCAGGGTGCGGTTGGCGATCTCGATGTTGATCCAGATGGCGATCATATCTGGGCGATAGTGCGTTGTGATGCCACCGCGCCAGATCGTTTCGGCGATGAGTGTGTGGATTCCGATCTGGACTCGGTGTTGAAATTTAATAGCGAAGGGCAGGTAGTTGAGAGTTTCGGTGGTGGTATGTTTATCTGGCCACACGGCATCGATGTCGACGAGGATGGCAATGTTTGGGTTACCGATGCTGTAAGTAATGCGCGTATTCCCGAGGGTGACGCTCGCGGTCATCAAGTAGTTAAGTTCTCCCCGACGGGGCAGGTGCTGTTGGTGTTAGGTACGCCAGGGGAAATGGGAAGTGGCCCCGACCACTTCAATGCCCCGGCGGACGTTGTAGTTGGTGATAACGGTGATGTCTTCATCGCCGATGGTCATAACAATGACGGTAATGGCCGTGTTGTGAAGTTCGATCGCAACGGCAACTTCATCAAGGCATGGGGTAAGCCGGGTTATGCACCGGGCGAGTTTCGTACACTACACACTATTGCCATCGATCAACGCGGACGATTGTTCGTGGGCGATCGTTCCAACAACCGTCTGCAACTGTTCGATCAAGAGGGTGAGTTCCTCGCACAATGGACACAATTCGGACGACCCAGTGGCATATTCTTCGACCAGCATGACAATATCTACGTAGCCGATTCTGAATCCGATGATGTGCAGAACCCCGGTTGGGAGATGGGTATACGCATCGGCGATGCGCGCCTGGGCTGGGTAAACTATTTTATTCAGCTGCCAACGGGTGACCCCAGAAGCACCACGGGTAATGGTGCCGAATTTGTTGCGGCGGATGCGGCGGGAAATCTCTATGGTGGTGAGCCTGCTCCAAGGAAACTGCAAAAATACGTGCGGGTTCGTCCATAACAAACAGCAAAGGAATAGAAGATGAGGGAGTTTCCTAAAAAACAACAATTGTTGCAGTTGCTCGTCTTGTTGGTGTCTGGTCTTTCGGTGCAGGTGCTAAATGCACAGAGCCATCCGCCTCTGGAGACCGAGGCGGACTTTCATCGGGCGATGGAGGAACTCTCGAACTGGGGCCGATGGGGGGTTGATGACGAATTTGGCGCGGCCAATCTGATTACCGCAGAGAAGCGTAAGTCGGCGGCAGCTCTGGTTAGTGAAGGGATTGTTGTCTCTCTTGCCCACGATGTGAATCAGGAGCCGGCTGTCGATGCCTCTGCCGTGTTAACCCGCGAAGTGTTGCGGGTAAGCCCAACGGGTGCCTCGGATCGTTATGAGTATAGTGGCAGCTACCACGGCACTATTCACAGTCATCTCGATGCGCTGGACTGCCATATCATGTACGAAGGCAAGGGCTACAACGGAGTCACCTATCAAGAGGTAGAGGCTGCGGGCGGCTGTCCTCGTGGCGATATCAACGTACACAAGAATGGCATCGTCACCCGCGGCATCCTCTTCGATGCGACGCTACTGCCCGGCAAGGCAACGCGCGATGGCTGGCTGGAACCTGGCACGGTGGTTAACTATGATGATCTCATCGCCTTGGAGAAGATCCAGGGCGTAACTGTGGAACCGGGTGATGTGATTCTGCTCTACACGGGTCGCTGGAAACGCAGGGCTGCACTAGGTGCATGGCCAACCTCGGAAGGGGTGGCGGGCTATCACGCAGACGTGGCGTATTTCTTGAAAGAACGTGGCGTCGCCATGATAGGTCACGACATGTGGAACGATGTGGCGCCAAGCGGAATTCCTAATGTGTTTCTACCGCTGCATAGTCTTGCTCTGGTTTCTCTGGGCGTATCCATATTCGACAATCTGGATTTCGGAAGAGTGGCCGAAATAGCCAAAGAGTTAAATCGCTATAGCTTCATGTTTACTGCGGCACCGCTGCGAATAGAGATGGGTATGGGTTCGCCAGTTAACCCACTGGCGACTTTCTGATGACGTGCCTCGACTAGGGCGTCTACGCACTAATAAAAGCATGAACCCAACGTCCAATGTGTGGCGCAACCCCCAGTTTCGCCTCTATCTAAACAGCACGGCATACACGGGCATCGCCTTCGCGATGCAGCAGCTCCTGTTAAGCTGGATTCTCATCGGCATTCTCGAGCTGCCTGCAACCCAGGTTGGAATAATACAGGCGGCGGCAGGCGTGCCTGGTATTTTTCTAATGCTTCTCGGTGGAGCTAGAGCCGATGGGCGTGATCTGCGCTCGATGTTAATTCAAATATATTCCTTCGCCCCCATACTGCCGCTACTGTTATATATCGTTGTTAGCTTTGATGCACTGAGTGTCTGGTCGGTGTTGGCTTGGGCTATAGGCATGAGCGTG
>Ga0209308_10003847_pt1 | contig 12150 bp, 12 predicted proteins | sample COGITO_mtgs_1204_3_FD_184806 | JGI IMG/M metagenome (GOLD analysis project Ga0209308, IMG submission 184806) | Pelagic marine microbial communities from North Sea - COGITO_mtgs_120405 (SPAdes) (version 2) | ecosystem: Environmental > Aquatic > Marine > Epipelagic ...
CCGATATTCGCCCTCAGGAACAGAATCCCGTATCCACTTGTCGTGGGGATTTACAGAGCGCCTAAGGGCGTAGAAGGCTCTCTGCATTTCCTAGGAAAGAATTTCAAGCATTCGAGGCCAGGCGCCGTTCTAGGCGTTACAAGGAAAGTGTCATGAGCAACGTGGTGAATATGAATGAATACCGGGAAAAACCAGCCAACGCATCTAGCGATGCGATACGAGATGGTTTGATTCCTATCGAGTTCGCTATGGGAATAGGCGACAGGGAGCTGTGCCTTGAAAGAATGGCAAAGTATGGCGTGAGCTCGGTTCATGTGCGTACCGTGAACGATGAGCCTGGAGCTCGCCTCTATCTAATCGGTGTGGCCGATGCTATCTCACTGAACAAAGAAATCCTGGCGAAGGAAGACATCTCAGATGAGGAGATTGAGCGTCGCATCGATCTTATTCAGATGATGGAGAACATGAACTTCGCTGGAATGGACAGCCTTTGGGAATCTTTCACTAGTCACGGTGAGAGCGTTCTCTAGAAGATAGTGCAAAAAACAAATTGTGCAAAAAAAACAAGCAGCTACTCTAAGCAGTAGGGTAGCGCCAGAATAGAAATCACAGAGAAAGCTTGATCTGAAAGTTGTAGTGGCTGAGCTGAGTCGTCGATCTCGGCGGGTAAAATAGCCAGCAGCTTGTGCTCATCAGAGTCCGAATTGCTATACGCCAGAATCTCACCCCTATCGCCTTCTTTGTCGCCATAGACTACTGCGCTGCTGCTACCAATCGTATGACTGCAACTCGCCAGGTGCAGGCGCTTCTTCGCAGTTCCTCTATAAAACATGCGCGCCACTATTTCCTGACCGGTGTAACAGCCCTTCTTGAAGTCGATTAACCCCGCTATATCATAGTTAAGTAGCTGTGGTGTGTATTCTGTGCTGAGTGCCGGCGATACATGGATTATTCCGGCCTCGATATCGGCTCGCAGCCATGGCAGCAGATCATCGCTCTCCTGCCCGGCAAAGCCTTGAGAGAATGACTCCAAAGCGGACGGCGAGTGAAACCATAATTCAATCCGTCTAGCTGGTCCGAATACTCTGACGGCACAGCAGTGATCCGTTGCAGTAACCTCGTTGGCGTTATTTGGTAGTTCCAGCTCTAGAATCTGCAGTGCGGCATCGACGTCGTTGTCCATAATGCCGATCACTGTAGGCGCCGAATCGGCTGTTTTGTCAGTTGTAGGCAGGGCTGTGATCTCGACCTTTGAAAAGACAGCATATTTGTTGAGTGTAGTGACTATTTCCGCGGCCATGCCCTCGGCACACTGCATGAGATAGTGCTCGCCCTGTTGCAGGAGACGGAAATCGGCGATAACGCGGCCCTTTAGATTGCAGAGCGCGCCGGTTAGGCTTCGCTGCTCTGAGAGCAGTTCTGTATTGCAGCTTAGCTGACCTTGCAGGAAGCTTACGCTATCGGTACCACTGATCTTGATGAACTCGTAGTTCACTAAAGGGAATAATCTGTTTTGCATAGTTCTCGATAATACAGGGTTGGCTGGTTTCTTAAAGTGAGAGTCGCAACTCCCGCCGAAATTACGCATAATCCGACGATACCGATACCGGCTTCGGCTCACTCCATAGATGGCGACAAAATGCAGGAATTCAACAAGCAAAAAATATTTTGGCACAGTCGTCGCGGCATGCTGGAGCTAGACCTGCTTTTGGTTCCTTTCGCGACTGATGTATTCGAATCTCTGTCTCGCCAAGATCAATTGTTATACATCGACTTCCTCAAAGAGGAAGACCAGGATCTGTTCGCGTGGCTGATGCAGCGAGCCGCGCCCAGCGAGCAGCGATTCGAATCTATTATTCAGCAGATATTGGCTCACAATAGCGACAGCGCCTAAGATTAAGGTTCAAGACTAGCCGAGACCTATGAGTCAGTTCATCTGGCTGTGCTATCGCCCATGTTCATCTGCAATCTACGCTGGTCACGACTGGAGCTCGCTTTCGTTAGCGTCTGCCACCTCGTCGCTATTGCATCGGTGCTCCAGGCCGGTCTGCGCTCATCGTTAGAGATTCCATTGACTGCAGCTATTGCTGCGAGCCTCCTAAGCTATCTATCTGATCGATTTCACTACTTCTATGAGCTGGGGCGTGGCGGTTTGCTGCCCCTGCGGCCTGCGCTCGTTCTTGGCCATCAGTCCGCCAAATTCTATGGTGCCGGTACTATGCAGGAAACAGCCTTGCCGAATGTGGTCTACATGAGTGAATTTTTGCTGGTGCTGCGTTTCCGCCCCGAAATGAAAAAGCCTCGCTGCCGGCTCAGGTATTTGGTGTTGTGGCCCGATAGTCTGGTTTCCGCTGAGAGCAGGCGTCTGCGCCGATTTTTGCGTTTCGATCTAGTGCAAGATTTGCATTAAGTCTAGTTATTCGAAAGTGGCGGGGGTAAGAACGGTATCAACCGGGTCGGGGTCGAGCTGAGGGTAATCCAGAGTGAAGTGTAATCCCCGGCTTTCCTTGCGCTGAATCGCGCAGGCAATAATTAACTCGGAAACCAGCACGAGATTGCGTAATTCCAGCATGTCTTTGGTTACCCGATTTTTGGTGTAGTAGTCCTGTACTTCATCGCGCAAGATTCTAATCCGTCGCTCTGCGCGTTGCAGTCTCTCATCGTTTCTAACGATCCCGACGAAGTCCCACATACAGCGGCGCAGTTCATCCCAGTTGTGTGAGACGAGTACTTCATCTTCAGGCGTGGTGACGCGGCTTTCATCCCAGTCGGCGATATTGAGGCCGTGGTCTGTGCTGGCTAGTTTAGTTTCTATATCTTTCGCTGCGCCGGAGGCGACCACGAAGCACTCGAGCAGGGAGTTGCTGGCCATACGGTTGGCACCATGCAGGCCTGTGAAGCTGGTTTCGCCAATGGCATACAAATTTTCTATGTCGGTAGCACCATCTTTGTTCACCATGATGCCGCCGCAGGTATAGTGAGCTGCGGGCACGACAGGAATTCGATCGCGGGTGATGTCGATGCCGAATTCCAGACAGCGGGAATAGATAGTTGGAAAACTCTCGCGCAGGAAGTCGGCGCTCTTATGGCTAATGTTCAGATAGACACAATCGCAGCCCAGGCGTTTCATCTCATGGTCAATAGCGCGCGCGACGATGTCACGCGGGGCAAGTTCTTCGCGAGAGTCAAATTCTGGCATGAAGCGGCTGCCATCTGGCAGCTCTAATGTAGCCCCTTCGCCGCGAAGCGCCTCGGTAATAAGAAACGATTTGGCATGGGGGTGGAACAGGCAGGTAGGGTGGAACTGATTGAATTCCATGTTCGCCACACGGCAGCCGGCGCGCCATGCCATGGCAATGCCATCGCCGCTAGCGCCATCGGGATTTGTCGTATAGAGGTAGGCTTTACTTGCGCCACCGGTCGCCAGGGCAACAAATTTGCTTTTTATCAGGTCTACGCTCCCAGATTCCAGATTAAGCACGTAGGCGCCCACACAGACGCTCCCAGGCTCCGTATTCTGGTTCTGTGTCACTAAGTCTACAGCAGTACAGTCGGCCAGAAGCTCAATGTTAGGGTGGTCTTGTGCGCGCTTTTGCAGTGTTTCGAATACCGCCTTGCCCGTTGCGTCGGTTGCGTGGATTATGCGCCGGTGACTATGTCCGCCCTCTTGGGTCAGATGCAGGGAGCTCAGTTCAGCAGCTATATTCTTCTGGCCTTTATCGAGGCCCTCCTCGAAGTTCTCTTTGGTCGTAAATGGCACCCCTTGCTCGACTAGCCAGCGAACCGATTCGGCGCTCTCGGCAACGATGTGTTCAACCATGTCCCGATGACACAGTCCGACGCCAGCCGATAGGGTGTCTGCAACATGGTAGTCGATGCTGTCTGTCTCATCCAGTACCGCTGCGATACCGCCCTGGGCATAGAATGTGGCGCCTTGATTGAGGTCGCCCTTGCTGAGCACGCCAACTCGGGCGAAATCAGCTGTTTTCAGGGCGAGAGTGAGGCCTGCAGCGCCGCTGCCGATAATCAGAATATCGAAATCGAGGTGTTTCTGTGTGCGAGAGGAGGTCATAAAATTCAGTCAACTAGTTGTTTTAATTGACATTGTTCACGGTCTGTCGGTCATAGAGTAGCGCGGTCGGCTAGGATCTCTGCGACCAAGGCGTTCTGGCTAGCAGCATTAGAGCGGGGATTCTTGCACAGTTACGGTTAAAATCTCTAGCGCAATAGTGGCAAAGAGGTATCGAATTGCATAAAACTGTCATAATTTGCCCGCTTTCGAGAACTTTTATACAAAGACGCTGTCTATCGAAGAGAATGAATGCATTTGTTCCCTGTAGTGTCGTTATATAACCCCAGCAATAATGGAGTTGGAACAGATGTCAGAGGATACGGATCAACAATTAGTTGACCGGGTTTTAAACGGCAATAAAAACGCATTTAACTTATTGGTTCTGCGTTATCAGCATCGAGTTTCTGCCCTGGTTGGGCGCTTTGTACATGATTCTCACGAAGCTGAAGATGTTTGCCAGGAGGCCTTCATCAAAGCCTATAGAGCTCTGCCTCTATTTCGCGGCGATAGCGCTTTCTACACGTGGTTGTATCGAATAGCCGTGAATACGGCGAAGAATCACCTGGTCTCAAGGAATCGAAGACCACCTGCTAGTGATGTAGAGGTAGAGGACGCCGAGCAGAGTGAAGTAGGTAGCATACTGAGGGAAATTGAAAACCCGGAAAGTAAGCTGGCGACAGTGAAGCTAAAACTGGCGATCGAGCAGGCGATAGAAGAGTTACCGGAAGATTTGCGGACTGCGTTTACGCTGCGTGAGTTTTCAGGGCTCAGCTACGAAGACATTACGGAAGTAATGGATTGTCCTGTAGGAACAGTGCGATCAAGAATCTTCCGGGCCAGAGAGTCAATAGATAAGAAGATTAGAGAATTACTTTAACAAGTCTTTCCAATCTGCTGAAAAGTAAGAACATAATAGGGGTGCTCAATGAGCCAAATCGAGAAAGAAACACTATCTGCATTACTAGATAACGAGGCAGATGACTTGGAGTTGCGGCGCTTTCTAAAATCTTCTGAACAGGACCCTAGCCTGCTCGAAACATGGGAACGTTACAGTCTGGTTCAATCCGTTCTCCATGAATCAGCCCAACCAGTGAGCTCTAGGCTAAGCGAGCGGATCGCCGCTCAAATCGAACAGGAAGCCCCTCTAACTGCAATACCCTCTGCGGCGGCACCAATCTCATGGAAGGAAAATCTGAGTAAGATCGCGATTGCCGCCTCTGTGGCTGCTGTTTTTCTAGTCGCCGTTCAGTTCAATCTGGATAGCGGCTCAGGCTCTGCGGCTGTGCCTGCACTTGCGGGTCAGTCTATCGAGAACAATGCAGCGCCCGTTATTGAACCGCTGGCAGCGCCAACACTGCTAGCCGAATCAAATGGCAATGCAGCCTTTGCGGTCGATGGGGGGGTGGTGCGTCAATACATCGATAGTCTGACGCTCGACGATGAAGAGCCCGTGCGCGTAGAGCACATTCAGGATTCTCCTCTGTATCGCCTGGTAAATGACATACAAGTAAAGTTCTAGCACACCTCCAGTTTAGGTCCAGATTGACTCAGCAAGCGCTGCAAGCTCGGCTTGCGCGTTCCCCCTATGCTAAAGTATAAACTCGATTCAGGGCCTTCTTCGGTCTAATGCAGCTTGCCGAGCCGGCCTAACTCAGTAGCCTTTTAAAAGTCTTTTAATAGTTTTTTAGAACTCCTTCAGCTGTCTATGGACGCGGAAATCTTTTATGCGAATTCTTAGTGAAACAAGCCTTAAATTGTCATCTAGCCTGGTAGCCCTAACATTCTTTCTCTTAAGCAGCGGCGGTGTCTACGCGGCGGCGGGCCTGCCGAATTTTGCCGATCTGGTAGAAAACAATGCTCCCTCTATCGTTGAAATTTCCACTACCCGCAGTGTTTCCACGCGAAGCCAGCTGGGTGACGATGAAATCGAAGAGCTATTGCGACGACTTAACCCGGGCCAGGATCCTGATCTGGATATCGAGGGTCTGCCGGAACAACGCCAGCGCGGTGCCGTAGGCTCAGGGTTTCTGATTTCCTCCGATGGCTACGTCATGACCAACAATCACGTAGTGGCGGATGCCGATGAAATTCAGGTCAGCCTGAATGATAGAAGAGTCTATGACGCCAGGGTCATTGGCTTGGACGAGCCCTCCGACCTTGCCTTGCTAAAGATTGACGCGACGGACTTGCCCTATGTCGAGTTTGGCGATTCCGATAGTCTTCGCGTAGGAGATTGGGTGCTGGCCATCGGTTCCCCCTTTGGCTTAGAGTTTTCGGCTGCTGCGGGCATCGTTAGCGCCAAAGGGCGTTCGATGCCAGGCAGGTCGACGTATAACTATATGTCGTTCATTCAGACTGACGTAGCCATCAATCAGGGCAATTCGGGCGGCCCCCTATTTAACCTGGAAGGCGATGTCATCGGGATTAACTCGCAGATACTTAGCAGTACCGGCGGATCTAACGGCATTTCTTTCTCCATTCCCAGTAATGTGGCGATGAATGTCATGGAGCAACTGCGTGATACCGGCGCAGTGGAGCGTGGCCTGCTAGGCGTGCGCATGCGGGAGGTTGATTATGCCCTCGCAGAAATTTTTGGCATGGAGAGGCCGCGCGGCGCCTTCGTCGATGACGTGCAGATTGAAAGTCCGGCGGCAGAGGGTGGTGTGCTCATCGAAGACATCATCGTCGAATTCAACGGACACGATATTGAGCATTTTACCGATCTGCCTTTCTATGTGGGTCAGTATAGGCCCGGCACCGAGTCCAGAATGCGGGTCTATCGCGAAGGTGAGTTGCGTAATCTGACCGTGGTGCTAGGCAGTTCGCCCACCAACAATGTCGCAGTTGTTGAGCCGGAAGTGGTTCGCGAGAGGAGTAATCCCCTTGGCTTTCGCATCAGCGAGTTAAGTGACGATATGCGCAGGGTGACGGGGCTTAGCGGTGTGCAGATAGCTGAGCTCAATGAAGGTCCGGGTCGTGAGGCAGGCTTGATAGTGGGGGATGTAATCGTATCCCTGAACCGGCAGGAGATCGATTCCGCCGACAAGTTTGCCAGTGTGGCGAGCAACCTACCGGAGTCTGGTTTCGTTTCAGTTCGCATAGTGCGGGAAGGCCAGGGCACCACGATGGCGCTCGAATTAACCCCCTAGAATCTAGCGCGGCGATTAGCCTATCGGGCCTGCTGCTTGCAGGCCCCATGATGCGTGGCTCAACTGCTGAAACTTCCTGACACTCGGTCTCATTTGCTGTAGACTTGCCCGCTAATTTACTACCTGTCCCAATCCTCAAAACTAGTGACGCAACTGCTCCTTGACTGACCTAAGCCACATTCGAAACTTTTCGATCATCGCCCATATTGACCACGGTAAATCGACGCTTGCCGATCGGTTTATTCAGATGTGCGGTGGATTGACCGAACGGGAAATGGACTCGCAGATACTCGATACCCTCGATATCGAGCGCGAGCGCGGAATTACAATCAAGGCGCAGAGCGTTACGCTGCACTACGATGCTCTCGATGGTAGGCGCTACCAGCTAAATTTTATCGATACGCCAGGCCATGTGGACTTCACCTATGAGGTGTCCCGTTCTCTCGCCGCCTGCGAAGGCGCCTTGTTGGTCGTAGATGCGGGGCAGGGTGTGGAGGCGCAATCTGTTGCGACTTGCTACACGGCTATTGAGCAGGGGCTGGAAGTTATCCCAGTACTTAACAAGATGGATCTGCCTCAGGCAGAGCCGGATCGCGTGCGTGTAGAGATCGAAGAGATCATTGGTATCGATGCGCAAGACGCCGTGTGCGCGAGCGCGAAGACGGGTCTGGGCATTGACGAAATTCTCGAACAGATTATCAGCAAGATTCCTCCCCCCGAGGGCGATCGCGATGCAGACCTGCAGGCGCTTATTATCGACTCCTGGTTCGATAATTATCTGGGTGTTGTGTCTCTGGTGCGGGTAATGGCTGGCACCCTGAACAAGGGTGATAAGATCATCGCCAAGTCCCTGGGCAAGTCACATGTTGTAGACAGCGTAGGAATATTCACGCCGAAGCGAACCGAGACTGGATCCCTGGCGGCAGGCGAGGTGGGTTTCATCGTAGCTGGCATTAAAGAGATTCTCGGCGCGCCGGTAGGTGACACGATAACGCTGGCTAAGACTCCGGATGTGGAAGCGTTGGCTGGTTTTAGAAAAATCCAACCTCAGGTCTATGCCGGATTGTTTCCGGTATCGTCCGATGATTTCGAAAATTTTCGCGACGCCCTGTCGAAGTTGACGCTTAACGATGCGTCGCTGCAGTACGAGCCCGAAAATTCCGATGCGCTTGGCTTCGGTTTCCGCTGTGGTTTCCTCGGAATGTTGCACATGGAAATTATCCAGGAGAGATTAGAGCGTGAATATGACCTTTCTCTCATTACCACGGCGCCGACGGTTGTCTATGAAGTGCTGCTCGAGAATGGCGAAACACTCATGGTCGACAGTCCATCGAGGCTACCTGCGGTCACATCGATCGCGGAGATGCGCGAGCCCATAGTAAAAGCGAATATTTTGGTTCCGCAAGAGCATCTGGGCAACGTCATTACGCTCTGCATCGGGAGGCGCGGCGTGCAGAAAGATATGCAGTTTATCGGAAAGCAGGTTTCACTGACCTATGAGCTGCCTATGAATGAGGTAGTGCTGGACTTCTTCGATAAACTTAAATCGACCAGTCGTGGATACGCGTCGTTAGACTATCAGTTCGAAAGGTTTGATCAGGCTAATTTAGTGCGTTTAGATATTCTGATTAATGGCGATAAAGTAGATGCGCTCGCCATTATTGTGCACCGGGATCACGCGCCTAACAAGGCACGCGCACTGGTAGAAAAAATGAAGGAATTAATTCCCAGACAGCTCTACGATGTGGCTATTCAGGCGGCGATAGGCGGGCAGATCATCTCAAGACAGACGGTCAAGGCGCTGCGAAAGAATGTAACCGCTAAATGTTATGGTGGTGATGTGTCGCGAAAGAAAAAGTTACTCGAGAAACAGAAGGCGGGTAAGAAGCGCATGAAGCAGGTTGGCAATGTTGAAGTGCCGCAGGAAGCATTCCTGGCGGTATTGAAAGTCGATAGTTAATCTCTCCTGTGGCGCAGGCTTAGCAACTTTTCTACATTTAAAAGTAAAGCGAAATGGATATAGATTTTTCTCTGGTATTGGTTTGTCTCGTTGGAGCCTGCGGCGTGGTATGGCTTATTGACAGCCTGTTTATTAAAAAGCACCGCGTGCAAGCGATAGCAGATTTCGAGGCGACACACGCCAAGGGTAAAAGCGAAGAGGAGGTCTCCCGGGCTGTTGTCGGCTTATCCCAAGAGCCTGTCATCGTTGAATACGCCAAATCCTTTTTTCCTGTATTGCTGATCGTATTGGTTCTTCGTTCATTTTTGGTAGAACCATTCCAGATACCTACCGGTTCTATGATTCCGACGCTGGAAGTCGGCGATTTTATTTTGGTAAACAAATATGCCTATGGCGTCCGGCTTCCCGTACTTGGGACCAAGCTTGTGGATGTCGCCGATCCTGAGCGCGGGGACGTAATGGTTTTTATACCCCCCCATGTAAATAGCTATTATATTAAGCGAGTAATTGGCCTTCCGGGCGATACAATAAGGTATGAAGATAAGCGGCTCTTCGTCAACGGGGAGCTAATTAGCGAAGAATTCGTCGAAGATATTGTTGTCGATACAAATCTGGGAGAATTGGCGGGTACCTTGCACCAAGAGACGATTAACGGTGTCGAGCACGCTACTCAGCATATATCTGGAGTTAACCGGCAACGCTCACGTACTACATGGGTTATTCCGAATGGTCACTATTTCATGATGGGTGACAATCGCGACAACAGTAGCGACAGTCGCGAATGGGGAGCGGTTCCAGAGAAAGACATAGTCGGAAGGGCGATAGCTGTCTGGATGCACAAGGAACCGGGGTTGAATTTGCCAAGTTTCGCCAGAAATCAGCGAATTAAGTAACGAAATTGTGATAGCTGTAGCGGATTTGCATCAGACAATGTCCTAGGCTATATAGTACGGCGTGTACTTACACACTAATAACTGTCCAGCGGGTGAGACCATGAAGCAATTAAATAAAAAGAGCCTTCGAAATCAAGTGGGCGCTTCGAAGTCTGGCCTGTTGGTTATCTTTATTCTGTTGGCTGTATTTTTTACCTTTGGCCTAAAGGTAGTTCCGCTGTATGTAGATCACAATTTGGTCACCGGCATTTGCGCAGAACTAATAGAAAATGGCGAAGCGGAAAATATGACAGTGACCGATATTCGACAACGCGTATCAAACACACTGCGCATCAACAACATCACGGATTTTAACCTCTCTAACATCACCTTACGTAAAGAGAGCGACCAAGCCATTATCTCGATTGCCTACGAGCGTCGGGTCGAGTTGATGGCGAACCTCGATGTGGTGGCGAAATTCGATACTGTTTTACGATAGATGGTTAAAAAACTAGATACCCTCGAGCAGACCCTAGCCTACCAATTCTCTAATCCGGACCTGGCAAATCTCGCCCTAACTCACCGCAGCGCGAACGCGGAACACAATGAGCGCCTGGAATTCCTCGGTGACTCACTCCTGGGATTTATCGTTGCGGATCTGCTTTTTGAGCTCAACCCCGGTGCCAGTGAGGGAGAGCTAAGTAGAATGCGCTCCCGCCTGGTCAATAAAACCGCGCTCGCTGCCATCGCCAGAAAGTTAGAGCTTGGCGAGTTTCTGCAGCTTGGTACTGGTGAGCTTAATAGCGGCGGCAGGGACAGGGATTCTATTCTGGCAGATACGGTTGAGGCCTTGATCGCCGCTATCTATCTGGATGGCGGCATGGCTCCCTGTAAAGCCTTCGTCATAGCGATAAATGAGAGTAAGCTGGCGCTTAAGTCTGGCGTCACCAAGCAGAAAGATGCAAAGACGCGGTTGCAAGAATTTCTGCAGGCGCAGGGCAAGAAGTTACCCAACTACGAAGTAGTGGAGGTAGCGGGTGCCGCACATGAACAGGTTTTTCATGTTAGCTGCAAATTAGAATCTCTGAGAATACAGGCGCAAGGTTCCGGTTCCAGCAAGCGAGAGGCGGAGCAAGCGGCTGCAGAGAAAATATTGGATTCAATAGAGGCTAATAAAACTCAAGTATGAGCAGTTCCAAGGAGCAAGATGCGCCGCCAAGCCGCTGCGGTTATATCGCTATTGTCGGTAGGCCCAATGTCGGCAAGTCGACCCTGCTGAACCATCTATTACATCAGAAAATTAGCATAACCTCGCGTAAACCACAGACCACTCGGCATAGAATTCTGGGTATCAACAGTGACGAGCATCATCAATGCCTATTCGTCGATACGCCGGGGCTAAATGCCCAATTCAATAAAGCGCTGAATAAAGTGATGAACGATACGGTGCTTAACGTGATTAAAGACGTTGATCTTGTCCTATTCGTCGTGGAGCGGTTTATCTGGAATGAGGCGGATCAATATGTACTCGATGCGCTTGCGAACGCGAAGGTGCCAGTGCTGCTGATCATTAATAAGATCGACCTGGTGCAGGATAAGACTGAATTACTGCCACATATTGCAGAATTAGCAAAGAAGCGAGAATTCGCTGAGATAGTTCCGGTTTCCGCACTCGGTGGACACAATCTCGAGACGATAGATAAGCTAGTGAAGGCGCTCTTGCCGGAAGGGCCGTTTCTCTTTCCTGAAGATCAGGTTACGGACAGGAGTTCCAGATTCCTAGCCGCCGAATTGATCCGAGAAAAGGTTACCAGACAGCTGGGTGACGAATTGCCCTACGAGGTTACCGTCGAGATTGAAAAGTTTGAGCGGGTTAAGTCGGTGCTGCACATACATGGCTTGATCTTGGTAGACAAGAAAGGACAGAAGCGAATCGTGATTGGCAAGGACGGCGAGAGACTCAAGCAGATTGGCAGCTCCGCCCGCGAAGATATGGAAACGAGCTTCGATTCTAAGGTCATGTTAAATCTTTGGGTGAAAGTTAAATCTGGATGGGCCGACGACGAGAGAGCGTTGCAGAGTCTCGGTTATGTAGAT
>Ga0209308_10003853_pt1 | contig 12137 bp, 8 predicted proteins | sample COGITO_mtgs_1204_3_FD_184806 | JGI IMG/M metagenome (GOLD analysis project Ga0209308, IMG submission 184806) | Pelagic marine microbial communities from North Sea - COGITO_mtgs_120405 (SPAdes) (version 2) | ecosystem: Environmental > Aquatic > Marine > Epipelagic ...
TGGTTTCAAATCGCAAAGCAAAATTGTCCAGCTTCTTTCTCAAATAGGGGACCAATTCCTTCTGCTCCTCATTGAAGTAGCCCAATTGAATGTTATTATCCAGCGATATCTGAAGTGTGTTCTTGTCTAAAATTTCGGGAATTTGCGCCGAAAGCAACGTACGGATAGCCGTTTTTACATGCCGCTGTTTTACATACGTTGAAATCGCATCAACCAATTCCTTTTCGTTAAACACACTCTGTGGGCCTTCCTGTACCTGAGGGGCAGACTCTTCAGTCGCTTCGCTTGGCACAAATACAGACGCTTTATCTTCAGTGGATAAATCATTTAACGCAGCCATAAGTGATAAACCACCGCTGTTAGGCTTTGATGGAGGTTGGTTGCGCTTTGGTGCTTTGGTCTGGGCCTGTGTTGTTTGGGACGCTGCCGACGGTCCACTATCAAAGGCCGCTTCTGGACTCGCTACTGGCGGTTCATGTGCCGCTATATCGGGCAACGCAGGTTCTTCGGGTAAATCGTTCTTTGTTTCAGGTTTTGCTGCTACAGGCTGTGCCGCAGTTTGGTTTATTTCCGAAGTATTGAGTACAGTTTCTGGTGGGGTAGCCGCCGCAGCGTTGTCTTGAGAAGCCACTGCTGTTTGTTGTGTAGGAACTGCAGGTGTCTTCGTACGCTTAGGTAAGGTTGGGGGTAGAAAATCCTCTGTGGATTTAGGCGCTACGCTGGGTTGCGACTTTTTTTTTTCTTGCGAAATAAATTCGACCAATTTCAAGAGTCCCAATTCCACTAATATCCGTGGTTGGCTCGCCATTTTATACTGGCCGTCCAATTCGTTGAATACTTTTAATCCGTGAAGCAAGAATCGGGTAGAACTGGCCTTGCTTTGGCTGAGGTATTGTTCGCGAATGGATGGACCTACCTCAAGCAATTCAACAGTGCGCGGTTCCCGTGCTACAAGCAAATCTCTAAAGTGCTTCGCTAAGCCTACAACGAATTCGTGTCCGTTAAAACCTTTTTCGAGCACTTCATTATAGAGCAGAAGTAAGTCAGGATAATTTACGTCGTTGGCCAAAGCCACGGTTCTAAAGAAGTAGTTGTAATCTAGAATGTCTAACACATTGACTACTTGCTCGTAAGTCAATTCGTTGCCAGAGAAACTGATCATTCTGTCGAATAAGGACAGGGCATCGCGTAAGGCACCGTCTGCTTTTTCTGCAATCATGTGCAGCGCTTCTGGTTCAGCCGTAACGCCCTCTTTCTGGGCAACAAAAGCAAGGTGTGCAGCAATATCATCCACCGTGATGCGTTTGAAGTCAAAGATTTGACAACGCGATAAAATGGTTGGAATGATTTTATGCTTTTCAGTGGTCGCCAAAATAAAGATGGCATGGGCTGGCGGCTCTTCCAAGGTCTTCAAGAAGGCGTTAAAGGCCTGCTGTGAAAGCATATGCACCTCATCAATAATGTAGACTTTAAATTTGCCTGTTTGAGGCGCAAATCGCACTTGGTCAATAAGACGGCGGATATCATCCACAGAATTATTAGAAGCGGCATCAAGCTCAAAAATATTGAGCGCCAATTCTTCATCGGTTAAATCTGCCCCGCCATTGATTACTTTTGAAAGAATTCGAGCACAAGTAGTCTTACCAACTCCGCGTGGCCCGCAAAATAATAGTGCCTGTGCCAAGTGGTCGTTCGCGACACTTTTGAGCAGGGTATCCGTAATATGGGACTGCCCAACAACTGCCTCAAAGGCCTGCGGGCGGTACTTTCTTGCTGATACGACGAATTGCTCCATAGCACAAATATAAGTGGGGATTGGTCCAATTTCTACAGGAATAAAAAAAGACCTGTAAACACGTTGCTAACATACCTTGTCCGAATGGGAAAAGTCTCGTACATTTGCACTCCTTAATTTTTAAGTTCAAATAATTATGAATCAGTACGAAACCGTTTTCATTTTGAATCCCGTTTTATCTGAAGATCAGGTAAAGGAAGCGGTAGATAAGTTCGTAGGCCTCATGAAAGAGAAGGGCGCGAGCATTATCAACAAAGAAAACTGGGGCCTCAAGAAGATGGCTTACCCAATCCAAAAGAAAAAAAGTGGCTTTTACCACTTTGTAGAATTTACAGCTCCTGGTGAAGCAATTGCTCCTTTAGAAGTTGAATTCAAACGCGACGAGCGCATCATGCGTTTCTTGACCGTTAGAATGGACAAATACGGCATCGAATACGCTGCAAAGCGTCGTGCAAAAGCTAACGCATAAATAACTTAGACTATGGCATTTAAAGCAAAAGGTGATGTGCGTTACTTACAGCCCATCAACGTAGAGAGCGGCAACCAGAAGAAATACTGTCGTTTTAAGAAATCCGGAATTAAATTTATCGACTACAAGGATCCAGATTACTTGTTGCGTTTTGTAAACCCTCAAGGTAAAATCTTACCTCGTCGTTTGACCGGTACTTCATTGAAATACCAAAGAAAATTGTCTACAGCCATCAAACGTGCTCGTCACATTGCACTGATGCCTTATGTAGCTGATAACCTCAAATAATTCAGTACCATGGAAATCATTCTAAAGAAAGACGTAGAGAACTTAGGTTTTGCTGACGACTTGGTAACTGTAAAGGACGGTTACGGTCGTAACTTCTTGATTCCACAAGGAATTGGAGTACTGGCTACAGAGACAGCAAAGAAGATTTTAGCAGAAAACTTACGCCAGCGTGCGCACAAGGAAGCGAAAGCTATTGCCGATGCAAAAGCTATTGCTGAGAAATTGGGTGCAGTTGAATTGAAGATGTCTGCGAAAATTGGTCAAGGCAATAAATTGTTTGGTTCTATCACCAACGGTCATGTTGCTGATGCTCTTGCAAAAGAGGGCGTGTCTATGGACAAGAAATTCATCCAAATCGTGGGTGGTTCTGTTAAGGCATTAGGACATTACACTGCAAACGTTCGCCTACACCGCGAAGTTGTTGTAGCGTTTGAATTTGACGTTATTGCTGAAGCATAATTCAGTAACTCATAAGTATAGAAAAGCCACTTCATCGAAGTGGCTTTTTTTTTACTCTGCTATCATGAAAAAAGAAGAACACCCCATTTTCGTTAAGTACTTAATTATTGGAGTAGTAGCAGGGCTGCTACTTGGGTTGTTTATGGATGATGTTGGTTTGTGGATCTCCCTAGGTACGAGCACAGGTGCCGCAGTAGGGTATCAAAAAATGGAACGTAAGTAGTGTCCACGTATTTATTCGTGCCTCAAAGCATCTACCGGGTTTAGGGCAGCAGCCTTACTCGCGGGATACCAGCCAGCTAGAAGACCGACACCTACGGATAGGATAAAGGCTACGGTAATCCAGATCCATGGAATGAAAAATTGGCCATCGACCATATTGGCAACAACATTTCCGATAATAATGCCAAATACGATGCCCGTCCATCCGCCCAATTGCGTGATGACAATAGCCTCTCCCAAAAATTGCGAGCTGATACTTTTCTTCGTTGCGCCCAGGGCTTTTCTCGTTCCGATCTCACGTGTTCGTTCCGTAACACTGACCAGCATGATATTCATCAATGCAATGGAGGCACCAAGCAAGGTGATGATTCCAATGATAAAGGCACCCGTCGTGACCATTCCGAGATTTTCAATCAAACTCCGCGCAATACTGTCGCTACGGATGATGTAAAAATTATTTTCTTCTTTGGGTTTTAGCTTTCTTACACTGCGCATGAGCGCGGTACATTGCCCTTGTACGGCATCGAGCAAAGGAGCGCTGGGTGCGTTAATGCTGAGGGTATAATTGGGCCGGCCTGCAGTGAAATTTGCTCGAGCATAGGTGATGGTTACCCAAGCACCTCGGTCTCCAGAGAACATCCCTGAATTCCCTTTCTCCGCGAGAACGCCAACAACTGTGTAAGGTTTGCCGCGCATTTTAATGGTCTTTCCGGCGGCAGAAGCGTCGCCAAATAGCGTGGTCTTTGTTTCATTGCCTAAAATGACATAATTCTTACCTCGTTGTACATCGTCTGCGGTAAAGTTTCGTCCTTCTTCCAATTCAAACCCTCCCGTATACAAGTAGTTTTCGTCGGCTGCAGTAACCATGTTGTTAGGGTTTGTGCTCGTATTCCCATAGCTGAGTTGTTCTGTACCACCAGCGACATAAGTTAAGCTGGTTCGAGCGCCTGCAAAAGTCATGCGGTCTTTAAAAGCCTTCGCTTGACGATAGGATATGTTGGGGTTTTGACGTCGTTTCGCGCCGCCAGCAAAAAAGCCGCCTTGTGAATTTCGAACGGTCAAGGTATTTGCACCAAGGCTCGTGAAGTTGCTTTCTAAGCTTTGTTTAAGCGCATCGGTCGCACTTAAAATGCCTACCAGAGCCATGATGCCGAAAGAAATGATCAATGAGGTAAGTACGGTTCTTAGCGGCGATGCTTTGATCGCAGACCAGGATAAGGACAGGATGTCAGAAAAAGCTTTGGTCTTCATGGGCACAGCAGTGGGGTCACATCAAATTTAGCAATTACTTTTACGCCATGGGGCAAAAGGACATATATACATTGGGTTTTCTGGCCGGCGGTTATAAAGCTGTCGCTCAATTTAAAGGCCTAGATCTTTCTCAATTTCCCGCCGTCCCAGCAAGTACAGTACCGCTAACCTCTTTGTTGGTGGGATGGGATGCTGCCGATTGGCAGGTAATGTCACCCCTACTAACTTCCGGAAAGATGCCAAACCTTACCGGCTTGATGGATGGCGGGGTACAGGCCCAATTGGCCACCTTAGATCCGCCTATTTCCCCTATGCTTTGGAGTACGATAGCTACGTCACAATGGCCCTCTAAGCATGGGATTCATGGATTTACGGAGCTCGAGAATGGGCGTGTAAGAGCGGTTCGAGGTACCTCGCTAAAAGTCCCCACGTATTGGGATATTTTAGAAGAGAACGGCCACTCGTGTACAACAGTAGGTTGGTGGCCTTCTCATCCTGCGCCAGCAAGCATTGGAGGTGGGGTTAGGGTTTCAAATCTCGCTCCAGCTGAGGACGGGAATTGGCTCTCGGCGGGTATTCAGCCCTCCAATTTGCAACCGCTCGCTCGTGCGCTATTGTTGCAACCCGAAGAAATACCGGTACAGGCCATAGCGCTGTTTTTTCCGGACCTAGACGTGAGCAGTGAAGATGCCGTCGTTCGAAGCGTTTTAAAGATTACGACACACGCCATCAATGTGCATACCCTCGCTACCATGGCCTTAGCTTATGGTGCACAGAATCACGCCAGCATCTATTACGATGCGCTGGACCACTACAAGCATTTGGGGATGAAATACCACCCTCCTCAGTTGCCGGGCGTTTCTAATGAGGCGTATTTAAAATATAAGCATATCGTGACCGCGGCTTACCGTCTGCACGATCTTTTCCTTGATGCCTTGCTCCATTATACGGACGATACGACAACCACTTTTTTAATCAGCGATCACGGCTTTAAGTCAGGTGATGAGCGTTGGGGCCAATTGCCTAGCCACGCCGGTGCGCCCGCCTTAGAACACCGCCATTTTGGTGTTTTTTTAGCGAAAGGTCCCTCTCTTGATAAAGATGCGGTGACAAGTGGTTTAACCCTCTTAGACATCGCACCTTCGTTGCTAGCGGTTCACAATGTGCAAGCGACACCGGCCATGAAAGGTCGCGTTGCTCCATGCTTTACCCCGGGAGAACACGAGGCGCAAGTGCCAAATGCGGTGGAGATTGTTACGATGGATCAGGAGCCTGTGGCGCTCGAATCATCCATGCTAACGAGCCTTGTTGCTATGGGGTATCTGGATGCAGATGCAACGGAAGTAACTGGTCAACGTTTGTTAGAAAACGCTTACTACCTCGCACGCAGCCTGCGTGCCGAAGGACGTCCAGAAGAGGCATGGCGGGAATTGGCTGCGCTAAAGTTGAATGCAGCATCTCCACTGCGTTATCTGCAATTGGGCGCTGCGCTGCTTGCGGAATCTGAGCAGTATTTAGAATTAGAAAGACTGCTGGCCTGGACCACGCACGAACAAGGACAGCCTGCAATCTGGGCGTATTACCGCGCCTTGGTGGCATTGTCAAAAAAGGAAGATTGGGTATTGCCCAATTTCACCTCGCACTCCATTGAGGTCTCTACTGCCATTCTCTGGGGTCGATTTTTAGTAAAAGCGGACCAATTCGAAGCGCTACATCGCCTATTGGAGCCCATAGCGATAGACCGACCGGATGTGCTGAACCTTTGGCTACGTTACTATTTACATGTTGAGAATTGGGAAGCGGCAATCGAGGTTGGATTGAAAAGTACCACGTTGGTTTTTCATCAGCCTTGGGTTCATGGTGCATTGGCCTGGTTATTCATCAAAACGGGCGATGCAGAGGCGGCCCATACTGCAAAGGCAGTCCAAAAAGCCTTGCTCCCGGATAACCATAAGGTGCCATTATTTATCGTCACGGGGCCGCCTCGCAGCGGTACTTCATTGGGCATGCAACTACTCAAGTCGCTTGGGGTTTTGCCTGTGACGGATGAGACCCGTAAAGCCGATGAGTTCAATGCAGCAGGTTATTTTGAACATGAAAAAATTAAGTCTTGGACTTTCGACGCCAATTGGTTAGAAGGTTTGCGTGGTCAATCGGTTAAAATTGTGGCGCCTTTGCTCATTAAGGCTCCACTTCCTGAGGGCCCAAAGGTGATCATTGCCATGCGCCGGGAAGGAAATGCACTTATGCAAAGTCAACGGCATTTGATGGGTGCCGAAAGGGCTCCTTTGCATTGGAACGAAATGGACCGGTGGGAGAAGGCCCATCAGGAAATGACGTTGTTATTTACCATGGATGCGCAGGCTACGGTGGTGGAACTATGGTTTGAGGATATTATGGAAGCGGCAGGAGAGGGTAAGGTTTCGTCGCGCTTGACGGAGGCATTTGCAGTTTTAACAAAAGTTTTGAATAAAACAGTGGATATTTCCAGTCTCAAAGGGGTCGTAAAGACACAGTTGCGACGCTTTTAGGTTTATATTTGCCTCCATGGAAAAATCGGATTCTAAACGTCTTAGTCAATACATGGCAACCGCAGCAGCACTTCTAGGAGGCACTGCAGCACAAGCGCAATATCAATACACGGACATTCCTGATACCACGATTGTGGATGGGATTTTTGAATTGGACCTTGACGGGGATACTATTGTGGATTTTACCATTGAACACATACTGAGCGGCGGCCAACTAGGCAACGTTAATGCTATTCTTCTGCACCCTGGTGATAGTATCGAGGGGAACCTTGCCATGGGCGCGGGACAAAATGGCTTTAGTTACGTAGAAAAAGTACTTCCAGGTACAACTATAGATGCCTCACAGAGCTGGTCCGGTATCAATGCTGCTACAGCGGCGGGCTATATGGCTTTTCATGTGGATGGCGTGGCTTATCCTAATTCAAATTGGGCAGGTCCACTTACAGATGGATACTTAGGTCTTCGCATCATAAAGAATGATACTGCGTGCTATGGTTGGGCGCGTATCGATGTAGAGGATAGTGCAAAGAGCTTTACCATTAAGGATTGGAGTTTCAATCCAGCTATGGACAGTGCACACACTGCGGGCTTTGAGCTTTTAGATGTCATGGAAACTGTTTTACGCGACATGAGCGTTTATCAAGCAGATGGGCATTTGAATGTAGTCTTGGGGAGTCCACAAGGCGTACGTGTATTTGATGCTACTGGTAAGCTTACAGCTGCATCAGACAAAAACGCTAAAGCCTATCGCTTTAGCACGGCGCTTTGGTCTTCGGGCATGTATATCGTTCGAATTGAAGGCGATAACTGGTACCACAATCTTAAGGTTTGGATTCCTTAATTCTTAAATTACCATTGTATTTTTTGAGAATATATAGATTTTAGATCGCGATAATCTTTAATCTTTCAAAGAGCAGTTCTAGATGTTGGTTCCGGTGCAAAAACACACCTTATAATCACATTTTATGTGGTAAATTCGCATCGAATTAAATAGAGAAATTACAGTTCTATGACCTTTGATATCGATATGATCCGCAAGGTTTATAACCGTTACCCTGAGCGCGTTGCAGCAGCTCGTGAAGCGGTTGGTAAACCATTAACACTAGCTGAAAAGATTTTATATACCCACTTGTGGGAAGGTAATGCCACTGAGGCCTTTGGTAGAGGTGCAAGCTATGTAGATTTTGCACCCGACCGCGTAGCCATGCAGGATGCAACCGCCCAGATGGCATTGTTGCAGTTCATGCAAGCTGGTAAAAGCAAAGTAGCGGTTCCTTCAACGGCTCACGCGGATCACTTGATCCAAGCGAGAATAGGTGCAGATAAAGATTTGCAAGACGGAATCAATAAGAATAATGAAGTGTTCAACTTCTTGTCTTCAGTATGTAACAAATACGGCATCGGTTTCTGGAAACCAGGTGCTGGTATTATTCACCAGGTAGTTCTCGAGAATTATGCCTTCCCAGGCGGTATGATGATCGGTACAGATTCGCACACCGTAAATGCTGGTGGTCTAGGTATGGTCGCTATTGGTGTTGGTGGTGCAGATGCTGTAGATGTGATGGCCGGTATGGCTTGGGAGCTGAAGTTCCCAAAACTTATCGGTGTAAAGCTAACTGGTCGGTTGAACGGTTGGACTTCAGCGAAAGATGTCATCTTAAAAGTGGCTGGTATCCTCACGGTGAAAGGCGGTACTGGTGCAATAGTTGAGTACTTCGGTGAGGGTGCTGAGAGCTTGAGCGCTACAGGTAAAGGGACCATTTGTAACATGGGTGCTGAGATCGGTGCAACGACATCAACCTTCGGTTACGACGACAGTATGCGTCGCTATTTGGCGGCTACTGGTCGTCAAGATGTAGTGGACGCTGCCGATGCAGTAGCTGAACACTTGACCGGTGATGCTGAGGTATATGCAAACCCTGAGCAGTACTTCGACCAAGTGATCGAAATCAACCTAGACGAATTGACTCCACATTTGAACGGACCGTTTACTCCAGATCTCGCTACACCAGTAGCTGAGATGAAGGAGAAAGCTGCAGCCAACGATTGGCCAACGGATATTGAGTGGGCATTGATCGGTTCGTGTACCAACTCATCGTACGAAGATTTGACGCGTGCTGCTTCTATCGTTGCTGATGCAGTAGAGAAAGGCATTGCGCCTAAGGCGATCTTAGGTATCAATCCGGGTTCTGAGCAAGTGCGTTACACTGCAGAGCGCGACGGTTTGATGGATACGTTCAATAAATTAGAGGGAACGAGAATCTTTACCAATGCTTGTGGTCCATGTATCGGACAGTGGGCGCGTGAAGGTGCTGAGAAGCAAGAGAAAAACTCTATCGTTCACTCGTTCAATAGAAACTTCGCGAAGCGTGCAGACGGTAACCCCAACACACACGCCTTCGTTACTTCACCGGAAATGGTTGCCGCTATTGCAATCTCTGGTAAACTAGATTTTAACCCGATAACGGATACCTTGACCAATACAAATGGTGAAGAAGTGAAATTGGCAGAGCCAACAGGTCACGAATTGCCATCTGCTGGTTTTGCCGTGGAGGACAATGGTTACCAAGCGCCTGCAGCCGACGGTTCAGGAATTAACGTAGCGGTCGCGCCAGACTCTCAGCGTTTGCAATTGCTCGCTCCATTCGCTCCATGGGACGGTGCCAACATCAAAGGCGCTAAGCTTTTGATCAAGGCCTTTGGTAAGTGTACTACGGATCACATCTCTATGGCTGGTCCATGGTTGCGTTACCGCGGTCACCTAGATAACATTTCAAACAACTGTTTGATCGGTGCAGTCAATGCGTACACGGAAGCTACGAATGCTGTGACGAACCAACTAGACGGTTCTGTAGATGAGGTACCAAATGTGGCCCGCGCATACAAAGCAGCTGGTGTTCCTTCTATCGTTGTGGGTGATCACAACTATGGGGAAGGTTCTTCTCGCGAACACGCAGCGATGGAGCCGCGTCACTTAGGCGTTCGCGCGGTAATCGTGAAGTCATTCGCGCGTATTCACGAAACGAATTTGAAGAAGCAGGGTATGTTGGGTCTGACCTTCGACAACGAAGCAGATTACGATTTGATCCAAGTAGACGATACGTTCAACTTCACCGATCTTGCATCGTTTGCCCCAGGCAAGCAGTTGACCCTTGAGGTGGTTCACACGGACGGTTCGACAGATTCTATCAAGTTGAACCATACCTACAATGCGCAGCAGATTGATTGGTTCAAAGCAGGTTCTGCATTGAACTTGATCAAGACGCAAAACAATGCATAAAGCTTAACTACGGAAAGCGCACAAACAAAAAAGCCCGGCACATTGTGCCGGGCTTTTTTTATGACTGCAATAGTAGGCAGTGTTATTTTAAGAGGTACCCCACTTTTAAACCAAAATTCCATACGTAAGGCGCTAGATCCGTACCAACGCCGCCACTAAATCCATAGTTTGAATAGTTCCAATAGGCCTGTTTGGTCGTGAAACCATAGCCAAAGCCCGCAGAATATTCCACCATTAATCGTTCAGACAAAACCAATTGGTTACCAAATTCAAGCATTGCTGCCCCTGCAAAGGCACTTTCACGTGTTGTTGGGTACATGAAAGTTACAGGATCTGGAGGATGATCGTAATCTATACGGTCGTAATTGAATGTGGTTATCATAAGGTTAGGCTTTATGTAAGAGCCTCTCATGATGTGACCGTAGCGCATGCGTTGCATGTAGAAATTTGGACTGCGTTTGAACTTGAAGCCGGTGTATAAGCCAGCGCCCATAGCGCGTTCTGGATCATTCCAACCGTTTTGATTTTCATAACCCGCACCCACAAACAAGGCGCCTGCTTCCCAAGAGCTCGATGGATTAATGGCCTCCTCATACACAATGAACATGTAGTTTTGACTGATTGCACCGATATCTAGTTTAATCCCATGTCTGCGTTGGTTGGCATAAATTCGCTCGTCATCCATCATGGTTTTACTCAAATCCATCACGCGACCACTTTCAAAAATGATTTTACTTAAATAGTCTTTTTCAATGCTGAAGGTTGCCGAATTCACAGGAGCGCCGTACTCACGGTATTTAATGAAATCCGGATTCACCTCAATAATGGTGACTTCATCAATGGTTTTATCCTTGTAGATGATCATATCCTGGGCTGCCACTTCTAAGAAGGCAACTGAGCAGGCGAGGATAAGAAGCAGTTTTTTCATGGTCAAATTAATTTGGTCTCTTCACTTCAAATATAATGCCGTTTCGCGTTGTAAATTAGTCGAACGATGAAATTCACAAAAACACAACGTGGTTGGGCCATGTACGATTGGGCCAATTCGGTCTATTCGCTGGTCATCAGTACCGTTTTATTTCCGCTGTACTATGAGGCGGTCACAAAGAACGAAACGAATGAAGTTTTGTTTTTGGGGCGCTATTGGGAAAATACGGTTGTCTATAGTTACGTCATTGCAGCATCCTATTTAACGATTTCAATTTTATCGCCCTATCTCGCCGCTATGGCAGATCGAACCGGCCGCCGAAAAGTATTTATGCGAACCTTTATGATCATCGGTGCATTGAGCACTTCTTGTATGGGCTTGTTTACTGCTGCCAATCCATGGTTGGGACTCTGTTTAGCCTTCTTTGCAAGTGTCGGTTTTACGGGTTCGATTGTTTTCTATAACAGTTTCCTGCCCGTTATAGCTCCACCTGAAATGCAAGACCGCCTTTCAGCCCGAGGTTTTTCATTGGGTTATTTCGGCAGTGCCTTATTGCTCATTATTTGTCTCATTTTAGTGCAAATGCCCCAAACTTTCGGTTTTGCCGACGAAGGCATTGCTTCGCGATTTTCTTTCCTCGTCACCGGGATATGGTGGCTTGGGTTTGGACTTCCCGCCATTAACAGAATGCCGAAAGACGACATAAAGGACTATTTTGAAAGCAAGCTGTTCTGGAAAAGTTGGCGCGAACTTTTATTAGTATTCAAAGAATTCCGAGGTATAAAATCACTGCGCATTTTTCTTGGCGGCTTTTTCTGGTACAGCGTTGGGATGCAAACCATCATTTTACTCGCGGCAGTTTTCGGGTCGAAGGTGCTGGATTTAGAATCGTCTCAGCTGATCTTGACGATCTT
>Ga0209308_10003856_pt1 | contig 12128 bp, 11 predicted proteins | sample COGITO_mtgs_1204_3_FD_184806 | JGI IMG/M metagenome (GOLD analysis project Ga0209308, IMG submission 184806) | Pelagic marine microbial communities from North Sea - COGITO_mtgs_120405 (SPAdes) (version 2) | ecosystem: Environmental > Aquatic > Marine > Epipelagic ...
TCATCTTTAGCAGTATATTTCGAATCGATTTTGTTAAAAAATGCCTTCTTTTCTTTAGGTGACATTGAACCGATACCCTTACCAGCTTTATCTAGTTCTTTTTTGAACATTGCTTGGTAACCAGAATCTTCTCTGTAACTTCCTTGTTTAGCTACGATTTCTTCCAGGCTGCCAGGCTTGTGTTTTAAATAGTTTGACATGTTTATTTTCCTTTTACTTTAGCAGCTAAATCTTTATCAGCCCCACCCCATGTTCCAGAGGATTTTGTTATGAATGAATTTACTCTAGCGAAAGCCCATTGTTGCTGTGTAGTACCAGGTCGGTGTCCACCTCTCCATGCGGCCATGCCTCTATCGTAAACCTTTTTTAGAATACCATATGGCATTCCAGATTTCTCAGCTTTGTTTTTCAGACCTTCAATTTGTTCAAACATCTGTTTAGCTGGGTGGTCTTCGTTCTTCATCTTTGATAATTTATCTCCGATTTCGTGACCTTTTTTAATAGTTTTCTTATCTAAAGGTGGTTCATCATTATATTTCTTTTTAGCAGTTGCCATACCAATAGCATATGCTTTATCATTAGCCATCTCTTTAACTTCTTCTTTTTCTTTTTTGGCTGCCATCTTATCTCGTAGATGTTTGTATGCAATACCAACTTGTAAAAGCGGTTCACCTGTTTCAGGATTTACCATCTTCTCAGTTTCTTTTTTAGTGACCTTAGCCTTTTCTGTTTCTGCTTTAGTTTTTAAAGCATTAATTTCTGCGTCTTTCTTTTCAAGTTCAGACTTTAATTTTTCAGAATCATCTGTCTTTTCTTTTTTGACATCTGGTTTCTCTTCAGGTTTCTCTTCGTCTTTGGCTTCTTGTACAGATTCAGGTACACAATTTGGTACCATCTTGTCACCTTTTTTCTTCATGCCAACTTTTTTATATCCAACCCAACATGCTTCGTAAACTGGATTATAAAAGTCTTCGTCAGCGCTTTCATCTATTGTGTAACTCTCTGCTCTAATATCAGCCTTGTAAAAGTTTTTAAGGTCAGTAGCATACTTGTTAAGGTCATCACCTTTACCATCTACTTTCATTACCATACCTTTTGCATTAATAGTAAAACCATGTTTTGCTAAATCAGTAGAAGCTTTGGCCATATCAGCCATGCTTTTGAAAGTAACTGTCATCTTTTTAAATTCGTGTAGAGTTTCTTCTTTATGGTAACCTGTGTCATTACAATGTTCACATCCTTCACCATCACATTTAGGACATACTTCTTCACCTAAAATACTCTTTACAGTTTTAACATCTAACTTCATTAACTTGGCAATCTCAGCCGCTGACTTACCATCTTTTTGCATTTGGTCAATCTGTGACATTTTACCTTCGTCTAAATTTTCGTTAGTTCTTTTTAAAACATTTGCAACATCTGGATGTTTTGATAAACCTTTTGCAAGTTTCTCAATAGCCTTAATTGCACCTGAATAGTTACCTTGTTTGTATCTAGGGTCGTTTGCAATACCGTATGCTTGTTTAATTTGTTGTGATGTAAATTCTACAAGTGTTTCTTCATTAACACTTTTAATAACAGCGGCCATATCACCTGTTGCCATTGATACATCACCACTTGCTCTTTTGTATAAGAAGAACCTTGCCATATTTGGATTGCCGTCAGGATACATTGTTACTTTATCTGTGTTGTACTTAGCACTTCTACTCTTACTCTTTACAACAAATTTCTGAGATTTTGTACCTGACATAGTTGATTGATAAGTGATAGTCATTGTATCACCTTTTTTCAAACTATCAAACTTCTTACTATCAATTTTACCCTCAGTAATCTCTACTGATTCTAATGTAGCTTCATCTAATATTTCTAATTCTTTTTCTTCTTCTAAAGGAAATCTTTCCTCTTTTCTAAGTTTGTTTAATTGGTCTGCTTTGTAACCATGTTTGGTCATCAATCTTGTCATGGCCATAACTGATACAAATGGTATATTACCACCATATAATTTTTCTAAAGCATTTTTATCTTTGTCAAATTTTGTAAACAGGTCACCTAGTTTATTTGCATTAGCAATAGAGATTGTTTTACCTCTCATAGGTTCATACTGTTTTTTAAGCATAGCTACTTGTGCGTCACTAAAACTTTCGTCTAGTGTTTCAATTAATTTTGATAACTGATTAATATTTGCATGTTTAATTGCTAACTGTGTAGGTATATCCATCTTTTTAATCATGTCTTTGACAGATGGTGTCACATCTCTAGCAGTCTTTTTCATCCACAATTGCTTAATGTTTGCAATCTGTGTGTCGCTTAATTTTGATTTTAAATAATCGTTTTCGTTTACTTGAACCTGAGCGTAAGCTTCGGTCATTGTTTGTCTGTATCTACTCATTAGTTGTCTACCTTTGCTCCTGCTCTCCATTGATAACATGACCAGTATCTTGCTTTCCATTTAGGACCTGGATTATCACATCTGTGCCTTGCTCTAAATGACTTTCTTCTAGCCGGATTATCTCTTTTGATACTTAAACCAGTTGTGTCACCAAATGAAACTTTGACAACATTACCTTGGTCGTTTTTAACATACACATAAAACTTCTTAGAACCACCTCTTACGGGGTCGTTAAGTTTTACTGTTTTACCTTGGTATTCAGCTTCGTAAATACCTTCTTGTTCATGTTCGAATATACATTCTTCACATGCCTCATCTATGTTTTCGAATTCTTTAAAAGTTTTCATTATAGTTTCTCTATCATTTTGGCAACCACCTCTGTAAGTTTCGCCTTCCATCCTTCTTTGTATCTTTCTCTATATTTATTCATTGTAGACTCTGTACTTGCCCATTCTTTTACATCTTTTTCGGATGGCTTTTCTTTCTCTCTATCTAAGAAACCTTTTACTTTTTTGATAGGGTTTTCTTGACCTGGTGTCATGTCAACCGTATGTTTTGTGTACTCTGGTGTGCCTATCTCAAAGACCTCACCATACATTCTCTTATATTTCTTAGTATGAATACTTGTTTTTGTCTTAGCGTCTTTATCTCCAGGCGCTGGTTTGTTATCATTCTTTGTAGTATCTTTGTTTTTAAAGTAATCAGCTCTTTTGTTTTTTACATCTTTTGATAACTGTTTGTAATACTTTTTAGGTTGTGTACCATCTTTCTTCTTCACATCTTTATCTTGAGGTTGAGCATCCATATCTTCTTTTACCTCAGATACAGCTTCAAAACCATAATCAATATTTAAATTATGTTCTCTCATCTCTACCTCTCTGTCTGTTGTAGATACAGGAATACAATCCCAAATCCATGCTTTATGCAAATTGTTTTTATTATCTTCTAGTACAATATAGTTTGTACCTTTTCTGACAACTTTACCTTGTTTATCTTCTTTGATATAATCTACTGTATCACCAATATTAAATATCTGTTCTCTGATATACAGGTCTCTAATTTGTTGTTGTTCAAATTCTTCTAAACTTGCTATAGGGTTTAAGTTTCTCATGTACATATAGTTAGCGGCCAAGTTCATACCTTTTCTAACTTGTTTCATAATACTATCTGCGTCAACACCTCTTGGTAAACCTTTTTTGAAATTGTTTAGGTCACCTTTGGCAGCCGCAGCTCTCATTTTACTAGCACTCATACCTGAAGCACCCTCGGCATCGGGGTCCCTTTCGCCAGCAGAAACTACTTTAATATTATCAAAGTTATACATGCCGTGTCTTGATGATACACCATTGTATTTCTTTAATATAGTTTCAAATTCTCTTACTCTATCTGAACCTGCAACCATAGTTAAATCTGTATACCCCTTTTTGTAAAGGTCTGTTGCAAGGTCGAGTACCATATTTGTCTTATTGATTTCAATGTTTCTAGCATGTGTAGGAAACATCTTTTTCATAATAGATAACTTATCTCTAGGAGATAATGGATTCTTTTTAGGGTCATTACTTCTACTTAAATAGATTTTGTAATCATTTGTAGGTAATGATTTGACTTTATTAATAAGTTTTTCGTGACCGATTGTAGGTGGATTGAATCTACCAAAAGCAAATGCAACTGACTTACCTCTTGCTTCATGCATTTCTAAATCGTCAATCTCTTTATCAGATACTTTACCATCATCTAAAATCTTCTTACACTTCTTGTAGAATTTTAGATAGTGGTATTTCTCTAACATTTTGTACACGACATTTTTAGGTAGTCTGTTTTTGATTCCATATTTTCTTATTTCATCCGGTGACATATCTTTATCAAATGCAGCTCTTCTATCTGCGTCAACACCATCACCAATTTTGATAATATCTCTGATACTATCTTCAATCTCTTCTAATTTTTCATTGATTAGTTCTTGTAGATTTAATATATCATCTGGTGATAGTTCTTCAAGTTCTCTGTAATCAATAATATCCCTTTTAAGTTCTCCTTTTACAACATCAATCTCTTGTACTTTTCTTTCAAAGTCTTTTAGATACATTGATTTGTCAAAGGTAAAATCTTCTGGTCTTTTAATAAATTTATTATCTTCAATATCAAATACAGCGTCCGCTTTCTTTTCTTGGTCGTTGTATGTTTTCATATCTGTAATAAAATAATAATTGATAGGATGTTTAGTACCAGGTATATTCTTGCCTTGAATACTATCAGGAGAAGTAGCCGACAAATACTTTTTAGATAGTCTTGTTCTTTCTTCTTCTCTTTTTTCTGTAGGCACATCAAACAATACATTCAAATCTAAGTCTGCGTCTGCTCTATACCTTTTAGTAAGAATAGAACCTATAAGACCAACCTTAACAACAGGATATTCTTTTTCAAACATCTCTATTTGTTTATCAATCAATGCCTTAACACTTGGCTTAATTTTAGGGTTGTTAGTATCAGCGTCATCAAACACAGCCTTAGCATATGTTTTTCTAGGTATATCTATGATACTTTCTTTAAAGGTTTTCATCTTCTTCTTAATCTTCTCTCTGTTGCCATCCATCTTTTTGCTGTGTATGACTTAATTTTATTATTAAGCAATCTTCTAACTGCTTGAGAACATTTGTTCATAACAATTGTAGTAAGTTCTTTATCATCTTTACTATTGTCAATGATAATCATGTTACCCATACCAAATGTATTTTGAAACTTACCAATATTAGATTGTACTTCGTTCCAAGATTTTCTTGTTATATATTCTGGTACACTTCGTTCTCTCTTTGCGTTTCTTTCTAATGCAACATCTAAACTAGTGTTTACAAATATCATATAACTATCATAACCTAATTGGTCTAACAATGCCTTTTGTTGTTTAATCTTATCGTAATCTCTACCTGTACCGTCAATAACTAAACCTAATCTACCTTTAATAGATAAATCTAGTTGAGTAGATGTTACGGCCTTTGCTCTATCTCTAATAATATCTCTAGCTTCTGCCTCATCCTCTGGCATTTTTAATGAAAGACCATGTTTTTTTAATGACCTTTCAAATGCATTATCTGAGTTGATAGGTTTTAAACCAGTACCACCAAATGCTCTGTTTGTAACGAAAGATTTACCTGAACCTGGACCACCTGCAAGGAAAAATGCCTTGAAGATATTAGGGTCATACAACCCCTCTTGTAAGTCTTGAAATCTTATGTCGTCAAATTTTTTCATTGTACTTTCTTTATAATTTCTTTTGTTATTAATTCTGGTGTACTACCCTCTGCTTTAATATTTATTATCTCATCTTTATAGTATTGTAATAAAGGTGCTGTTTCTCTGTGGTACACTTTAATTCTATTCTTTATAATCTCTGGTTTGTCATCTGCTCTACCTCTTGAAGTTAGTCTTTTGATGACCTCTTCCTCAGATACCACAAGATTAATAACATGGTCATATTCGATTCCCTTATTTTCCATTGCTTCTGCTTGTTCAGTATTTCTAGGGAAACCGTCAAACACATAACCTTTCATGGCGTCTGGTTGTTTCATTCTTTCTTTTACTGCGTCTATAACTATAGGTGTAGGTGCAAATTCACCTTTTGCTAATAGTTCTCTTACTTTCTTACCGTCTGGTGTATTCTTTTTTGATAATGCTCTCATCATATCACCTGTGTATATGTGGGCGATACCTAATTCTTTCTTTAATAATTCTGAGTAAGTTGATTTACCAGAACCTGGTCCACCAATCATAATGATTTTAGGTCCATTGATTGCTTCAAAGAAATATTGTTTAAATGATTTCATTAATTCCAACCCTTAGGCATAGTAAAGTTTTGCCTACTAAATTCTAATCTGTCTACCAGTTTAATTGCACCAGCAACTTTATCAACTGCAACATAACCCTCTGGTGCTGTTACTCTATAACCTGTTGATGTTCTAATGAAGTTACCGATACTTTGTATCTGATTCATTTTTTGTAATAAGGTAGTTTTTGCCACACCTAATGTAATGTGTGAAGCGATAGCAAAGTATAGTGCTTGTTTGTTACTATCAATAAATTTTAGACCATCTGCCTTTGCTTTAATAAATTTTGCTTTACCGGCAGGAGTTTTTCTTTTGTCAATCTCTGCCTGTAATACACTCTCAAAGTAATCTCTGAATTGTTTTTGCATAACTGCAACTTTATCCATACTACTATTTGAATTTCTAATAAAGTGATTGAAATATGTTTTAAGTCTGTAACCTATAGATAAGTCATCTGAAATATTTTTACTCATCAAGTTTAAAATAGGAGCTGCCTTTTTAAGAGAGCCTTCGGCCATTCTTATCTGTGCGTCAAATTTAGATAACTCTGATTTAGGAAATAATACAGCAGTATCTTGGTAAGCTGCACTTGCCAAAAATACATTTCTGTTTGATGAACCAGTTACCGTACCAAAACTGGCAGATAAACTATCCATCTTCTTACCATTATATTGTGTATGAAATACAATTCCCATCTTGGCATTAGCAATTCTTTTACCAATTCCACTATTTTGTGGTACTGCATATGTAATTGTATTAGGTGTAAAAGATAACATCTTCTCACCGTCTATAGAGATTACTTTCTTATCATTTGTAAACAACAAGTCGCCTTGTAGAATACCTTTGATGTTTAATCTTTTTAAATTTGCAAGGCAAACTTCTAGTTTCTGTGCAACCACACCACCGTGATTTTTACGAATGTCTGCAACTGTGTAATTAATTTTAGGAGTTTTGTTAAATACTGATTTAGTACCAACAAAGAATTTACCATTTTCTGGATTGATACCACAAATGATAGCAGGTGCACCATCCCATTTAACAGTTATATTTGTTTTACTGCCGGTTGTACCCGCCAGCATATTTCTAACTGATTTTAGGAAGTTTATTGCATTGTCACCACCTACTGCACCTCTATTGATGATATCATCTTCAAGGTGTTCTAAGTGTGTGTTCTTGTCCTGTGTAAGGAACCCTTTAAAATTAAACATTTTTCTCTCTCATTTTTGTCCATTATACTATAAAATTGAGCGTTTGGCAAGCCCTTTCATGCAAATTCATTAACAAATACCAATACTATTTATAAGATTATTCAAGTTTGAGGTAAGGTCCAGCGAAATTAGATTTAGAGGCAGAATATAAGAATATATCTGTCATTACATTGTTTCTTTGTTTGGCTGGTAAATTGGCAATTCTATCCACCAATAGAATACCAAGATATTTTGAATACTTCCATGGGTTAGGTGCTCTATACCATCTGGCTATAAACCCCTTTTGTGATTTATCAAGACCTTTTACCTTCAATCTTTTTGCTGTATCATAAAACTCTGTGAAATAACTACTGTTCGGAGATGTAGCAAGTCTAGCCGACACCTGACTTTCTGGTAATGGTGCAACACCATTGGCTTTCAAAATAAAATTTAAAGGACCTAATGATATCTTACCTTGATTAGCCGTAGCGCCTTTTCCCTCACCTTGCCAACCAGTTAGTGCTGTACCACCAAATGACCTGAATTGTGTTTTGCCTTTACTATGTTCCAAGTAAATATCCATACTATCAAACATATCCGTTTTATTGTTTGCAACAATTTGATAACCTGTATATGTAACGGAAGATTTGTTATCAGACATATTGTTTTCGGTTAGTTTAGCTCTAACACCTTCAATTTTTTTTAATGAAACCCCAACAATATCTTTTGACTTGATATACTTTAACATCAAATTGTTTAAATTTTGTATAGTTGTTGCTTGACTTATCTCTGTTCTAACAGCTGCCTTACCTCTTGTTGTGAACATGTATATATCAGCAGGCGACCATTTGTTTAAATTACCAAATGCCTTTTCTATACGGTTTATATCTTTAAATTTATTTTCAATTAAATCTACCGTAGATGAACCTCTGTGAAATTCATAAGCACCTTTACATGTTTCAAATAGTTTGTTTGCACCTAATATAGATGAGTAGTGCCAATGATATGGTAAGTCTAATAAATCTTCAAACTTAGCAGACACATCACAATATTTAAAAGCGTCAACAAAGTCTTTTTTACTAGGAGTTTTGTTTATATTCATTTGTTTCTTGTAAACATAGTAAACAAGACCTGCATATAAACATTGTGCTGATTCATTTCGTTCAGTTTCTTCAGCACCACCACCTGAACCTTTACCACCACCAAAATCTGAGGATTTAAATAAGTCTGATAGTTTTAATTCAGAACCATTACTGGCTTTGAATAATGGTTTACCTCTATAATTATTTTGTATAGTGGTAATTTTACCGTCTTTAAACAATCCTTCAAGTTCTTTTGAAAGATACTTTAGAGTAACCTCTGTATTTGTTTTGTTTATGGTAAATTTATCATTACTTGCAATCTTACTAACTAGAGCTGTCCATCTAGGTACAGTCGTACCTGCAAACTCTTTTAGTAAATCGTCAAATTTAATTTCTGCCATTTAATACTCCTTACACTATTTAGGAACATTTGGCAACTAGCTGTAGGAACCAGCCATATAATTCCAGAGGAATCTAGGTATTCCTCCATTTACCTGCCAGACTTTATTTTTATTTTGAAAGTCTGCTAACTCTTGTGCGTCATCTTCAAAGAAGTATTTACCAACTACATTGTTTGTTGGTTGTTCTATTACATGCCATAAAATCTTACGGCCTTCTTTAATCATTTCTACTGTATAACTCAATTTTTTGTGTCCCAATGTATTACCTGGCCTCTTATCGCCTTTGTGAAATCTTACCTTTTGTGTTTTATTCTTTACCATATATTACAATTTAAAATCACTAAACTTATTATAAGCGTCCTCTTTTTCTTCTACTTGACCTGAATCAACAATGTTTTGACTTGCTTGTTGTACATCATACAATCTCATTTTGGCTCTGTCAACACCAATAATGAATGCTCTGTTTACGCTTGGGTCATTGTATCTATTCTTCAACTGTTTTACTTTCATCTGACCTAAAGCCTCTAGTTCTTCATTTGACATCAAGGCAAACATAAAGTCAGCAGTTGCCGGAAGACCAAAAGATTCGGAAGTATCTTCAAGACCAATATCTGTACTCACAAAACCTGTTCTGGTTGTTTGTGTCGCACTAAAGATTGGTACATTTTGTTCTACAGCCAAACCTCTTAGTTCTTCAGCAATTGCTTTAATATAAAAGTAAGACGAAATATTACCACCTTTAAATCTACTTGAAGCACAAATGTTCAAGTAATCAATAAAGATGACATCAGGTCTAAAGGATTTCTTTAGAGCTAATTCATTAATCAACGATTTAAAATGGCCTGCATGAGCAGACGCCGTTGGATATTCTTTGACAATAAGTTGACCTTGTGTTTTTTCTCTCAACTTTTTAATCTTGCCATCATACAATTGTTTAGGCATATCATGTAGGTCTTCCATTGTAACATCTAATAAGTTGGCGTCAATTCTTTCTGCAATTCTTTCCTCTGCCATCTCTAATGTAATATACAATACATTTAGACCTTGTAGTAAATAACTTGAAGCAACATGACACATGAATAATGATTTACCAACACCTGTACCTGCAAGGGCAATATTCAATGTCTTACTAGGAACACCACCTTTGGTGATTCTATTCATATAATCTAAATCAAATTGATATCTTTTTTCTTTTGTGTGGTAGAATTTAAATCTGGCTTCTGCGTCTTCAATATAATCGTGACCAACTGACTTGTCAAATGATACAGCTAATGCCTCTGATAAGATATGTGGTATTGCCTCAGGGGTTTGTTTCTTATCTTTGTTATCAAGTATTTTGATACCACTTAATACTGCATTGTGAACGGCACGGTCTTTACAAAACTTCTCTGTAGTTTCTAATAACCATTGTTCATCTGCCTCACTATCTTCTACTGCAACAACATAATCTTTTAGATGTTGTAGTTCTTCTTCATTAATATCTCTTCTATTATTAAGTTCGATTAAAATGGCGTCTTTAGTCGGAAGATTATTATACTTCTCAATAAATTTAAATACTTCACCAAATAATAATTGTTCAACACGATTACCAAAGTATTCTTCTTTGATAAAAGGTAAAACTTTTCTAGTATAATCCTCTTTATAGAAGAGGCTGCCTAGTATTGTATTTTCAATTCGTGATTGCTGTACCATCTTTTAATTTCTCTTCCAGTAGTTCTAATAATATGTCACCAATATACTCTATAAACTCAGAATTGTCAAGCAAATCCAGGTCATTAGGATTTTTGTCAACTGTATAGTCAAACTTCATTGGCAACTTGCCGTCAGGTTGTTCTTCGGAATCAGGCGCAAACGCAACTCTACCGTAATGGTAAATTACATCTTTGAATTTACCCTCTGTCAACTTGATACAAGAATAATCTGTGCCCTCTTTCTGAGCAAAGGTATATCTTCTAATCTTCGTCTTGTCCGTATGTGAATTTCTTTTTTGTGTACTCATCAATCTTATCTAATACCTCATTTGTAAAATATTTTTCTGGCTCTGTATTGATAGACTTACCAAATACCTTTGTGCCATCTGGCATTTCATATCTGGTAGATACCTTTTTAAATACACCACACTCTTCACCTAGTTCTAACAGACCATAATGTCTATCTAAACCTTGTTTATAGGATAGTCGTACATCAATTTGAGCATTTTCTTTTGTTATTCTTGACTTAAAGTTTTTACAATGAATGATATTACCAACTACTTCGGTACCGTCTTTTTCTTTTCTCTTACCTAGGTAGATGATTGATGAAGCAGCGTACTTCAAACCTGAGCCGCCACCCATTTCTTTTTGTGGGAACATAGAACCAATTACATCATATGTATGATTGGTCATAATCATGGGAACACCTGCTTGACCTAGTTTTAAGGTCAATACTCTGAAAGTAGATTTAACAATTTGACTTCTTGTCATATCTCTTGTTTCTTTACCAGCAGCCGTATCTTCCATCTCTTTTGTAGTAGATAACATACCTAAACTATCTAATACAAACATCATAGGTTTTCTACTTGCCTCTGGTTGTTCTAAGTATTTTTCAATTACTTTAATTGATTGTGCTCTAAATTCTTGTACTGTTGCAACTGGCATTACAACTATTCTGCTACTATCTACACCACGAGTTTCAATCATGTCTTTTGAGATAGCATTTTCTGATTCAAAGTAGATAACACCTGCGTTGGGGTCTTTATCTAAAAAACTTTTTACTATGCCTAATGCAAAGAATGTTTTACCTGTCGCAGCCTCACCAGCAATTGCTGTGATACGATTGTTTGGTAAACCACCATAAATTGAACCTGATAATAAAGCATTGAAAGAGTATGAGCCTGTATCTATAAACGAATCGACATCACCTCCAGCAACACCATCTTTTGCTAATGTGGCATATTCGTTGCCTGTATCTTTGATAATGTCTTTTAAAAAATCACTCATAATTTCTCCTTAGTTTTGTATAATATACACCATTTGTTCATAATTGTCAAGCGTCATCTGATAATATCAATATCACTATCTTTTGTCCACACTTCTAGGTCATTTCGTAAACGACCATCCTTATTTAGATTGTCAAATCTTTTTGTTGCCATCTTTCTCCACCATTCTATAATTTCATTGTCATGGTATCTGTCATAGTTTGGTGCCTTTACTATATCTTGTGTCTTACCATTTACAATGTCTATAAAATTTTCTATACCATAATTACTT
>Ga0209308_10003858_pt1 | contig 12126 bp, 26 predicted proteins | sample COGITO_mtgs_1204_3_FD_184806 | JGI IMG/M metagenome (GOLD analysis project Ga0209308, IMG submission 184806) | Pelagic marine microbial communities from North Sea - COGITO_mtgs_120405 (SPAdes) (version 2) | ecosystem: Environmental > Aquatic > Marine > Epipelagic ...
GTATGGGAAGAGGAAAGAGTCAAACTCATCGAAAGAAAGTCAATGGCAAAGGCTCAATATTTTAATGAGGAGTGCAAATGAAAAAATATCGAGTTATTGCGATTATGCAAACCATTCTTCAATGCGAGGTTGAAGCCGAAGATGAACAGGATGCTTGGATTATCGCGAACGAAAAGGACGGCTCAGAGTTTTCGAAGATTGAACATACCGAACAGATGTACGTCAGCGACGTTCTTGAGATGTAGGCTTCATCGCCTCATGGCTCCCGCGTGGAGCCATGCACGATGCATCCTGCATCAATCCAATCAACCAACCACCTCTGCGAGGTATTCAAATGCATGAATTGCAAAAAATGATGTTCATCGAAGACTTAACGATTGCGCTTTTTTACTTCATCTGTTTTGGCGTGATGCTGTTAGTCGGCGGCTCTTTTGAGGCCGCAGGCCGAATGATTCTTAATTGGGTTCGAGGTTCCCGTGACTGATCACCTCAAAGATTTTTCAAACAACACCGACAAGGTGAGGGTCACTGTTCGCATTCCTTCGACGATGTTTCTGGACATCCAGAGCATCGCATCAGTCGAGGGGCTGTCGTGCAGTGACGTGATCCGGCGAATCTTAAACAACACTTTGAAAAGGAATCAAAAATGACTCTTAAAGATTTTATGAAACCGCAACACCGCGCCGCGTTGGCTGACTTGCCAACGTATCACGTCCATTGTTTCGAAAAGACAGGTGTCTCACGACCTGGCAAAACTGCTAGAGATCGTGCGAAACAAAACAAAAAAGGTTAACCATGCTGACGCCCCCTTCGGGGGGCAAGGAGACAACGATGGGATACGCGACTATGCATTCCCAATGCGCGGCTTGCACAACTATGATTTCGTTTCACGCAAACCACGTTCCCTCACTCACAATTGACGGATCGAGACGAGCGATATGTCGAGATTGTTTTGACCGATGGAATCAAATCCATCGAATCGATGAAGGTCTTGATCCGATTCCGTTGCACCCCGACGCCTATTCACCGATGGATGAAACCGTACTACAATTAAACACGTCAAAGGAGACTGAACAATGAAAGACTCAATCAAAAAAACGGACACCAATAACCTTGTCGAATCCTCTTTTCTGCGAGTCGGCTCACAAATCTGCTATCACATTATGCCCGCTCAAGACCCAACCAAACACGGCGGCTATGTTCCCTCGCTCATTGTGCGCGGCCAGAAGGGCCACTGTCCCATGTTGGGACGTGGCGACTTGGCAATGCCGTGGGTCTGGGGCAAGACGTTGGAAGAGGCAGAGGCCGCTTGCGAGGCGTACAACACCAAAAGACTGGGCCTCGATTCCGAGACTGTGAACGACATCATTTTGTCAAGCATGGGAGACTGAACAATGTACAAAATACAACATATCGAACCAAAAAACTGGATGAAACCAAGGTTCAACTACCACGAAGAACTTGCAGACTACGTTATGGAGCAAGTTGACGGAATGTCATTCGATGCGAAGGATGACTTTAACTTAGACGCTTTTATTGCGGTGGCTTGCAAGGAACTAAGTTTAACAACCCCTCTACCGGAGAATGATTTTGAAGTCTCATGGAAGTACTACGTCCAGATCGATGGAGCCGGATTTACTTATGACGAGCAAGAACTTCTTAAACTTGCAACAGAGTACAACGTCCCAGATTGGCTGATCGAGAACTTCGATGATCCGCTTCGGGTTGTGTTCACTTACACATGGCAAGGCAGACTTTGCGGCGAACACGAAACCAAGACACCGCTCATTCACTTGATGAATTGGATCGAGCGCGAGTCTGACGGTCATTACACCTTCAACGCTTAGGAGACTGAACTATGACCGCAATGATCTACAAATCAGATGGAACGTCCGAGCCTTACACGGGCGGCGACACTCTTGAGGAGTGGCAAGCCGTGATCGGCGGCGGCTATCTCGAAGCCGTCTACGTTGGTGACAATGTGATGTTTGTCGATGAAGACGGCAGGATGAAACAACTGCCATTCAATTCACAAGCAAGCGTCTTGGCTCAACGCGACATCGTTGGTGATGTCCTTTTCATGGATCGAGAAAGAGCAATCGGAGAACCTGAACTATGACTGAACCAAAACAAAAGCAGTACAAGCATTGGCGTATAGAAGTTCTCGACGCTAATAATGAGCCTGTTGACGTTGACTACGTTCCGACAAAAAAAGAGGCCATGAAAATGGTCAATCGTCTGCTCAAAGATGAGAATCTATGGCAGATAAACCTAGAACATAGGCGCGTCAGATATTCGGAGTTTGAAGACGGTACTACAAACATCCTAGATGACGAATGCTTAAAAAGCGAATTGTTCATCGGCAAGGCAGAAGTTGCCTATAGGATTGAGCGAATGAAAGAAAAAACGAATGAAATCGTTTACGAATTGTTCGCAAAACAATAATTACACAGCCCCGCTTCGGCGGGGCTTTTTTTTGTCTTCGTACTGGTAGATTTCAGCCTCGGTCAGACACTCTGAGCAGTGTAGATTTGACACGATGAACTCGTCACCGTTGTCATCTTCCCCGTCTTGATCTCCACCCCATATCATCGGAGCGCCGCAGATCGGACAATCCAATTTCATTTATGATCCTGTGGCTTTGGTACATCCGAGGTCACATGGGTTCCCATCATCTGGCAAACCAATCCCGCCGCCGCATTCGCATAGTCCATGCAATTTTCTGCTTTCCAACCGCGAACCTTCCCACAAACAAACGCCGCGAGAGCGGTATCCCCTGCTCCAGTTACATCAATGACTTCGCGACTTTTCGCGTCTCGGTGAATCGGTTTCTTACGCCGAGCCGAGTAGTGGGTCATTCCGTTTTCACCTTCCGTCACTAACAATTCTTTCAAATCAAACGCTTTAATTAGAGCCTCGGGCTCTTGACCAGTCGCCTTTAACTCAGAGAGATTGGGCGTGATCAGATCAGCCCCCCTGTAAATCTCCCAGTTGGATGTTTTGGGATCGACCGCGATAGGTTTCTTCTGGGACTTGGCAATCTCTATGATGTCTTGCGCTCTGGACTGGAAGTGCTTCCCGTAATCCGAGAAGATGACCCAATCAACATCCTTCACAAAGGACTCAAAGTATTGGAGCGCGGTTTCCAAGTCAGCGCTTGGACACGACTGCTCTTTATCAATCCGAAGAATGTGGTGGTTATCGACCACGAATCTCGTTTTGACTGTGGTGTCGATTCGAGCTTCGTTGAACTGGAATCGTGATAGTTGAGAATGCATGGCGGCAACAAGTTCTTTTGCCGCCTCGTCCTGACCAACAATTGAGATTATCTTTGCGGCAACACCAAGGGCATCCGCATTCAGGGCGACGTTACAGGCGCCTCCCGCTTGGTTTATCTCTCCCGTGATCTTGACGACTGGAACGGGTGCCTCTGGAGAGAGTCGCGTTGCAATTCCATATTGATATTTATCGAGGATTGCGTCACCAATTACTAGGATTCGATACAAACTCTTCCCCCATATATTAATTATACTAAATCGGGTATGTTTTTATGCACGTCCAACGTGACCGCTTTCAATCAATGCGTCATCCAAAACAGACATCGCGAACTCAAACAACTCGTCAAGTTTTTCTCTGATCTTTTGAGACCAACGGGTGACTGTTGACTGGTTAACGCCGTACTTCGCCGCCCACCACTCTGTGGTATGCATCATCTTTTTACCTTTGGCCCAGTGCAATACAATCTCCATGACAAACCAACGGTCTCGCCTGAAAGAATCTGCAATCCACTGGATCAATACGCCAGTCTCATAAACCGTGCCGCCAGTGAAGTAAGTCAGAATGACTGACTTGTGTTGAGGGGAGCAACTTGTCTCCATTTTTCTGATAATTAGCGCGGCTTCTGCTACTTTTTCCCACTGGTCAAGTTCTGGCATGAAGTCGCGTCCTGCGCTTTTTTTGCCTAAATCCCATATTGTTGGGGAGTCAATAACGGGTGTGTTAACCCGTCTTAATGCCCATCCAATCGCCTCATAACTGTTTCGAAATCCATTTCCCATAGCGCGGCCCTCCGTAGCCACTCGATAGCGCGTCGATCCTTGACTTGCTTTCCCGTTGCCCTGAGCAAAACGATGTTTGCCAGAGTCACTTCGTTATATTTCTCACAATCCTTTTCAAACCCAACTCCAGATGTATGGCGAGATTTCGCAAGGAACGTCCCGCCTTCGATCTCCATAGCAACGGAGAAATGGCTGTTTGTTTTTTCTGCGCTCCAAAAGAAGTCGAGACGCCACCGTCTTGTCGGATGAAATTTGTATTCGCGTTCCGGCTCAGGGAACCCTGCGGAACGGCATTGGAAAAGAAAATCTTCTTCTAACTTAGACATAAGTTTCTCCAATTTTTTTAATAAAACTGGGTTGTCGTTTTTTGTCTGTTTTCTTTCCGTAATTGAGCCAAAATATGTAAGCCTCGCAAGCCGCAGTTTGTTCTCGACAAAAATCCCAGTAATAGCATTTGTCAGGCAACTCGCAAGGCAAGTTTTCGAGCCCTTCCACAACCTTTGCGCCGCTCATTTCTTTTGAGTATCTTTTTTTCGTTTGATGATTGGCTCACTGCATTCGGGAAAGGCTTCTTTAATTTGCTCAAAGACTTCTGACAGACCCTTCGCTTTCATGTACTCCCACTTCTCCCGTTTGTTGTTGAAAGGGATTAGTCGGTAGTCGTCGCTTTCTGAGGTCGGCGTGTAACCGAGACTTTTTGCGATCTTGTGATCTGGCATACGTTACTGAGCGATCACCCTGCCCCATCTCGACCCAATCGCAAACTGACGGCACCGTTCACACCATGCTTCTCTCGACTCGCCGTCCTGCTGTTTTAAGCCCAATTGATTGAGGCTATCGGCTAGTAGTTTTAAGTGATCTCTATTGAATCTTTTTGTCCAATGCCACGCACAAAAATGCTCGTTTTCGACAGTGATTGCGGCGGGAGATGGACACTCACAACAATGAACGGAAACATGAGTCTTTTCAGCGACATCTGTTGGAAGTTTTTGGACAGCGTCAGCCCAACGCCCTGCATTCAACCAAGTCGCAGGCATTGGCAGACGTGCGACAAAAATGTCGTGCTTTTTCCTATCTTCTGGCGTCGGGTACTTGTCGAAAATCTTCTTTCGCCAGTTGCATTGGTCTTTCAGTGCTTGAATCAGCACATTTTCAGCAAAGTCTTTCCAATCATGTGTCGGAATTCCGGGGTCTTTTTTGAAGACCTTCAGCCAAGCGCGAAGCGCGTCTTTCTTTGCCTGCTTCTGACCTGTGGGCCAGATTGACCACCATTTGTCAAAAAGATCGACTAAGTCTTGTTCATCGATCGCGGCATCAAGCGTTTCAATTTCCATATTTTTTCCATAGGTATCACTGAGACGTAAGGTGATGGGAACGCCGCCGTGCCAGTAATCGCCCCGCGAATTTCCGGTGTATGGAGGGTCGCGCCAACCCCGATGGCTCTTTCGAGTAGCATCACCATTGCGGCGTTTGTCCCGTCTCAGAGGTCGCCACGGCTCACCTTGCGTCTTTTTGAATGGCTTTCTGCGATAAAGGCTCGGGTGACCAATCAACCCCTGCCACTATGTGTCGCGGACATAGATACAATATTCTCTTTACATTATTATGTCAAGTAAGTATATCATAAGAAACTTACTCAAAAATAAGTGTAAATTTTCCTTGACACATTTTGAGCAACAACTAAGATACAAGATCAACCACGAGGGAATAACAATGCAAAGATTTTTTCTAAATCCACTTATGGAAAGCATTCCAGAATTCATGATTGCAAATCGCAATCACACCGCCAAAGGCGCATGGCGAAGCAATCACCACCCTGCCCCGCTCGGATGTTCGAAGGGCAACACCACCGCGACTGGACGAGCAACGTCTGAGGACATCGCAAGCGGATGGGCGGGACATCTGACCACGCGAGAAATGAAAGATCGATGGGATCGGCGCTCGGAAATTCCAATCGGCAATAATCTCGACAATTATCACGAGAAAATTTTCAATTTGCGATGGTCACGAACGTGGCAACTCAGGGCTTTGACAGGATGGACGCCGCTTGCGGCACTCGACCTTGAGATGGACGAACACGAATATCACTTCAACGATGTTGACCAATTTGGTGCCCCCCATTGGTGGACACTTAGTGAATTTGTTTGAAAATGAAGCCGAAGAAACCGGCTTTAAACAAACTGGAGAAATTAACTACATGAGTACACCATTAGGTGACCGAATCAAAATGTTAAGAGAAAAAATCGGAATATCTCAGTCAGAATTAGGAAGGAGAGTCGATTTGTCACGCGCTTCGATTTCCCAATATGAGTTAGGCGCTGTTAGCGAAATGAAAATGACGCAATTGATAAAGATGTCGAGGGCTCTTGGAGTTGACCCAGAAGAATTAGCAACGGGCGTTCCATCAGCAAAAGCATCACTCAATCGATCAGAGATATCTTTCGTTCCTGTTCTTTCACTTGACGAAATACAATCTTCTGCGAGGGTAAATGTGTTTCAAGATGACAAAAGAAAATTCGTTGCAACGAATCAAAAATTGCACAACGGGTTCGCGATAGAGTTAACTGATGATGAAATGGTTTCATCGGACAGCATTTATAAAATCGGAGGCTTTGTCGTTTTTGATTCTGACGCGAAGCCCGAGTCTGGAGATGCTGTTCTGGTGAAAACCAAAGACTTGTCATACCCTCTTTTCAGATCACTTAGGATTACAGGTAATAGACACCTTTTGAGACCCCTGAATCCGCAGTATCCCGCTATCGAGGCTACCCCAGAAGACTACGAAGTTCTCGGGGTTGCTAAACAATTCACAATCAGCATTTAACAAAACCAAAATTAGAGCCGAGGCATCTCGGCTTTTTTTTGATCTGGGTGTAAAGTAAATGTTGCACATTAATGTAAATGGGTGTATATTTGCTCTATGATTTTTTGGAAAGCGTCTGTCTACCGAGCGTTACATCGGTGGAGTGGATTGACAACCATTTCGATTGGCGGCGCATTTGAAGGGTTTGATAGAGCCCTTCAGTCTCCTCCAGAGTTCTTTCTCCGCGTTTACGCAATCGAGAAAAGTCTTTTTTTTGGGTCAGCGGTTTGTCTTATCTCGCATGGTCGGTCTTTTCTAAAGAATAAGCCGTTTTTTTAGGAAATACCGAGGTAAGGCAAGCCGTTTGATTCAAAAAGAAAAAACATGGAAAAACAATGCGTACAAGAAATACATCCAAAGCCTTGATTGCTGTATGTGTGGTCATTCTGGGTGGGACGACAATCAAATCATTGTCCACCATGCAATTGCCATCTCCGGTCTCAATCTTGGAAAGATGGGAGGAAAAGCCAACGACTCATTTGGGATTCCCCTCCACGTTATTTGCCACAACGAGTTTCACGCCCAATTTCACAAATATAAGGAAGAGCAACACTTATGGCTGATCAGGACAATGGAGCAAGCAATCCGACACTTCGCGCCGACCCGATGAACCTTACGTCGTCTGCGCTGATCGAGATGCTTGTTCTTGAAAACTTCAAAGATTTTTCCGAAATGATTAAGCAAATCATGCTTAGGTTTATTGGCGATCAACCTCTGACCGAGGAAGAACAAATGATCGCGGATTACATCAACAGCGCCGCTTTGGCTAGGGAAAAAGATCGTGACTGATTTGATTTCCGACGAGCGAGTTGAAAAAGCACTCAAATATTTAGCAGAAACAGACCTTCCTGCGGCGCAAGCAAAGGCCCGATCAAAGGCTCTAGAGCAATACGGAAAAACCGTCAAAGCCTTCGGCTTCTTAGAAGCATCTGGGACAGTCGCGGAACGTGAATCACAAGCATTGACCAGTGAACAGTACGGTGAATATCTGGACACTTACGAAAGAGCAGTTCAGGAAGATCAGCACTACGCAAACAAACGCACAACAGAGTCAGGAATTGTGGATGTCTGGCGTAGCGAACAAGCAAATCGAAGACGGGGCAATATTTGATGGATGAAGTTGATGAGGCGCAGATGATAGTGAAGAACACAATTGAACTGATCAACGCGGAACTGAAAGAAGTGATTGCCGATGGTTATGAGGTGGTAAACGCAATGACCCCAGTGTCCGCAACCGATTACGTCTACGTTTTGAAGTGCCTTATCCAAACATTACAAGAAGCCGTTGCCGAAATTAAGAGTCCCGCGATCTTGATTGAAAACAGCGATTACATTGAGGAAAACCGATGACAGATTACTCAGAGTGGAATGACATTGAAGACGAATCAATCACTTTTTCACGAAACATTACCGACATTTCAACTGCGCTTTCTGCGTGTCTTGTTGACCTTAAAGACATTCCAAAAAACACGCAAGCATTTAACTACAAGTATGCCCCCTTGGAGTTGTATACCCCAATGGTCAGAAAGGCTTGCTCAAACAATGGATTGTTTGTCATCCAAAGTCCAAGTAGCAAGCGAGGAATGGTGGGCGTTGCCACAATGATTACGCATTCCTCGGGACAGTGGATCAAAGGAGAGGTATGTATACCGTTCAATCCTGACGCCCACAAGAATTCAATTCAAGCGCTCGGTAGCATAGTGACTTATTTGAAGCGTTATGCATTGGGTTCGATGTTCAGCATCAGTAGCCACGGCGATGACTATGACGGAGTAGAAGTTGCGGTCGAGAAGCCTGTTGAAAAGCCAAAAGTTAAGCCTGCAAGCGCCAAGATGTTATCTAAATTAGAGAAAGCGGCAAACGATGGAAAGGAAGCGCTAACGAAAGCCTTCGCAGATTTGACGCCTGCAATGAAGGAATCACTGACTGCCGCGCAAGTTGCCCAATTTAAGCAGACGGCGAGGGATGCTGAGACAAGAGCATCCAAAATGAAAAGTGGAAGTTAAGTGTGAGCAAGGTTCGCCAGAGTGGCACTTCGCTCGGAAAGGATTGCTTACCGCGTCAAATGCGGGATCAGCCGCAGGACTTCGCGGCTCTTATCTTAGTCGAGCGGCTTTGTGGAGATCGCTAAATGGGGAAGAGCGACCTGTTACCGATCCGATGCTTTATGGAATCGAGCATGAAGAGGATGCGCGTCATGCGGGGGAAATTGCAGTGGGGGCTCTCTCTTTTGCTTGTGGTTTTTTTATTGACGATCACAACGATTGGATGGGCGCTTCTCCTGACGGCATATTCCCTCGAATGGGTCTCCACGAAATTAAGTGTCGTCCTGAATTGCCTTATCAAGACATCTCACCTCAACATATGGCTCAAATCCAAATGCAACTTGCGGTATGCGGATGCGGACGATGCTACTTCCAGTCATGGACACCAAACGAGCAACGAATCTGGCTCGTCCCGTTCGACAAAAAATACTGGGAATGGCTAAAGCCGTTTCTTGAAGAGTTTTGGGAACACGTTACTTCTGGAACAGAGCCTGAAAGGCTGAAACAGAAAAGGCATTACCCCGAAAAAGTGGAATATCAAATAATTTACGAAGGAAAATGACATGGCTTACGAGCATAAACCAAATCGATTCTCAATGTTAAAAAATGGACGGCGTCGAGGGGACACTGATCCAGTCTACACAGGCGACGGGTTGATCGATTTGTCGGAGTTGGGATTGGGAAGTGGAAAGGCAGAGGTGTGGGTGTCGTTGTGGAAAGGTGAGACTGCATCTGGCGAGGTAAGGTTGTCTGGTTCTATAAGAGCGAAGACCCCAAAAGAATTCACTCCTTCTGACAATATCAACAGCAACGACAGCGAATTAAATGATGATATCCCATTCTAAGGAACCAATGAACGCAACCCTTTGCAAGGAAGGTTTCATTGAGCATCGCAAATACAAGGAAGTGCATCTTCCGATCAAAATACTAAACCCCGATCTTTATTGGGGCGTAAAGCCTGATCCGATGTTTTTTAAAGGTCACCAAGTATATGTTTTACCCGGAGGCCGCTCCGTGTATTTTGTCAATGAAGAAATTAGATTCCTCGACTGATCAGAAACAAGCGTGGTGGGAATGGCATAAGGCCAACCCCCACGTTTGGAACTTATTCGAGCGGTTTGCACTCGAAGCCGCTAGAAGTGGTCGAAAGAATTTTTCGCATTGGTTGATTATGAATCGAATCAGATGGGAGACAGCAATCTCGACTACCAGTGATGATTTTAAAATTCGGAATGACTACATCGCGTACTACGCACGACTTTTTATGGCGATGCATCCGAAGTATGAGGGATTTTTCCGAACAAAAAAAATGAAAGGTGAGTCAGAAATTGAACAACAATAAGGTCATGTTCCGTCGCAACAATCCGGTTATTGATACTGGACAAAGCGCGGAACTCTTGGATATCGCTTCATCACAGAAGTATTTGAATATCGGCAGGCGGGTTTTCAACACCCACGTCAGGCCCAATCTGCCTACTTTTCGAATTGGTAAAAAAATTTACTTTAAGAAGAGAGACATCAATGAATTTCTTGATAGAATTGCAAGGGACAACCGTTTTTAAAGTCTCTGGAATGAAAAATGAAAGGACTAGTTAAGCGGCAGAAGGATGGATGTTGGTCTTACAAGCGTTTGGTTAGCATCCCAACAGAGTTGGCAATTGATCCATATCACGCAAGTACGGAGGTAAGAGGAAGTACTTACGAAGAAGATTACGAGGCGGCTTGTGAAGTTTTTCTGAAGGTTATCGCGAAAACAAAGCGACATCTGGAGGAAGGGCCACCTCGACGTAGGTACACATTGCGAGATGGGATATATGAGTATGAGAAGACGAGGAGGACACGGAAGCAAAGGACTGATGTTGGGTTTCATTTAGAAACCTTAGATCGTTTTTTAGGCAACGTTCCGCTTCAACTGATTCACAGTTCTCATCCGAAACTAGAGGAAATGATTCAATATTCAAGGGAAAGAGGCAACTCAAACACAACGATCAATAAAAGGATCGGCGTGTTGTCCTATATTCTTCGAATGGCTTCTAACGAGTTACGCGACGAACACAACAGGGCGTGGATTGACTCTTACACAAAATTGAAAGAACTTCCCGAAGATGGCGCAATCAAAGGCTATCCATTGACTGGCGGTCAAGAACGAGAATTGTTTAAGGCTCTGCCTGAACGCTTCGTTGATCCGGTGATGTTTGCGATTCATACGGGTCTTCGAGATAAGTATATCCGTGGCTTGAAATGGTCGGATGAAATTTTTATCTCAGGCATTGGATCGGTCTTTGATATCGGCAACAAGAACGGCAAGCCACACCGAGTGGTGCTGAACTCAATTGCCGCTGAGATTGTCGAGAATGCGAGGGGTCGTCACCCAGAGTTCGTGTTCACCTATCTGTTCAATGGGCATGAGAACAGACCTTTTGCAAGCCCGTTCAATCGACGGGCCTTCCAGAGGGCTGTAAAGGCCGCAGGGCTCTCAAATGCCAGAGCGGAGGGCTACCCTCTTAGGTTCCACGATCTACGCCACACGTTTGCCACACGGCTCAAGGCGATGGATGTTCCTTGGCATACGATCCAAGATTTGATGGGTCATGCAAATGGGAGCATCACAGCCCTTTACACTGGGTTGGAAACAACCCGATTATTGGAGGCATCTGAAAAATTAGTTGAATGGTACGACGTTGGCCCCAGTCTTTTTGTTAGACGAACTGGACAGCAAACGTCAAATGAACTGCGGCACAGGGCTTCGTAACTCATTGATTTTAAGAGTGAGTTACAGTCGTCAGAGTCCGCAGTCCTACCGTTAGACGATCCCCCATCTAAAAAGAAAGTAAAGAGAATAAAATCATGCACTTAACGACTTTATACGGTTGTCAATCCCATAAATCAGCATGATATATTTGCTTTACAATCTGTACAAACGTGTACATTTATGTACGTTGGAAGGTCGCATAAGTATACTCCCCCTCCGAGTGGGGGGGAGACTTTAAACCTCGCAGAGCCATTTCGGTGGTTGGTTGTGGAAACCCTCCCGCTCACCCCTTATTCCCACCAATAATGATGTCCCAGTCTATCTCTGAGACTGTCTCAGCAGATGAGTCTTTTACCTCAATTTCCTGCTCTGTTTTAGAGGGGATTAGGGCTGTTGCAATCCTAACGT
>Ga0209308_10003862_pt1 | contig 12121 bp, 11 predicted proteins | sample COGITO_mtgs_1204_3_FD_184806 | JGI IMG/M metagenome (GOLD analysis project Ga0209308, IMG submission 184806) | Pelagic marine microbial communities from North Sea - COGITO_mtgs_120405 (SPAdes) (version 2) | ecosystem: Environmental > Aquatic > Marine > Epipelagic ...
CATTTAGAGAACTTTACCGATGAGCTATGGCGTAAAATCCGTTCAAATTCACAAACGACTGCGTTTGGATAAACGAGCAAGCCTGATTTTCCAACCTGATACCATGCCAGTGAACAGCCGTGCCTTCTTCGAGGCCGTTCTCCACATCGATCCTAACGCGTTGGCCACGGCGCACTCTCAATTCCGGCCCCGGCATTGATCCATTAAAACCCAACATGGATGTGGCACCCTCACCAGCCGGCAAGATTTGTCGTGTGACAACCTCTGCCTTTAAGTGCAGCCTAAGCTGGTCTGCCAGGGTTGGTAGCGGCAAGATTGCCATGGCTGAGCTGGAGGCCAGGAAGTGTCGTCTGTTCATAGTAGTGCCTAAGTTGGTAGTGTGAGGTTGGATGTAAGAACAGCGAGGACAGTCCCATCATCATTGCGAACAAGCGAGTGATTAATAGCGGCTCCTGCCTCAAAAGTCTAATGAGAGCTTTCGATCTGTTCACTTACGCTTATCGGCACACCCATATTTTTGTCTTTAGCAGGAAATGATCCAGAAGTGGCAACTCAGATTATACACGGACGGTTCATGAAGCTGCTGCTAAAACAAAATCATGTACAACCTTATAAAATGAGCTATTTGCCCCTTCGATTGCTATGATTTCTGGATTATCTATCAGTTCGAACTTCGCTAAAAGACTTTTCTTCACACCAAAGACAGCGTCCGAGTGAATATATTCGTCGTCTGGATCAAAAATGTGGGTGACTAATTTTTGGAAACCTTCAGCTTCTATTATGTAATGCAAGTGAGCGGGGCGGTAAGGATGTCGTCCAAGGCTTTCTAACATTTTCCCCACAGGCCCATCATCAGGAATGGGATAAAACCGCGGCTTAGCCCCCCAGAAACGATATGTCCCATCCTCGCTCGTCCGGAACACGCCGCGCAAGTTAAAATCTGGCTGGATTCCCTTTTGCTGTACATCATAAAATCCGTCATCATTGGTCTGCCAGACATCTATTTTGGCTCCAGAAATCGGGGTGCCATCCGTGCTCATGATTCGCCCTTTGATCAGCATTGGTTCGCCTTTACCGTCAAGGCAAATGTTGGCCCCCATAGGCAATTCAGGCACGTTCGGCACGTGGAATGGCCCCAGAACAGTGCTTTCGGATGCCCCAGACGGTTTGCGGTTGTTGATGGCATCAACCAGCATCGAGACACCCAGGACATCGCTTAGCAAGATGAATTCCTGTCGCCAGTCATCACTCATATGGCCTGTTGCAGTCAAAAACTGGATAGCAGACATCCATTCGTCTTGCGTAGGTTCAATCTCTTTAATGGCAGCATGCAGATGGCGTGTAACTACTCCAACAATTTCCGCCAGACGTGGCTCGGTTGATTTGGCAATCCGCGATATGACCACGTCAGCAGAATTTTCTTCGTTAAAATAGCCCTGTTCTCGTATGGACATGCCTCACTCCTCCTGTTTTGCAAGAATGGCAGAAAACACGCGGACAAGTTCGGCAGTGTGATCGACGTGCCCGCCATCATGGCGCCAGCATACATGCTGGTCAGGACGCGTGACTATGCAACCAGCGTCGCCAATTTCCCGCGCCCGCGCCCAATCTCCAGTATGGTCTATGTACTTTTGGCGCGGACCAATTATGTGCACTTTAATGCTTAGGCCAAGACGATCAGAAATCGTTTTGGCCGCATTTTTCCACGCTTCTCCTCCGAGACCGGTGAATATTGTAAAAGATCCCTGGCCTGCTAAATCAAGCGTTGAATATTTACCCCCCTGGGAATCAAAAAGCCAAACATGCGGGATTCGAGCGCCAGGCCAGGTTGTGGGTTGATAGTGTAAGTCTGCATCAAGAGAAAAATCAGGCTCCATCTGCCCATCAGTAACAACAGCATTCGAGGAGTAGCGCTGATTCATTTCTACGCCGTGGGCATCAAATTCATATTTTTTGAAAGAGATGGCCTTGTTCAAAGCCGCACGTTGTGCCTCGGCTGCAAGAGTTGTACTACAACGTCCGTCCATATTAGTTTTTATTTTTTCAATATCGGTACCACCAGTCATGCCAAGTGCTTCAAAAATTGGTCCAAATTCTCCAATAGACTGGTTCGCGCGAGTGACAATCTGTTTGGCAATTGGGGCCCGTTCGGAGGAATAGCTTTCCAAAAGCGCGTCGCCCGCTTGACCTTTCACAACTGCAGCGAGTTTCCACGCCAAGTTGAACGCATCTTGAATGGAAGTATTAGAGCCCAGACCATTTGATGGCGGGTGCCTGTGTGCAGCGTCGCCCATTATGAAAACACGCCCTTTGGACATTTGCGTTGCATAAGAGTCGTTAACCGTCCAAGTGTTTGCGCCTATAAGGTCAATCTCAAGGTTGGGGTCACCAACAAGCTGGCGAGCGACCTCTGTTGCCAGCTTGTTATCAATCTGGGGAGTAGGCTCGTTAATGTCGTAGCCCCAAACTATGAGCCATTCGTTCCAAGGACGGATACAGCGCACTAGTCCCATGCCAATTCCACCTACGTCCGCGCCGGGTTGCATTACCCAGTAAAGAACTGATGGTCGATGGGCTACATATTTCGAAAGATCCGCGCGGAAGTGGATATTCATAGAGCCACCAACACCCATTTTACCCACAAACGGCAGATTTTCGTTTGTTGCTACAAGAGAATTTCCGCCGTCAGCACCTATTAGATATTTAGATCTGATTTCAACTTCTTGACCGGTCAGACGATCCAAACAGATCGTTGTGACACCATGAGCATCTTGAATGTGACTTTTATACTCGGTACTCATCCGAGCGCGCGTACCGCGACTGCACGCAGTTTTAAAGAGGATTGGCTCCATAAAAGTTTGTGGGAGGTCGTTCATGAAGCATGGCGACGCCAACAAGTGTTCTGCTTTAGTTAAAGGGTGTGTCCCCCAAGATTTCATCCGGCCGATTTCTTCTCCAGCTAAACTTTCACAGAAAACGTTTTCGCCCATGAGACTTTGCTCAGTAGCGTTCTTATATGCCTCTTCTTCAACATCACGGCCAAGATCGCGCAAAACTTCCATGGTTCGTTGGTTCGTAATGTGCGCCCGTGGCGAATTAGCCAACCAATGATAACGGTTCACTATGATATTTTGAACGCCATATGTTGACAAGAGGGCCGCGGCTGATGACCCCGCGGGCCCAGTGCCAATGATAAGTACTTCAGTTTCAATAGTAGACATGCTTACCTCTTCAGTGATTTGAGGGAGACCAGACGGCGCTGGACAGGAAAAATTTGGAGCCCGGTTCGTTCCGAGAGCAGCCCCCAAAGGCCGCGTGGAGCTAAAAGCATGATAACAATTGCCATTACTCCGAGGGTCATCAAATACCAGCTACCGAAATCAGCCAGCATAGATTGCAACGCATAGAAAATCAAAACACCGATAATTGGGCCTTCGATGGTACCAATTCCTCCGATAACCACTATAAAAATAACATAAGCTGTCCAGTCTGTGACGTTAAATGCAGCGTCAGGACTTATTCGTGCTTTTTGCATGTAGATCAGTCCTCCTGTTACGCCCGTTCCAAAGGCAGAAACCAAAAAGACAGTCCATTTCATCCTCATTACATCCACGCCAACAGACTTAGCGGCTTCAAAATTATCTCGAACTGCAGCGAGAGCCAAACCACGCCTTGTACGCAGCAGCCAATAAATCCCGCCCACAGTCGTTACGGCCAAAATAAGGGCAAGCCAGTAGGCTAAAATATCGCGGGCAGCAGATGATTTAACATCAAGAAGGACCTCGATGCTGTTGACCATCCAAATATCCTTTGTTGCCTCACGCGGAAGCGAGGTACCCGTACCTCCACCCAAGGATTTCCATTGAGCAACCAATAACCGAACGACATCGGCGATGACCCAGGTGCCGATGGCAAAATACGCGCCATTTAAACGAAAGGCTAAAAAAGCTGTTGGGATAGCTATGATTAATGCACCTATGCCTGCAAAAAATATGGCAGGTACGGGGTCTACGCCGCCTAGAATTACGACTGCAAAAAGTGTGTACGCGCCAATTCCAACAAAAGCTTGCTGTCCAATGCTTACCAGGCCGCCATAGCCTGCTAAAAGATTCCAAAACTGTGCTAACACCAACATGGTCAAGATGGTAAACAGGTCTTGGATCATGCTGCGCCCAGCAAAAATTGGCAAAAAAATCAGAAAAATAAGAAAGAAAGCACCAAATATAGCTGCAATCTTAGATGTGCGAGTACTTGTTTGAACTTTATAGGACATCAGTCATTCGCCCTTGGGAAAAGACCTCGTGGGCGAAAAAGGAGCACTGAGAGAAAAGCAAGGTGTCCAGTTAGTATTTGCCATTCCGGATTAATTGCAGCACCAACCGTTTGCGCAACCCCAATTATAACACCGCCCAGTAAAGTTCCCCACAAAGATCCAAGGCCACCAATAATTACTGCCTCGAAAGCATATATAAGTCGTGCTGGGCCAATATTTGGATCAAAATTAGACCGTAAACCCAAATACAGAGACGCAATGATAACAACAATCATTGCAATACCAGTCGCTGTCGCAAAGATATTGGCGGGCTTAATACCCATTAGGCTGGCTGTTACGGGATCGTCAGACGTTGCCCTAAACGCACGGCCTAATGAAGTCTTATAAAACAATTGGTTAAGTCCAACAATCACAAATATAGCGGAGGCAAAAGCAAGTAAGGGCATTACACCAAGTGAGATAGGACCAACATCAATGGACGCCGTCGTCAATACATCTGTCGGTAGACGCTGGCTATCGGCTGAAAAGCTTTCCAAAAGAACGTTCTGTAAAATGATAGATAAGCCGAAGGTAACCAAGAGCGGAGGAAGCACATCATTCCCTAGGGTCCTGTTTAATATAAATTTCTGTAATGACCACCCGAGGGCGAACATGATTGGCATCGCAATTAATACGGCTAGAAACGGTGGCAAGCCGAGAAATGTCACCAAAACCAAAATTAGGTAGGCTCCCATCACAATCAAATCACCATGCGCAAGATTAACTAGTCGCATTATTCCAAAAACCAAACTCAGCCCTGCCGCAAAAAGCGCATAAAGACCGCCAAGCAAAATCCCTTGAGCGATTGTATCAACCCAAATCATGCCACTGCTCCGAAATAAGCATTATGAATTTCGGCGCGGCTAAGATTATTTGGCGTACCTGACAAGGTCACGCGTCCCTCCATCATACAATAGACGCGGTCGGCCACGGCCATAGCCTGTCCGATATCTTGTTCAACGATTATGAGCGAAGCACCCGCAGCTTTGATCGCGGGCACTGCCTTGTAGATATCCTTGACAACAATAGGTGCAAGGCCAAGACTGATCTCATCACAAAGCAATACTCGGGGATTACTCATCAAGGCGCGTCCTATGGCCACCATTTGCTGTTGCCCCCCGGAGAGCGTTGTGCTGGGGTTATTACGCCGCTCGCGTAGGATTGGAAATAACTCAAAAACCGTGTCTAACTTCCAATAGCCATTAGTTTTGCGCCCATATGTGCCAATCAATAAATTTTCTTCGACACTTAATGACGGAAACAGCTTACGACCTTCTGGCACCATTGCCACACCCAAACCCATGATTTTATCAGCGGACCAATCACCAATTGGAATGGTGCCGAACCGGACCATATTTGAAAAGTTACCCAGCAACCCTGAAATAGATCGCATTAATGTGGTTTTTCCTGATCCGTTTGCACCGATTATGGCTATAATCTCAGCTTCTGCCAAAGTGATATCTACGCCAAAAAGGGCTTGAAAATCGCCGTAAAAGGCGAGCAGGTTTTCCGTTTGAAGTAAAGCCATCAGACTTCAATCCCCAAATAAATTTCTTGAACCTCTTTTGATGCCATAATTTGTTCAGGAGAACCTACGCTGATGATCTTTCCAAAATTCAACACCGCCAGCTGTTCCACAAATGATGTCAGTGCGTACAATACATGCTCGATCCAAATAATTGTAACTCCCTGTAGATGAATATCTCTTATTGTTTGGATCAACGCCTTACATTCTCCCTCAGTCAGCCCTCCCGCTATTTCATCTAGTAAAAGCAGCTTTGGCTGGGTGGCCATTGCACGCGATAATTCCAAGCGTTTGCGTTCCAACAGCGACAGACGACCTGCAAGGATATTAGCACGCCCTAGTAGCTCCGTACGCTGTAGGATCTCAGCACAATCATCAAGAACTGCCGCTTCAGTCAAGTTGCGGCCATTCGTGGCCGCCACAACAAGGTTTTCAAAAACCGTTAACTTCTCAAACGGCTGAGGAATCTGAAATGACCGCCCAATGCCTGCTAAGCACCTTTCCATAGGGGACGCTGTTGTTACGTCACAGCCTTCAAAATAGATACTACCATGATCCGCACGCATATTGCCCGTAATCAAATTAAATAGGGTCGACTTGCCCGCCCCATTTGGCCCAATGACCCCTAAAGCTTGGCCATGCGGCACATCAAGGGTTACATCGTCTGCGACAGTCAACGCACCAAAGGACTTAGACACATTTTTCAGTGATAGGATCATGGTAGCTTTCCAGTTTTGGTAAGGATGGAACCTTACCCTCGCTAATGATTAGACAATTGCCTCCATCTTTCCACCAGTCGGAATTTCAGAATGATCAGAGTTTTCGACGATCACTAAGTCATAACCACCATCACTTTTGAGACGCCATTGCCCCCCTACCAAAGGTGTCTTGGCTACGTTTGTTGCTGCAAATGGCGGAAGACCCTTGCCGTCAAACGCAATGCGCCCAACAACTGAATTAATTTGGGACGCGGCAACCGCCTCTGCTATTTTGTCACCGTCGCCGGTATCACTCGTGCGACCCATAGCGTCCGCCGCCAGTTCAAACAGTGCGTGTATAAATCCGATCGGCTGAGTCCACTGCCTGCCGGTCTCTGTTGTATATCCTTCGGCGATTTCTCTCGCAGATTGCCTGGTTAAAGATGAAGAAAACGGATGCGAAGGAGACCACCAAACCTCAGAACTTAAATTATGGCCTAGATCACCGAGTACTTCTACGGCTTGTGGGAACAAAATAGCTTTGCCAATACTGGCCACTTTAGGCGCAAACCCTTGCTGCTTAGCTTGGGTCCAGAAAGTCGTAAAATCTGGCGGGATTGGAACACCTGTGACGATATCACAATTGGCGGCCTTGAAGGCATTAATCTGCGCACTGAAGTCATCTGTTAGATTTTGGTAGCGCCCAGGATCTGTCAGACTATAGCCTTGCGCATTGAGTGGTTGGGGAAAGCCCACATTAGGATCCCCCCATGCGTTGCCGTCACCATCATTTGGGAAAAGCCCCCCGACTATTTTATTAGTCTCGAGCTGGTTCCACATTGCTGTGAATACGCTGATAACGTCTTCCAAACCCCAAAAGAAGTGGAAGCTATAGTTAAAGGGTCTCCAAGAGTTTGGGTCTCCTGGGTTGCCTTGTTGGCCAATAAAATATGGCTGCCACGGTGCTACGGTAGAAATTACGGGCACCTCCTCTGCTTCACATGTTGTTGCCACAGGGTTTGTTGTTTCGGGCGTTGATGCGACCAGCATCATATCTATTCTGTCGTCAAGTATCAGCTCTTTAGCTACCTCTGCTGCTCGGTTGGGGTTTGACTGACTGTCTTTAACAATCACCTCAAAATTAGCACCTGCATCGGATGCAAGAAAGTGTTTAATGATAAACTGATCTGCTTCTGAAAATGCCGCCAGAGGCCCTGACTGTGGGCTGACGTAGCCTAGCTTTATTTTCGCACCCTGAGAAATTGCAGGTGCAGCGAGGCCGCTTATGGCTAATGTAAGGCCTGATGCAGTTGTTGATTTGAGTAGTTTGCGACGCGTAATCATTTGGTGTCCTCCCAGACGTTTGAAGAGCTTTTTTTAAATTATGGGTGTATTTCCTTCCCAGGCAGCACCCAGAAGGGCCCGAATGTCGGACGACGTAATGGGATGCGGGTTTGGGTAGGGTTGCGACGTTGTTAATAAAGTAGCGCGGTCAAGATCTTCTTCTTTTAAGCCTAAATCTCGGAGCGCCATAGGAGCGCCAAGTAATTTAGAAAAGCTATGCAATGCCAAACCTGCATTAGAGCCACCTAGCATTTCACAGATTGGCAACAATTGCGCGGCTGCACTGCGTGCATTGTAGGTGATGACATGAGGTAGTAGTATGGCATGCGTGTCTGCGTGAGGCAGATTAAATGATCCACCTAAAGTGTGACAAAGCTTGTGGTGCAGCCCCATACCCACCTTTCCCAGAACAGACCCACATGCATAGGCTCCATGTAAAGTTTTTTCGCACGCCATTAGGTCTGTAGGTTTTGCTATTACTTTAGGTAGGCTGGTCACAAAAGCCTCCAAACCCTCTATGGCAATTGCGTCGGATGCTGAATTACGGTTTTGGGCATAAAGCGCCTCTGCTGCATGAGCCATCGCATTTAGGCCTGAAGAGATAGCCATCTTGGTTGGTAATGTAGTAAATAGCTCGGGGTCATATAAAATAACGTCGGGCAAAATTTTTGGATCACTCAGCGTAGTTTTTATGCCCTTATTTGTCTGCCCGAGAATAGGTGTAGCCTCGCTACCCGAATAGGTGGTGGGGACTGCTATTTGTGGCAGGCCAGTACGGTAGGCGATTGCTTTGCCAAGACCAATTGTGGAGCCCCCACCGATAGAGATCAGACAATTGGCTTTACATACTTTTAAGTGCAGCAACGCTTCTTCTGTCACTGCTACTGGTGTATGCATAGCGGCCTTAGTAAAAACACCTGCTGCCAAATGCCCAAGGCGCTCTGCAATATGCATCGCCATACGCGATTGTTCGGGTGTCGATAATACCATTGCCCTAGACGCCCCAAGCCATTCTACTTCATTTGCAACGGTCAGCCTGATTCCTGCGCCGAATTTAACACGGATGGGTTCGCTTTCTGCTTTCATGGAGATCGCTTGTTTCACGGCATTTATCTTCCTTTGGATACCACGTTAGCCTATCAATTATTAGATCTTGATCGAAATAATATTACTTTATATAACTTAATGTTATGAAGTTGGACCCAGGTCACCTTGAAATTCTAGCTGCAGTCGTAACAGCAGGTGGCCTCACGGAAGGGGCTGCAGCGATAGGCAAGTCTCAACCTAGTGTCTCACGCACCATTTCTATGCTAGAAGCCCGCGTAGCCACAAATTTATTCGAAAAAGGCCGTCGGCCACTTCGTCCGACAGATCTGTGCCTAACACTTGCGGCTGAGGGTCGAATTATATCAGAATCAGCCGAGCGCGCGTCACATGCAATTGACACCTATACAGGCGGTCGATCCGGGGCCGCGCGTGTCTCCGGGACGCCCGTATTCATGGACGGCGTCATATCAAACATGATAGCTGAGTTTCAAACCGCCTTTCCAGCAGTGCGGATAGATCAGTCCTATGGATATCCAGCTGACCTAATGGAGCAGTTGACCGCGGGAAGTATCGATTTAGGTATTTGCCCGATGAACCCTAATCAAGTCCCCGGAGAGTTTGTATTCGAGACTATCCTGCCCGGGCGAAATGTGATTGCCTGCGCGCCAAACCATCCTTTAGCGAGAAAATCATCTTTAAAGCTTGCAGATATTGCAGCCTATCCATGGATTGCGCCCCAAGCAGGAAGCCCTCTTTATGAAGATCTTCGTAATGTCTTGAAAGAGATAGGTATGAACAATTTCAAGGTAAGTTTTTCTGGGGGTTCTCTTATATCCATAATGAATGTGTTGACTGGATCCGATGCTCTGACAGTTTTACCTTATTCTGTAGTCTTCATGCAGAAGCACTTCAGAAACCTGGTTGCACTGCCAATCCGCATTAAACACCCCGATCGAGAGCTTGGTCTTTTGCGTCGAAAAGACAGGTCAGAGCGGCCCGCTGTTTTGCGGTTTCGGACACATTTAAAACAACAATTTGTAAGCCTTTCACACACGATTGGAAAACAGGAACGAAACTCACTTTGGAGGCCATAGCGAGTTTTAGGGCCAGAGAGACTATTTTAGGTGAAATTTGACAAAAAGGGTGCTTGTCAAACTAATACAAACTCGCCTCAGTTTTCCAGTCGAGTTTAATTCAGGCCATACCCAACTGACGCAACTCAGTCAGAGCGGCGGCGCGGTTAAGTTTAAAATTGGCTCATGGGCACTATCAGATTAAACTTGCTTGATGCGGTTGGTTCGGCTTTGTAACGTCGCCTGACGGCAAAACACTCCCCATTTCGCTACTTCAACCTGGCCAGGGGTTACTGAACCCCTCTTGTTTAGGCCCGTCCAAGCCACGGACCATAGAGAACGCACTGCGTCCCGCCTACTGTGTTGCCTGAGTTCAGTTGGCGTTGCGCAGTTTTGCTCGGATCATGATCCGCGTACCTAGTCCTCGGTGCAAGGTCTGATTGTGGGGTTACTTGGCGTTTGTAGGTACTTTGAAGGTGCAAAGCGGCCGTGGGGAGCCCCGCTTATCCGACAGTGCCCAAATAATCAGTTTAAAACGTCCAAAACGTTTTCTGCCGCCTCTAAAGCTCCCTCGATGTAGCCGCCAAATATTGGGGCTACTTCGGTTCCGGCAAAGTGCAATTTATTATTCCAGAGTTTGGTCAGCGTTGGTGGTAACCCATAATTTGGATGGGCATAGATTGGTTCTTTGTCAGCTTTGGTAGCTATATACTTTGCAGCAGCCCAGTCTTGAATTTTCAGTTGTTTTGGCGTTGCTGCTTGTGGGCCGAAAAGTCGGATCAGTTGTTCGATTATATGCTGGCGCAGTGGGGCGACGTCCTCGCGGCCTGCCGGTGGGATGCCGATAAAACCAAACAGTGCATATGGCCCCCCGTCTGCCGGCGATGCGTCATGAATTTCAACCATTGGGCCCTTGCGACTTGTAGCTTGACCCGACAACCCATTAGTTCGCCAAAAAGGAGTATCGTATAGGGCGATTGCTTTGGCTTGTCCTGCCATCCAGGTTGGAATTCCCCGTAGCGCCTGCATGGTTACCGCAGGCAATTCTGGTGTGAAACTCATCTGGGCAGCAATGCGTGGTGGCATACACAATACAACCTGATCTGCAATAATGCTTGAACCGTTTGACAAGGTAGCAATGCAGCGATGATCTGACATATTTAAGGCTAATACAGGCGAGTTAAGCTGCTTGCGATGGTTGGGGATACAATTGGAAAGTGCTGTTATCAAAGCTTCAAAACCACCCCTAACGCGCAAGGACCCCGCCATAGATGATAACCCTCGTCCATACTGCACGTGGGCTTTCTCATCTTCAAAAGTCTGGATACCATTCGAAAATTGGTCAAAATATTGTTGATTTAAACGTCGGAGTAGTGAAGTGATCCTAGGTTGTCCTGACCAAAACCAGGCCGGCCCCAAGTCAAAATACGCACTGCCCTGATGATGGGTCATGATGCGACCACCCAGTCGCGGTTGGGCCTCAACGAGCAAATATTCGCGCCCTTGAGACTCGAGGTTTTCTGCCAATGCCAAGCCTGATAGACCACCGCCAATAATAAGAGTTTTCATATTTTTCTACTCTTTGAAAGTTGTGCATAGACCGAGCCCATGCAGTCTAGTTTTCTTCGGTTCATGAGAACAGATTTACCAACACCCCTAATCTCAAGAACATCAGGCTTTACGACATTACTACCTTTGATGTAACTTGTGACAGGATAAACACATAATCTGAGGCCATGGACGGCAATAACCCTTCATCGTTCTCTTCTCTCTACACAGTTGGAGTTTGACAATGGATGGATTGATATTTCGTGATGGCCTTTATTACAGAAAGTTTAGTGACCTTCCATTTACAGGAGAGCTTGCGGGTAAGAACCAAGGTTCATTTAAATATGGGCTAAAGGAAGGCTCATGGGTGAGTTACTGGAATAATGGCCAAATATCCAAAATAGGAAACTACAAGAACGGCAAGAAAGACGGTTATTGGGAAGAATATTATGAAAGTGGCCAGACCCAATCTAAGGGCCACTTTAAGGAAGGTGCTGCCAATGGCTATTGGGAAAGTTATTGGGAAAATGGGCAGCTAAAGTCCAAAGGTAATTTCAATAATGGCATGATAGAC
>Ga0209308_10003863_pt1 | contig 12117 bp, 10 predicted proteins | sample COGITO_mtgs_1204_3_FD_184806 | JGI IMG/M metagenome (GOLD analysis project Ga0209308, IMG submission 184806) | Pelagic marine microbial communities from North Sea - COGITO_mtgs_120405 (SPAdes) (version 2) | ecosystem: Environmental > Aquatic > Marine > Epipelagic ...
AATCTTCTCGTCGTCTTCCTTTGGCAGGTTCTCACTTATCTTTAGTGATGTTTTCGCATTGGCGATGACGAAGAAACCTTTGTTCGCTTGTTTCTCCAATGCACCCAGCCCCTCCAGAAAGGTCAGAGTTGCGCGGATCGGGGTTCTAGACACGCCGAATCGTTCCGAAAGTTCCACTTCTCGCAGGTGGTCACCGGGTTTGATCTCGCCTTCTGCAACCAGCTTCAGCAACTGGCGTGCAAGTCGTACCTGCAAATCACTTTTTGAGTTCGTGGCGTTCATCTTTGTCCCGTTTGTATTTTCCGGATGGCATAACACAATTACCGCCCCTCTAAACAGACCTATCGTTGCGGGAATTCAAACTGTGTTTCGTTGTCAAAGCGTCGCAGAACATTTTCCGTCATTTTCGCTATTTCGTTATCGTATCCATTCCAGGCCATGGACCCCGCCCAGGCAATAGAGCCTGTTGAAAAGACGGCGCCACCTCCAATGGTTTCGAAAAAGGTCAGGTCAGCACGGATGATTTCAGCTTGTGTGCCACTCCATTCCGGCGTTGGATCCAGCAAGTCTTCTGGCGTCATCAGGTAGATATCCGTGTGGCGCACAGACGAGGCCAAAACCAGCGCATGATCCGGCGTGCCCTGCGCACGGTCTGCCCTATCAACTTCGAGACCAGCAGCTCCACCACCGGCCAAGCCGGAATTCCCGATTGTGGGCTCATTAATCCCTTCGAAAATGAAGGCAGCACGCGGGTCGGAAGCTTCCGGGTTGACGACATAAGGTTCGGAAACATCAAAGCCCTGCGATGTCATGCCAACGCCGCACAGATGGTTTGGCGGATGATCATTGCGGCGCCACAGCCCGCCATATTCACCGGTAAACCCGTGATAGAACTGCCCGTGCCCCGGCTCCCAGGGGCGGATGCCTGCCTCGGACCTCCGGCATTCCATGATGCCGGGCATGTCTTCGTTGAAGCTGACCACCCAATAGAAGCCGTTACCGCCAAGGTACATCAGTCGGCCGCCCCGATCGGTAAATCCCTGCAGGGCTTCGACCATGTTGCGGGTGTAATATTCGGGGTGAGTACCAGTCAGGACGACATTGTAACGCTGCAAAAGCCGCAAGCCGTCTTCGTGCATGTCCTCGTCAGTGATAACATCGTAGTCCTGCTCGATGGCGTCGAGCCAACCAAGAATGTGGGTGTCCGCATTGAACTGCCAGATGTTCGAGCCATACCCACCGAGAAAGGATTTCACCTTGGGCTGGAGGTCGACGATTGGCCTGAGACGCGAAGAATGGAACACGCCCGTTTCATCATCATGCGTTTCATACACCGAGAATCCGATGCCGGGGTTATTCTGAAGGAACATATGGTGGCGGTCGAGTTCAACCGCACGACCCATGCCTATTTCGGTCCCCGGCACGTCCATGCCCAGACGGTGGTTTGCGTAGGCCATGTAGCTGCATGTCGGGAACAGAAAAGCGACGGTGTTGCCCGATGGCTTGTCGCGTGGCGGCCTAACAGCAAAGACGCAGTAATACGCGGTGTCCTCGTCCCCGTCGGGCACGAGCCGCACGGAGTACACACCGCTTTTCAGATCCTTTGGGATAGTAACGGAAAAATCCACGCCCCAACCCGCATCATATATATCGGTGGAATGAAAATGGATCGCCGAATAGAGATCGGGCCGTAGCTTCCAATCCAGCTCCTGCCCTTTCCACGGCCAGCCAGTCATAGCCCGAGTGGGTGCATTATGGATGTGGCCGTGCAGCTGGTAAGGAGAAATGTCGCAAATCTTCTGAGTCGTCATTTTGCGGGAAAAGTCCCACGCCCCCAATAGTGACCTCTGGCGGCGCAACACTGAGAAATCTCCAAGAAGATTGCGCAAAATGTCCGGTGCGATGGCGCTGTCGAAAAATGCCGGGCGGTCAATTTTACCATCAAAGAAGTTGGTTAATTCCCCGTCTTGCCCCCGGTTTGCGGCGATGATGCACTCGTTGGTCGCGCCTGACGGAAAGTCCACCTCGATCGATACTATATCAGGTCGTAGCGGCTCGCTGGACGCATCCCGGTCCTGAGCAATGGCTAAGGACAGCGAACGTTCGCTGTTTGAGTAACTCAGCGACACAATATGCCAATGCTCGGTCGAGAGGTGCTTTGCACTGACGAGAGTCTTGCCGCCGACAATTCCCGTCAGGTGATTGTTTTCGTCTATCCCGATTTCGGCCAAACCAGATAGTGTCATGATGTTGCGCCGACGGCCATCCAGCAACGTGGGTTTCACCACAGCTGCAAGGGTGAAATCTTCGATACTCGGTAACGCTGCCAGTCCGGGGACAATGACACATGACCCTGGGCGAAATGGCTTGGCAATAGCCTCGCGCTGCCCCCCCAAATCAAGATCGATCAGTTTGTCTTTGTATCCTGGCCCTTCGGGGTTGGTGTCACCTTGGATGATCTGACGAAAATCGGCATGATAGGACGCTGCACCAAAAGAACTGACCATCACGTCGATGCTTTCGCCCGGCTCTGCGGTCAGTTTGTTCGTATATCCAACAATGGGTAGCATCATTGCACCTTCTCAGACGAGGATTGGGCCAATAGGGATTCAACGTCCTGACCCGTCAGTTCTTTCCAGCGGCGCTTGAAAATATCTCGCTCGGCGTCCAGCAGATCAGTGTAAACCACGCCCTCAACCATCTCGACTTTCGCGCCACGCTCTTTGGGCAGCTTACCCAGATGCCACTCGCCGTGTCGTTTCTCAACCACCAGCACATATTTGAAGTCCCAGTCTGCACCACGCATCCGATTGAGAACGCGCTGTAATCCAGGACTGTGATAACCGATGGGTTGAGCCAGAAATTCACTGGCAAAGGGAAGATCGCTGTCTGAAATCTGATAACGTGCCACGAGTTTCTCCGTATAAAGGACCGGGGCAACGTATAGCTGCCCCGGTAAGGCTCAGGGAGAGTTAGTTTGTTTTGATACGATCCCAGGACCGAGTGTAAAGTTTAAGCGCCCGACCCAGATCATCAAAGATTTGCAGTTTCGCACGCACGTCCGCTGGTGGGTTCACGGCAGGATGGCCCTTCAGCTCTTCCGGAAGCAGTTCAATCGCTGCGGTGTTCACAGAGCCATTTGTCAGACGCTCAGTGTTCAACGCCGAGATATCGGGGCGCATCATGAACTGCATGAACAGTTTGGCATTGTCCGGGTTGGGAGCGGACGCCAATAGGCAAATATCTTCCTGATACATGGTCGCACCTTCTTCGGGGACAACAAAGCCCAACAGGTCAGGGTTTTGGTTCACGTTCAGAACCGCACCGACATACCAATGCGATGCTGCCATATCGCCTGACGTAACCAGTGGAATAACATCATAGCGGAAAGCGCCGATATTCGGCTTTTGCTCCATGATGTATGCTTCTGCGGCGGCAATCTCTTCTTTGTCAGTCGAGTTTACCGAACTACCAGTCATGATCAGGCCGACACCGATGGTTTCACGTAGGTCGTCCAACATGGTTACCCGGCCTGGGTTTTCTTTTGCATAGTCAAAGAACTGCTGCCATGAGGTCAATTCGGGGATCAACTCTTTGTTGTAGAAGATGCCGACTGCACCCCAGGCATAGGGCAGGCAGTATTCCGCTGTGGGGTCTTCCTTTGAGCGGATCGAACCGGGGTCGATGTTTTCGAAGCCGGACATCTGATTGACACCCGCTGGCTGCAGCAACCCGGTTTTTTGCATGATGTCATGCATGTGTACCGAAGGCCAAACCAGATCATAGCCCGTTGCACCTGCTTGCAGGCGCGCTAACAATTCTTCGTTGGTGGAATAGGTGTCGAGAGTCACTTCGACATCAAATTCCGTGCTGAACTTTTCGATGACTTCGGGGTTGATGTATTCCCCCCAGTTGTAGAGAGCGAGATTGCCCTCAGCAGATGCCATTGGAGCGGATAGCGCCAGAGCTATAGCCGTGGCCATCAGTTTCAATGTAGTTACTCGCTTCATGTTTTTTCTCCCAAGGTTGGTATGAAGTTAAGTGGTCGTTATTTGCGGCTTCGCAGATAGAGGCCGATGGCCGCGACAGCGAATGAGAACAAAAGCAAAAGGACAGCCAGCGCGTTGATTTGAGGGCGTAGGCCCCGACGCATCATGGCCAGAATGAACAGCGGCAGGGTTTGCGAACCAACACCTGCGATGAAATAGGTGATCACCACGTCATCTAGTGAGATGATGAAGGCCAACAGGAACCCGCCAACCACGCCCGGCATGATCTGAGGCAGTGTTACGCGGCGGAAGGTAGTGATTGGCCCAGCACCCAAGTCTGCAGAGGCCTGCTCGAGACTGGTGTCCATCCCTGCCAGACGTGCGCTGACGACCACAAAAACGTAGCTCGACAGAAAGGTGGTGTGGCCGATGATGACGGTCAGAAGGCTGAGATGGAACCCGGCGCCGACAAAGAAGATGAGCAACGCAATGCCCAGAACGATGTCGGGTACGATCATCGGCAGGATCAGCAGCGCCTGATAAAAGCGTTTTCCAACGAATTTATAGCGTGCCAGCGCAATGGCCGTAGCTGTTCCGATGACGGTCGAGATGGTGCTGGCTGACAGCGCCACGATGACACTGTGCTTGACCACTTCAAAGATGCGTTCGGGTGATTCCGTGAAGGCCGCATCAAAAGAGGACTGGGAACTGGCCCCGCCAAAGATGGTCAGATACCAGTCAAAGGTGAATTCCGTCCAGACCGCCATGTTGATAGAGTTGGCGTTGAAGGAATAGACGAAAATCAGGCCGAGCGGCATATAGAGAAAACCGAGGAACAAAAACCCATAACCCTTGAAGAAAAAGGCCCAAATCTTGCTGTTGAGGATTTTGTCAAACATCAGGATACTCCTCGGGATTCAGCTTTGGCTTGGCGGCTCAGTTGGAATACAACCAGCGCAACAACCGAGGCCATGATCAGCAAGGCAAGTGCCGCGCCAAATGGCCAATCCCGCGATTGCAAGAAGGAGCGTTCAATCAGGTTGCCTGTCATCTGAACCTTCGAGCCCCCAAGAAAGGACGGCACGATGAAATTGCCAAGCGCGGGGATGAACACGATCACTGATCCGCCAATAATTCCCGGCGCCGTTAACGGCAGGATGACACGGCGAAAGGTTTGCAAAGGGTTGGCGCCCAAATCCTGCGAGGCCCGAACCAGCGAATAGTCGAGCTTTTCGACATTGGCGTAAATTGGCAGGAACATGAACGGCGTCAGGATATAAACCATGCCGATGATCACTGAGAAGTTGGTGAACAAGAGGTCCAGTGGCTCAATGATCAGACCCGCCGATTGCAATACAGTGTTGAAGAACCCGGTCGGGCGCAGCAACAAAAGCCAGGCATAGATTCGTACAAGCAGGTTGGCGAAAAACGGCAATGTGATCAGGAACAATGCAAAGTTTTTCTTCGCACCTTTCATCCGGCTAACCCAGAATGCCGCCGGGTAGCACAAAAGGAACGTGCCAATTACCGTCATGATGGCGATCTGCAACGAGTTGAGGAAGATCTTCAGGTAGATCGGTTCGAACTCTTCATAGTCGTTGAGTGGCCAGCCGATGATCCGCCCGTAATTGTACGGGTACCAGTTCCACTCGACACCGCCGTAAAGGCCCGGCTCGAGAAAGCTGTAAATCATCATGATGCCCAGCGGGATCAGGAAGAACACGGACAGCATGACTGAAAATGGTGCAAGCAGCAGGATCAGCGTCCGCCGTTTGCGCTTCTGGATCGTGTCAGCGCTGGTCATGTCAGCCCCCCACCGCTTCGATCAGATGCGCGGCGTTGGGTGAATAATAAAGCTTCACCTCAGTGCCGACCTCGATTCTTTCACCATCATCACCGCGACTGTGGCGGTGATGGACAACCGCCGTGCGTCCTTTGCCAACATTCACATGCAGGTGCATGTCAGAGCCGACAAAGACATTTGCCTCGACGGTTCCCTCGATGCAGCTATCCGGTATTCCATTGCCCCCCGGCGACAGTTTCAGATGCTCAGGCCGCAGGATCAGTTCAACCCGGTCGCCTTTGTTAAAGCGATCCGAGACCGCCAGTACCTGGCGTTGGTTGGCTGTCTCGATGGTCAGGATGTTGTCGCTTTTGGCTACCACCTTTCCCGAGAAGACGTTGCTGGTCCCAACGAAATTCGCCACAAATTCGTTTGCGGGCTCATCATAGATTTCGGTCGGGGATGCCAGTTGTTGCACCTTGCCGTTTGCAACGACCGCTATCCGGTCCGACATGGCCAGGGCTTCTTCCTGGTCATGCGTTACAAAGACGAAGGTGATCCCGACAGAGTGCTGCAGGTTCTTCAATTCAATCTGCATATTCTCGCGCATTTTGCGATCAAGCGCAGAAAGCGGTTCATCCAGAAGAAGAACGCGTGGCTTCAGAACCAATGATCGGGCCAGGGCGACACGTTGTTGTTGCCCACCGGAAAGTTGATTAGGTTCGCGATTTCCAAACCCACCCAGTCCAACAAGCTCCAGTGTCTCCTCAACTCGCTGATTTCTCTCTTTCTTAGCGACGCGCGCAACGTCGAGACCATATCCAACGTTGTCGGAAATGCTCAGATGCGGAAATAGGGCGTAGCTCTGGAACACCGTATTGAACGGGCGACGGTGGGCTGGCACGCCCTTAAGGCTCTGATCTTCCAAAGTGATCTCACCTGCATCGATGTCCTCAAACCCGGCAATGCATTTCAACAAAGTTGTCTTTCCGCACCCGGATGGCCCCAATAGAGTCAGAAATTCATTGTTGCGCACATTTAGAGAGACATCATCCAAAGCATGTATCAGGCCACCTTCCGGCGTCTTGTAAGTTTTGTATGCCGATGTGATCTTCAAGAAACTCATCGCTTGATTTCTCCCTTCGAGCCCACCAATCTTGTTTTTAAGGTGGTGCAAAATACAGTGTATTTGTAGTATGCTTAAAAACATTGTGTCAACAGGTAATATCGGGAGAACTGATGCAGATCGACCCCAACAACGGTAAGGTTCAAGATGAAAAAGAAACGTGGACGTGAATTAGGGATTTATTTCAATGGTGTTACGGGAATGTGCAATTGCATCTCGGATGTGCCGGGCGTGTTTGTCGGGCAAACAACACTGAACAACTTTTCAGCGGAGCCCGTGGGCAATGCTCAGCCACAAGTCAGAACAGGGGTAACGGCCATCCTGCCATTTGGGCATGATTCTGACCCCAAGATCGCGCACGCGGGGATTTTCGCGCTTAACGGCAATGGTGAAATGACCGGCTCGCATTGGATCAGGGACGCCGGGTACTTTCTGGGGCCCATTTGCTTGACCAACACTCATAGTGTCGGGATGGTCCATCATGCCACGACGAAATGGATGATCACTAAGTACCGGGAAGCTTTCGCGCGAAACCATCTTTGGGCGATGCCAGTAATCGCCGAAACTTATGACGGTGTTCTGAACGACATAAATGGGCAACATATCACTGAACAACACGTGCTAGACGCATTGAACTCCGCCAGCACCGAGCCGGTCACCGAAGGCAATTCGGGCGGAGGCACCGGTATGATTTGCTATGAGTTCAAAGGGGGAACCGGATCATCCTCGCGGATGGTTAACATCGAAGGGTCGACCTATACAATCGGTGTTCTTGTACAGGCCAACCATGGCAGGCGCGACTGGCTGACCATCCTGGGTGAACCAGTTGGGCAGACCATGCGCAACGATCTGATTTTGGACAAGGAGTCCGGCTCAATTATTGTTGTGATTGCCACGGACGCCCCGCTGCGGCCGGATCAATTGCAACGCGTGGCGAAACGCGGGGCGATCGGGATCAGTAGAACCGGTTCACCCGGCGGCAATAATTCCGGTGACATTTTTCTGGCATTCAGCACGGGCAATGCCCGGGGTTTGCCACAGCTCGACGAAGCGCATCAGTCGATGCGGCATTTGAATGACGAATGTCTGGATGACGCATATCAGGCCGTAGTTGAGGCCATTGATGAAAGCATTATCAACGCCATGCTTGCTGCCGAAGATACCAACACAATCAAACCCGAGGGACGGGTCTGCAGGGCAATTGATATTGATCAGTTGGTTGATCTGCTGCGCGCTGCAGGCAAGTGTCGATAGCGTTTCACGTCTTTTGTTCAGGGCGCCGCGCTTTCCGCCTTCGGTTCCAATAACTCGACTTCAATGAAGGCGCACTCAAATTCGTTCTCGCTGAACACGTCGTGCTCCGCGCCCAACTGACAGAAGTAGGGCGCCCCGTTATGCAGTTTGGCCAATTCATGTTCGCCACCACCCATATCGATGTCGAGTGTACCGTCAAACAAGGGAACAATCACGTAGTCATACTCGTGGCGATGCCACCCGGTGTTGTCGCCGCGTTTTGCGAAGCGCCATTCCGTTGCTTTCACCCGATCATTCTCGATCAAGACCGTCGAGGTCGCCGTTCCCTCCGTAGCGCACATAACTTGAACCTTTCGTTTTGGGGTTGCGTTGTCGCGATTACTCCGGCTGCGTCCGAAAGTGATAGGATTTCAACCGTGTTAAATGCTCATAAGCATGGATCGAAAGCGAACAGCCGCGCCCGGTATCTTTGACTCCGGTCCAAGCCAGCCCCGGGTCAAGATAATCGCAGCGATTGGCAAAGCAAGTGCCAGTATCCAGCTGTGCCGATATTGCTTCGGCAGCTGTCATATCTTCTGTCCAGATAGAGGCGGTCAGGCCAAAGTCGCTGTCATTCATCAGCTCCACGGCTTGCGCGTCATTGTCGACCGCCATGATGCCAATCACGGGGCCAAAGCTTTCCTCGGTCATCACCCGCATATCATGGGTAACATCGACTAGGACCTGCGGTGCCAGATAGGGCGTTCCAGGCTTGTTTTCTGGGAAATGCGCCGGATCGATTAGTGAACGCGCCCCGTCCGCCACCGCGTCGTCGATCTGCCCGCGCACAAAATCGGCTGCCCCGGTCTTGACCACTGGACCAAGAGTAGCTTTCGGGTCCGTCGGATCCCCCAAGCGATAGGCGCTCACCACCTCAACCACCTTGTCCAAGAAGGGCCTATAGACATCTTTGTGCACATAAATCCGCTCGATGCCGCAGCAGGATTGACCCGAGTTGAAAAACGCTCCATCCACCAGGGATTCCGCCGCAAAATCAACATTCGCATCGGCCCGTACATAGGCGGGATCCTTGCCTCCCAATTCCAGATCGATGCCTGAGAAGTTCACTGCATTGGCCTGTTGTAGATATCGCCCAACCCCGACTGAGCCGGTAAAGACGATGTGGTCGTGGTGCCCCTCGCCGATCAATGTGGCAGTGTCGTCATTGGTTGGCAAAACCAATTGGAACACGCCTTCGGGCAGACCGGCGGCAGCAAAGGCCTCGGTAAAACGTTCTCCGCAAACTAGCGTCTGAGCCGAGTGCTTCAATACCACCACGTTACCCGCCGCCAACGAGGGGAAGATAGCGTTGGTGGCTGTGAGATAGGGAAAGTTCCACGGCGCGATCACGAATACCGTCCCCAAAGCTTCGCGTCGGATGGTACGAAGCGCCAACCCGTTTTGCGGTAAGTCGTCCTGCGCCAGCGCCTGTGGCGCGATACCGATCATGTGCCGGGCACGTTCCTCTAACCCGCCAATTTCGCCTGCGCCTTGTGACACGGGACGGCCCATTTGCCATGCTAATTCAGGGGCAATATCGGACTTCACAGATACAAAGTGGTCTACAGCTTTGTGTAACAGCGCGCACCGCTCTGCCAGCGGCATGGCCGCCCAGTCCATCTGAGCCTGTTTTGCATTACCAAAAATGGTGCGTGCCTGTTCGATAGTGGTGGCCGGGCGTTCGGCATAGACGCTGCCGTCGACCGGCGAGATGCATTGGATCTTATTTGACATTCTGATCTCCTGAGGATGCCCGTTGTTAAGATTGAAAAGGCGTAAAGGCCTCAGAGCACTTCGAAATAGCGCCTGAGTTCCCAGTCGGTGACCGCGCGACCGAACTCGCGGGACTCAAAAATCCGAGACGCCGAGAAATGTTCGACAAAGGCTTCCCCGAACAGGTCTTTAGCTGCCTCTGATGCGCCGAACAGGATGCCCGCGCTTTCTAGGTTGGTGGGCAGTTGCCGGTCCACAGGCACGTTCAGATCATAAGCGTTGCCAATTGCGGCTTCGCCCGGCTCTAATCCCTGTTCGATCCCCAACAGACCTGAGCCGATCGCCGCCGCCATGGACAAATACGGATTCACATCCGAACCCGGGATCCGGTATTCCAACCGATGTGATTTTTCCGACCCCGGAATAACCCGAATGCCCACAGTTCGGTTGTCCACGCCCCAAGTGGCCGAAGTTGGGGCCCAATGGCCGGGCGTTAGGCGCGCATAGCTGTTGATATTGGGGGCGATCATCGCGGCAAACGCACGCAGATGCACCAACTGCCCGCCAAGGAAATGGCGCATGGTCTGGCTCATCTGATGCTCACCCGCTGGATCGAAAAACATCGGATTGCCATCAAGCGACCACAACGACATGTGCGTATGCCCGCTCTGCCCCGACAGGTGCTGGTTCCATTTGGCCATGAAGGTCGCCATCAATCCGCGCTTCTGCGCGAGGATCTTCATGAACGCTTTGAAAATAGACGCTTTGTCGGCCATCGCCATCGCACTGTCCACGGCAATGGCTGTCTCTACCACACCGGGTCCAGTTTCAGCATGCAAGCCTTCCAGTTCGATCCCGATTGAATCGAATGTATTCAAAATATCTTGATACAGGTCCTCATGCACAATGGACCGCAATGCAGAATAACTGAAACTTCCGGGACTGAGGGTTGCCAAATCACGGAAGTTCTTTTCTTCCAGACTGTCTGGACTTTCCTGAAACATGAAAAACTCAAATTCCATCGCTGTCTTTGCAACAAATCCCATATCTTCTGCGCGTTGAAGAACTCGGCGCAACACCGCGCGCGGGCAAATTTCTTCGGCCCGGCCTGAAAACTCTGACGAGAAAAAAAGTGTTTCATTGTCGAATGGCAAAATCATTCCGCTTTCTGGAATGATGCGAAGGCTGGCGTCGGGAAACCCAGTATGCCAGCCGGTGAATTTTGAGTTGTCATAGAGTGTGTCTGCGACATCCCAGCCCAAAACGGCATCGCAAAAGCCATAACCATCCGTCAACGCCGACAAAAATTTTCCCTTTGCTATGAACTTGCCACGGAACACACCATCGATGTCGAAGAAGCCAACCTTGATGTGCTTGGGGTCCTTTTCGGAGACGAACTGCCGAACGTCGCCGATAGTTTTCAAATTGAGGTGCTGACCCGCCATGTTGTGGATCCCTGAGTTAAAGGTTGTTGTCTATTACGAAGGCTCGGAGTGATCGCGCCAACAGGGCCGCCCAAGTCGCAATTTGCTTTTCCGTCCGCAGAAGATCGTTGCGCACTTCGACCATTGTGTATGGAATGCTCCGCACTTCAGCCTGAACACGCAGGGTGTGGTCGACAGCATCAAGCGGAGAATAGGGTTGATTGTCTCCGACTTGATAGTCTGTATTGTTGCGGAACCAATTGATCAGGAACTGCGACATCCGGGACCGCTGGTTGTAGAGAAAGCCGACATGCCAGGGCCGGGTTTCGCCTCGCACTTGGTCGTTGAAGCTGTGCACGGCAACATAGGCAAAACGCTCACCCGACCAACGCCGTCTATCTGTCAGCCCACTCAGTGCATCATGAAAAGGGCGGTAAATTGCCTCCTCCCGTTCATGCTTGTGTGCATTACTGAGCGCAGCATTTCCTGAGACATGCGCCCCGTCCGCTTCAACAACGAAGGCTCCGGGATGGCTTGCAGTTCTATTACAATCGAAAACCAGACGTGAATAGCGTTGCAGGACTGCCGGGCTGTCCAGTTTTTCAGATAGTTTTTCCGTTAGTTGTGCTGCTCCGACATCCCAGGCAATGTGTCGGGTCTGCTCGATCTTCGTCAAACCGAGTGTACCGAGAGCTTTCGGGATGCGGTTACCCGCGTGCTCGCATCCGAACACGAAGGAGCCCTTGCCAAACTCGTTGAGCAGTTTTACGGGAGGGGGATCCACCTTGC
>Ga0209308_10003872_pt1 | contig 12110 bp, 9 predicted proteins | sample COGITO_mtgs_1204_3_FD_184806 | JGI IMG/M metagenome (GOLD analysis project Ga0209308, IMG submission 184806) | Pelagic marine microbial communities from North Sea - COGITO_mtgs_120405 (SPAdes) (version 2) | ecosystem: Environmental > Aquatic > Marine > Epipelagic ...
CCAGAGGCAGCCATACGGCGTGCGGTGACGTGATCAGCGAAGTTTTCTTGGCCGACGAGCTGGGCAAATTCGTAGCGTAGGTCAAGGATCTCGCGGACGAGTTCTTGGTTGTTGTATTCTTTGCCGCGCCCGATTGCAGCATAGGCCTGCCACAGTTCTTGGCGCAGAGAGTCGCTGTTGGCGTAGGTGAGGACTGGAATGAGTGAGGGAGCCTGCAGGGTAAAGCGCCATGCGCCATCGTGGCCCTTTTCAATGGCATTTTGTTTCGCAGCGGCGATGGCGGACGCTGGCAGACCGGCGAGTTCGGCTTCGTTGGTGACGATTTTTTCCCAGGCGTTGGTGGCGTCGAGGCTGTGCTCGGAATACTTCTGGGTGATCTCGGCGAGACGTTTTTGCACTTCAGCGGCACGCGCTTTTTTCTCGGGCGGCAGGTCGGCACCTTGCTCGCGAAAGTCGGCGAGTGTTTCGTGAACGTAGCGTTGCTTGGTGGCAGAGAGTTGATCGATGGCGGTGCTTTTGCCAAAGGCTTTGAGTGTTTTCCAAAGCGGCTCATTGAGTGGAATTCCGGAGAAGAACTCAGTAACTTTGGGCAGTATTGCGTTATGGGCGTCGCGCAACTCGGGGCTGTTGTTGACCGAGTCGAGATGGCTAACCAAGCCCCAGGCGTGGTTGAGCGTTTCAAGGCCATCGTCGAGCGCGGCAATGGTGTTTTCGTAGGTCAATGTCTCGGCAGCATCGGTGCTAAGAGCGGCAACGCCATCGACTGCGGCTTGGGCATCGACCAATGCTTTGCTGATGTCCGCCTCGATGTGGTCGGGAGTGAGGGTGGACCAGCGGATGTGGAACTCTGTTTGTAAAAATGGATTTTGCATGCTGTAGGAAAAAAGTGAAATGGAAAATTACTGATGGTGGCAACTCCGGATGCTGGTTTTATAAAATGGAATGGTTAAAATCCTTTGCGCAGATAAATGAGTTGGGCATGATACTACGCTATGATACAACAAAAAGCGATTTGTCATCACGAGTTTGGGCAGCCTCTAGACGTGCTACGGCTGGAGAATGTACAGCAGGCGGAGCCGCAGATAGGAGAAGTGCGGGTGCGGCTCTTGGCTGCTACGATTAACCCGTCGGACTATGGTATGATTGGTGGTAGCTATGGTCGTTTGCGTGAATTGCCAGCAGTCGCTGGCCGCGAGGGTGTCGGCGTGGTCGAAGCAATTGGTCGTGGGGTGACCAGTGTCGGCGTTGGTGCTCGTGTGCGTTTCCCTGAGGCTGGCGCTTGGCAGGAGACCGCTTGTATGGCGGCAGACGATGTGTTACTGGTGCCTGCTGATGTGTCGATCGAGCAGGCGGCTTTTTCATTTATTAATCCGCCGACTGCGTATTGCTTATTGCAGAAAATGGTCGATTTGGCGCCGGGGAGCTGGGTGTTGCAAAATGCGGGTAACTCGGCGGTGGGGCTAGCAGTGATTCAAATCGCGAAAGTGCTGGGCTTTAAGACGATCAGTCAGGTGCGACGCGAGGAATTGATTGCGCCACTCAAAGCGCTGGGTGCGGACCATGTGGTGATCGAGGGCAGTGGTTGGGCGAAGCAGGTCAATGAGTTGGCTGGTGGCGAGCCGATCCAATTGGCGCTCAACTCCATCGGCGGCGCGAGCGCGAGTGATCAGATTAAGGCACTCGGCGAAGGGGGCACACAAGTGACTTTCGGTGCGATGGTAGGCGACCTGGTGCGTTTCCCAACGCGGTTCTTGATTTTTAATGATGTGCGTTTAGTGGGGTTTTGGTGGGACCAATGGAGCCAAAAGGCCGGAGCTCAAGGGCTGAATCAAGTCATGAGTGCGGTCTATGCTATGATGCGCGACGGCACACTGAAGTTGCCCGTCGAGGCGACGTATTCGTTTGCTGAATACGAGGCGGCGATTAAGCATGATCAACAGCCACGCTTTGGAAAAGTTTTGCTCAAGCCGTAAAATAAGTGGAGAGTTTGTCGCGTCGCGTCGTCGCTGGCTGCGGCCAGACGCCAAGAGAGTCGCTCAAATTGGCCTGCACCATCGCAGACGCCACGGGGTTAGGGTCTTAGCAGGTTATTGCGGCAACTTTCGCAATCACACTCAGATTGGTGTGACTTGCTTGTTGCAGGATGGCGCATCACTGCTAAACGTCTTTGCATCATGTTACTGTCTCGATTTGCTCTAGTCGCATCTTTATTTGCCTTAATTGCGCTCTGCGCGTGTGCTCCGAATGGCCTGGAAGTCGTCGGTGAAACTGACGAGAAGCAGTATCAATTGGCCAAGGATTATCAAGGCCAGGGACGCACAGAAGAGGCGCTGAGTGCCTTTTTGCGGGTGATCGATGCACGCCGTGACGCGCCCGAGTCTCACTTCGAGGCGGGGTATATCTACCTGGATTCAATGAAGGATCCAGTGAAGGCGATTTATCATTTTGATCGTTATTTACAGTTTAAGCCTCAGTCACCTCAGGCGACTCAGGTGCGCCAGTTGATTGAGACCGCGCAGAAGGAGTTCGCGCGGCAATTGCCGGCGCATCCGTATCAGGGGGAACTCGACCGGATTGATCTGATGGAGCTGGTGAAGAGCTTAAAATTGGAGAACGATAGTTTAACGCGTGATTTGGCGGCTGCGCAGCAACGTGTGCAACAGTTCGAGAATGTGATGGGTGGTGCGCGACGTGTGCCGACCGCTGTTGCGGGGCAACAATCTCGGACGCCTAGCCAGGGGCAGGCGGCTACGCCTACTCCGAACCCAGCGAGTGCGCCGCGGAGCTATACGGTTAAATCGGGCGATTCGCTCAGTGGCATTAGTCGCGCAGTGTATGGTACGCCCAATCGCTGGATTGACATTTATCAAGCGAACCGCGATCGTCTCTCTAGTGAGAATGATTTGAGGGTCGGCCAAGATCTACGGATTCCGTAATGGGTGCTGTGTCGAGCGGGCAGTGTGACTTCTAGTATTTAAGCGATGGAAACCTGCTACTTTGATTATAATGCGACTGCACCGCTGCGGCCGGAGGCAAAGGCTGCGTGGCTGACGGCGGCAGATGACTTGTGGCTCAATCCGTCTAGTCCGTATCGTGCTGCGGCCCGCGTGCATGCGTATTTGGCAGAGGCGCGGGCGCGGGTGGCGAGTTTATTTGCGGTCGCCGCTGAGCGAGTGGTGTTTAATTCTGGTGCGACTGAGGCGAATAATGCGATCTTTGCGCATTGGGCGGCGACGTTGCCACCAGATGCGGGCATTGGCGTGAGCCCCACCGAGCACCCGAGCGTGCTGGCAGCGGCTCAGCATTTTTTCGGTGAGCGCGTGATTTGGCTGGCGCTGGATGGCAATGGTGCGGTCGATGTGGCGGCACTGCAGGCCCTGTTGGGCGAACGGCAGATCGCTGCAATCTCGGTGATGGCGGCAAATAATGAGACAGGTGTATTAAACGACTGGCATGCAATTGCGACAGAATGTCGCGCAAAAGGAGTGCCGTATCATTGTGATGCGTCGCAATGGATCGGAAAGTTGCCACTCGATCGTTTGCAAACCTGTGATTTTCTGACCGGCGCAGCACATAAATTCGGTGGACCTAAGGGTGTTGGCCTATGTCTAATACCCGCAGGGAATTCGGGATTTATGTCACTGCATGGTGGCTATCAAGAGTTTGGCCATCGTGCTGGCACCGAGGATGTCGCGAGTATCTTGGCTATGGTGGCGGCTCTAGAAGGGGTTGAGCGTGGTTCTGCTCAAGGGCGGGATGCGTTTCTTGTCGAGCTCGGCCAAGTGTTACCAGCGGTCGAGGTGATTGGGTTTGCGGCGCAGCGCTTGTGGAATACGGCGCTGTTAATCATGCCAGAGTTTGCGAGCGTGCGCTGGATCCGTGCGCTAGAAAAGCGCGGCTTTTTAGTCTCAGCGGGTTCAGCTTGTTCGACCGGCAAGCAGGGGCCTTCGCCAGTGTTGGCGGCGATGGGTGTGCAGGCAGATGCAATGCAGCGTGTGCTGCGCGTGAGCTCTGGTTGGGCGACGAGTGCGGCGGATTGGCTCGCGTTAGCGGCAGCCATGGCTGACTGCCGTGCGGAGCTTAGTTCCGAGGCGGACGATTCGACTTCGACCATCATTTCTATTTAACTTGGTCTGGCACTTATGCGTTTTTTAAATCTCCGCGTGCAGGACTTTCGTAATATTAAGTTTGCGGAGCTGGATCTGAGCGCTGGCCGCACGTTTCTGCTCGGCGCAAATGGGCAAGGGAAGTCGAACCTGTTGGAAGCGCTGGGGCTCGTCACGGCGCTGCGCTCGTTTCGTACGCAGAGTATGTCGGCGTTGCCGCGGCAGGGCAGTGATGCCTTTACAGCAGTTTATACGATTGAACATGATATCGAAGGGCGGACCGAGGTAGAGGTGCAGTCTGGCAAGTCGGGGCGGCGCGTGACGATTGACGATGAGCGAGTGTCACGACTAGGTGACTTTATTGGCCGCTTTCCGGTTGTTTCGCTGAGCTCGGCGGATTTAATGCTGCTGCGCGGCTCGCCAGCAGAGCGTCGCCGCTTTGTAGATCTGACCCTATCTGCAATTGACCCCGAGTATTACCATGCGCTGCGTAATTATCATTGTGGCGTGGCGGAGCGAAATCGCCTACTGAAAAAAGGTGGAAGTGCGGCGGAGTTGTCGGCCTTTGAGGCGGAGATTGCCCCACATGCGGTGGCTGTAGGGAGTAAGCGAGATGACGGGGTGCAGCGGTTACGCCAAGCGTTGGTCTCGGTGTATGCCGATATTGCGGAGGCTGATGAAGGCCCGGAATTAGAGTTTAAAGTCAACGCTGCTTGCGAGGATGTCGAATCGGTCAGTCGCATGCTGCACGATGGTCGCAAGCGCGATACGCTCATGGGCTCAACGCAGAAGGGGCCGCACCGGGATGATTTTCACCTAGCATTGAGTGTTGGCGGGGCAAAGGAGTATGCATCCGATGGTCAGCAGCGCGGATTGTGTGTGGCCTTGCGGATAGCGCAGGCGCGGATCTTTCAACAAAGCCTTGGGTTGGCGCCGGTATTGCTGGCGGACGATGTGTTGGGTGAGCTCGACCCACATCGTAAAGCGGGGTTTTGGCGAGCCTGTCCACCGGAGCTGCAGATCATCGCAACTGGCACAGAGTTGCCGGAGGCGAACTCAGACTGGGCGATTTGGCAAGTGGCGCAGGGACGATTTACACGTCAGGCGCGAGGCCACTAGCCAGCGCGTATTTCTAAATGTTTCGTATCAGAAGAGTGATTTAATTCGTGGGATGCGAATGGCTTGGTGTTTCCGGGCCAAACTAAGTTGGGTTAACGGCCTGGCGTTATGGACATGGCAGTTTGAGCTCTTCGACCACGGTTAATTTTCCCTGTGGGTCACAATTGGCGCGCAGGCCAATGAAGCTTTGGTGGTACTGGTCAAAGTACGGCCAGATTAAGGTGTGGTCGGTCTCGGGAATCTTAAGTTGATTAATCGCTTCGCGGCTGAAGAACTCGAAATGCCCTTCATCGATCGCGCAAGGCAGGTGGTCGGTCTGGATACGGCATTCGAATAGAAACATCAGCCAGTGGCTAGCGCCTTCGTAGCTCTTTTCTGAGACATAGCCGAAGCAATGAAGATCCTGATCGGATAATTCGAGGCCCACTTCCTCGTGGGCTTCACGGCGTGCGCATTCGTAGGGCGATTCACCAGCGGCCATGTCGAGCTTGCCGCCGATCGGGCTCCAGCAGCCTTTATTCGGGGCCTTCAGGCGCTGGATCAGCAAGTGCTCGCCTGCCGCATTGCGGATAAAAATAAGCGCGCTAATTTTGAAGGGGAGAGGCGTTGGCATCGCTCATTACGTTTAATAAGGTGCGCTGTGGCGCAAGTGAATTCGCTTTAAATTTTTTGACAAATATCGAGGTGCAGTCTCGTTGCATTTTCATCAATTTGAACGGCTGCAAATACAGCTCACGAAAAACACTTATTTTTTAAAAGAGAAAATGATTGCTTCGGATTCGATCACTAGCATAACGACTACTTCTTTTATGCCTACTTTTGTATGGCGTTTCAGTTTATCCCCTCGCTGCATTCTCCAAATTCTTCCCCTCATCCGCTTGAGTTAGCTATTAAAATAATTCTTATAATTTTGTATTCATGAGTGTTTCTAAACGTTTAATCATTAACTGCGGTGCCAGCCGAGTCACCGCTGCGGTGATTTCATCGCACGCTGGGAGTCTTCAGATCGAGAAGTTGGTGACGGAAGATCTCCAATACGATTTCTCAAATGAAGAAGCGATCCTGCCGAGTGTTGGCGCAGCGCTGAAGGTGTTGGCGCAGACTCACAAACTTTCTGGCAAGGCGACGCTGATCATCCCCGGCAATCAAGTGCTTACGAAGACGATCCGCATTCCGCACATTGAAGAAGCTAAGCGCGCGCAGATTATCGCTTTTGAGGCCCAGCAAAATATCCCTTATCCCCTTCATGAAGTGGTCTGGGATAGTCAGGTCGTCGGTGATGATGGTGTGGAGACTGAAGTGCTGTTCATTGCGGCGAAGTCGAACTTGGTGGATGAGTTTTGTGGTTATGTGTCTGCGGCGGGATTTACGGCGGAGAGTATTAGTGCTGCGACGGTGCTGGATTATAACACGCTCCAATTCGCCTACCCGGAGTTGGATGATGATGTGCTGTTGATTAACATTGGTGCGCGTTCGACCAATCTACTGTTCCGCAATCCAGAGGGATTCTTTGTGCGTAATATCCAGTTGGGCGGCAACTCACTCACGCAGAATATAGCTGACAGTCTCGGCAAGCCCTTCCTTCAAGCACAGGCGGTAAAGCATAAGTTCTTTGCTGAGGAGAACGGCTATTCTGAGGATGCCTCAGGTGCGCAACTGCTGAAATCCTGTTCCGATTCGTTCATGCGCCGCATGAGCCAAGAGATCACGCGATCAATCGTGAACTATCGCCGCCAGAAAGGTGGCGCCGCGCCGAAACGTATTTTATTGAACGGTCGAGGTTCATTGTTGAAGGGCTTAGCTGAGCAGCTATCGACCACACAAAAAGTGCCTGTCGAGTTTTTTGATTCATTACAGAATGTTACCCTAGACGGTTCGATTGATACCGATATCGATGTGTTGCGCATGCAGACCAGTGAGATCATTGGGGAAGCCTGTCGCGGGATGATTCCAGATGCAGCGGGAGTCAATTTACTGCCGGAGAGCATACAAAGCGCGATCGCATTTGCTCGGAAGAAGCCTTTCGTTTTGATTGCGGCCGCCTGCCTCGCGTTGGTGCCTTTGCCAGCCTGGGTCGCTATTAAGAGTGAGCATTCGGTCACTTCGGAACAAGTCCGTGTGATCCAAGCGGGCCTACAACCACTACAGTCGAGCCAAGCGCAGATCCGCGACTCTCAAACGCAAGCCGAAGCGGCTAGCGAAGCGATTCAACGCGTCGAAGGCTTGGTCAATTCTAAATCAAATTGGATTCAGTTTTTTGCCGAGTTACAGGAGAGTCTTCACCTCGCCGAAGATGTGTGGCTGGATAAGCTTAATATTGTGCGTGAGCAGTCTGCCGAGGGGAAGTCCTCGTATGAAGTGCTTGTCGAGGGACAGTTACTCGTGCGTGAGGCTGTCAATGGTGCGGAGAATATCGACGAAGACGTGTTGTCCGATCAGCTGAAAAGCTTGCGATCCAGCTTTGAAGATTCTGAGTTCATCGTCTCGTCGCATTCGCCTGTGATTACTTGGACCAAATTACGTGAAGGTCTCAATGTTCTCCCTTTCAGTATCAATTTGGTCGTGGATCCGGCTAAACCATTATAATTCCTATGGGTTTATTTAAGAAAAATCCTGCCTTCTTCATCTTCTGTGTAGCTGCTGTGCTCGTATTTGCGGCTGGCGCTACGCTAGTGGTGATGGAATCTGGCAAGCTCGCAAAGTCGAAGAAGCAAGTTACAAGTACAAATAGCCAAATGAATGGCTTACTGCAGGCGAACCCCGCTCCGACTTCTGAAAATGTTCAAGCTGCGCAACAAAATGTTGCAGCGCTGAGCGCGCAATTGCTCAGTATTCGCGAGGATCTACAGCGTGGCTCACGCTTAACGATTTCGAATGACGGCCCGCGAGTCATGTCTGGCGTGCAGAAATATATTTCCAATTATCGTAGGGAAGTCGCGACGCATCAGAGTGTGCAAGATGTCGCAGCGCCGATTCAGATTCCGCAAGACTTTGCATTTGGCTTTGAAGAATACCTCAAACAGGCGAATATTTCACAAGATTCCGCTGTGGTGCCGCAATTGGACAAGCAGCGTCAAGTATTGAGCTACATTCTGAATCAACTGATTGCGGCCGACCCCGCTGGCATACAAGCGGTCGAGCGTGAAATTCTCGGCGAGACCACCGCGAAAACAAGCGGCTTTCAAATCAATCCAGCGATCTCAGCTCGTGTGCCTGGCGCGATTGATACGCTCGCCTTTCGCGTGACGTTTACTGGCTATACTCCGACTCTGCGTAAGTTCCTTAATAATCTAGCGCAGTTTGATCTGCCGATCGTGGTGCGCAGTGTCGCAGTGGATCGTCCCGCGAACAATGCCAAGACTGCCAAAGCCAAGAAACCTAAGGCGAGTAACATCGACGACATTTTCGGTGCCTTCGCTGGGTCATCTAGCTCGGTCGAGGCTGCGCCCGACGCCGATCAAACACCTGTGATTTCCGAGACAGAATCCAGCTTTACCGTGACTCTTGAATTTATTGAAATCATCCTGCCCTCTAATTCCGAGGAGAACCCTGCTTAATCTCATATGAATAAAATATACGATAAACTGCTCCTCGCAGTCGCTGTATTAGCACTCCTCGCGAGTGTTGGGTTCTATGTGCTGAAGTCGGGCGAGCTGCCTACGGCTGCGCTGCAGCTTGGCCAGCCGAGCGATAATCCGTATCAAATCATCCCAGTTCCAGTTTCTTCGGTCGTGACGGCCACGTGGCCGGATGCTGCAGAGACCAGCCAGCAGCCTGCGGACGAACTCTACGATGTGTTTACTCCGCCAAAGATCTGGGTCAATGCCGACGGAACTTTTGGCTTTAAGTCGCCCATCGATACGACCCTGCCAAAGCCACCTTTCGGCATTTATCTGGCAAAAATCGAACGTGATCCGTATCGCATTCAGATCGAAGGCTACATCGAAGAAGACTTAAAGGATGCTTCCAAGAGCTTGGTGCTTTTGTTCGACGAAGAGCAGCAGCAGCAGGTGCGTGCCCGTATTGGTCAAGTAATAGCAGAGGCTGAATTCACCCTGCAAGATTTTACCATCGAGCGAGTGCGCGATTCGGACGGTAACATCTCCAAGGACGTGAATGTGACCTTATTGGATCAGCGCTCTGGCGAAGAAGTGACCCTCAAGCACGGCGAGCGTCTCTATAATGATAGCACGACTATTATACTACGTTCGAACGAAGACGCGTCAGTTGAAATTGTGCTCGACCAAGCGCCCCAGTCGTTTGAAACGGCTGCTGGTAAATACCAGCTTCAGGAAATAAACCTTGAAGAATCAAGCGTCACAGTTAAAAAATTAGCAAATCAAGAGCTCGAACTAGATTCTGAGACGGAGCAACTTTTCCTGACCACCTCAAACGAACCAGAAACCCTCACTGCAGCAGACCCTGAACCCAAATCCGACCAATCGTTCGATTTTGATTTCTAAGACTTAATAAAATTTAACAAATAGTCACTATGTTACCTCTATTTATGAAAATATCTCTCGCAGCACGAAAGCGCACATCAGCCATCTTGATGGCTGTCGCACTTGCAACCTTCACCAGCGTTGGGCCACAAGTGGCCGAGGCACAAACCGCACCTGAGAAGATTCAGCTGATGGCCTCCGCGCTGCGCGCTCGTGATGCGGGCGATCTCACACTTGCCAAGGAGAAAGCAGAAGAGCTGATCAAAATCGCGCCAGACGATGGCAACGTGCAACGTCTACTCGCTTCGATCAACAAGGACCTCGATCGTCGGGCAGGGAGTGGCGTGGTATTTGGCCAAGCCGCAGATGCGTCCATCGACGCGGTAATGACTGCTCAGGCTACGACTGCTCAGACTATGACTGCTCAGTCTGCGACAGCTAAAATTCAGCGTGCACCTGTTGCTAGCCAACGCCGACTCGCACCTGTTGCTGAGCGTGCACCTGCTGCTGAGCCCAAGATGGCAGCGATCTCGGCCGCAGATTCAATCGTCGCCGCCGCTGCTGCCGATCAGGATGCCAAGATTGCCGCCGCTAAAAATGCGATCGATGAAGCAGAGCAACTTGCAGGGCTCGGTGCTTATGCGGATGCCGCTGGATTGCTCAATGCCGCCAGTGCCAGCCTTACGCTGAACACCTCCACAGCAGACGTGCTCGACGAGCTCGAAGATACCAAGGCCGCTATCGTGTTGACGGAAGCCAAGGCGTTGGCCGCAACTGGCGATGCTAAGGGTGCTGAAGCACTGCTCGAAGACTATCGCGCAGCTGGTGGCCGCTCTCGGGGCGCTAACTCATTGGCAACCAATCTGGATCGTCAGATTTCCAATCCATACGACCTGTCGATTCAAGACATCAGTCCTGAATACGTGGCACAAAACAAAATTATCCGTGATCTGTTGACCACTGGCCGTGCACAATACCTGAACGGCGACTACGATGGAGCCGCAGCCACTTTCAAGGAAGTCGAGGCGCGTGATGCAAACAATTCGGAAGCAAAACTGTTCCAGACTCGTATTGCCGAGGTTCTCGGCGCGATCCATGCCCAAAACCAATATAAGACCCGTGAGCAAATGTTGACCGAGGTCGATCAGAGTTGGGAACGTCCCAAGGTATTCGACATCGATAAAAGCACCACCGCACAGGTTGAGAATACCAGTGGCATCTTACAAAAGATGAAGGGCATCGTCATCCCGCAGGTTAATTTCTCTGGGATGGAATTGACGCGCGTGATTGATACACTGTCCGAGCTTTCAGTTGAATATGATCCTGAGCAAGTCGGGGTGAACATCGTGCCGCTATTTGATGCCAACCAAAGCAATCCCCGCGTGAACATCAGCCTGCGTAACTTGAACTTGGATCGCATCCTTGAATTTGTCACCCAGCAAGTGAACTTCGCCTACTCCGTCGGTAACGACGCGGTCACAGTCGATGCGAGTGATGCCACTGGTGGCGAGTCCTCAAATATCACCGAGTTTTTCCCGATTTCGCGTGCGACCATGATTCGTTTGACTGGTTTCCGTGATGGTGGCGGCTCATCCGGTGGTGGCCCGGTCGACCCATTTGCTCCGCCTTCTAGTAGTGGTTCCAGCGCGCCTTCGCAAAATGAAGAAGTCGAGGCATTGCAATCGTTCTTCCAAAGTGCGGGTGTTAACTTCGACTTGCCAGGTGCGGGCCTCGCGTTTGATGGCGAGCAACTCATCGTGACTCAGACTAGCCGTAATCTTGAGCGCATGCGCGTTATCTTGCGTAACTACAACGAGGTGAAGCAGGTTGAAATCGAATCGAAATTCCTTGAAGTCCAGCAGGGCGATCTCGAAGAACTTGGCTTCGACTGGACGGTTGGCGATGGCCAGCAGTTCATTGTGGATGGCCAAGGCTTTCCTGTCTTGGACCAGTATGGCAACCCTACCTACGATAATGCTCGTATCGGTCAGACGCAAAATCGTAATTTAAGCACTGCGTTCAGTACTGGGCTAGATGCATCAGCAGTTCGTGTAAACGGAAATATTGAAGCGGTGAATATAGCGCCAAGGCTTACTTCAGCGATTGACTTGGCAACGCTCGCGACGAATACCTTCACTAGTACTGGCTGGTCCGTGGCGGGTGCGGATGTCGATCTCGCGATCAGAGCACTGTCTCGCAAGACGGGCAGCGATTTGATGAGTGCGCCTAAGGTCACGGTGCTTTCTGGTAAGCGAGCCACCATCACCGTGGCGCAAGAGCTGCGTTACCCTGAAAGCTATGGCGACATCGAGTCGACCGTGTCGTCGGGGGGTAATGGCGGCAGCGGCAGCGGCGCGAGTGGCGGCAACGGCGGCGGTGGTATCTCAATCACTGCAGGCACACCGCAGGATTTCGTCAAACGTAATGTCGGTGTTGAAATGAC
>Ga0209308_10003898_pt1 | contig 12071 bp, 9 predicted proteins | sample COGITO_mtgs_1204_3_FD_184806 | JGI IMG/M metagenome (GOLD analysis project Ga0209308, IMG submission 184806) | Pelagic marine microbial communities from North Sea - COGITO_mtgs_120405 (SPAdes) (version 2) | ecosystem: Environmental > Aquatic > Marine > Epipelagic ...
AATAATGACACTTTTAAATTTAAAAGCTGAGCTTTTTTACATAAATCCATATCCTCATAGTACATCCAATACTTTTCGTTCCAACCATCTAATTTTATAAAATCAGTTTTTCTTAAAAGAACAAATGATCCAGAAATCCAATCAGGAGATGAAATTTCTTTAGAATTCATTTTTTTATACGTCAAACCTTTTAATATTCTATTAAATATTCGAAAAAACCCTGTACTTGTCCATATGTTTAAAAATAATCCATATGCATTTGTATTACTGCCATCTTGATTTAATTGTTTAATTCCAATTAATCTATGTTCTTTATTTGAATTAGAATACTTTATTAAAGAACTAAGAGAGTTTTTTTCTAAAATTGTATCAGGGTTTAAAAACAATAACCATTTTGATTCTGCTTTTAAAGCACCAATATTACATGCCTTAGCAAAACCTAAATTGTTTTTATTTTCAATCCAATTTACTTGATTGTATTTGTTTTGAAAATGCTTAAGCTTATTGTCATTTGAGAAATTATCAACTACGATAATCTGGGTATTAATATGACTTTGATTTTGAATACTTTTTATACAATTTTTTAGTTTACTCCATGACTTATAATTAACAATTATAATTGTTAGATCAATTATCATTATAGTTTTTTTCTTAATCTTGCTACAGGAGCTCCAATCATTTCTCTATATTTTGCAACTGTTCTTCTTGCAATAGGGTATCCTTTTTCATTAATTCTTTTTGTAAGCTCATCATCTGTTAATGGTTTTGATTTATTTTCATTATTGATGATGTTTTGAAGTTCTTTTTTAATTTCAATAGTTGAAACTTCAACTCCTTTATCATTAGTTATTCCCTCTGAAAAAAATGATTTTATTAGTTTTATTCCATAAGGAGTATCTACATACTTACTGTTAGCAACTCTTGATATTGTAGAGATATCCATACCGATTTTTTCTGCAATATCTTTTAATATCATTGGTTTTAACTTGCTTTCATCACCACTTAAAAAATATTTACTTTGAAATTCCATTATGGTTTTCATAGTGATAAGAAGTGTTTGATTCCTTTGATTAATAGCATCAATAAACCATTTTGCTGAATCAAGTTTCTGTTTAATAAATGTAACGGCTTGTTTTTGACTTTTGGAAATATTTTTATTTTCTTGATAGCCAGACAACATATTTTTATATTCATTTGAAACGAAAAGTTCAGGTGCGTTTCTAGAATTTAAATTTAATGATAGTTTATTTTCAATAATTTCAATTTTGAAATCTGGAATTATAGTTGAATTAATTTTTGTTGGTTCAGAAAATGTGGAGCCTGGTTTAGGATTAAGTTTTTCGATTTGTTTTATTGCTTCTCTTAATTCATCTTCAGAGATACTAAGTTTATGAATTATTTTTTTATAATGTTTCTTAATAAATAAATCAAAATGATTATTTAAAATATTTATAGCATTACTTGCTGATTTTGATTCTTTTTTTCTTTTTAGTTGAAGAATTAAGCATTCCTGTAAATCCCTTGCTCCAACTCCAGGGGGATCTAATAGATGAATTTTATTTAAAACTTTAGTAACCGATTCAATGTCAGTATAAATTCCCATTGTAAAAGCTAGGTCGTCAACAATGTCAATTAAATCTGTTCTTATGTAACCAGATTGATCTACACTACCAACTAAAAATTCTGCAATTTTAGAATCATTTTTGTTTAGAGAAAATGGGGTTAATTGATTTTTTAAAAATTGATTGAAACTTATCCCTGAAACAAAGGGCAATGATTTTTCTTCATCATCATCACTATAATTATTAGTTTTTAATTTATAGTCTGGTATATCATCATCACTAAGATAGTCTTCAACGTTTAACTCAGAATCATCATTTCTTGTTTCTTGTTCAAAGTCAGATTCATTATCATATAAATCATCTTCTTTTTCTTTTCCTGTTTCTAAAGCAGGATTTTCTTCAATTTCTCTTGACAGTCTATCTTCCAATTCCATAAGCGGAAGCTCTATCAATTTCATCAATTGAATTTGTTGAGGAGATAATTTTTGAGAAAGTTTTAATTGTAAAAACTGCTTGAGCATTTGTTTTATTAAATATTAAAAATACAAAAAAACTTATTGAAGAATTAAATATTAAAATTCAGCATTTTTTGGTGTTCTTGGAAACGGAATTACATCTCTTATGTTAGACATCCCTGTTGCAAATAAAATGAGTCTTTCGAGCCCTAGTCCAAAACCACTGTGCTTGACACTTCCGTATTTTCTTAAATCAAGATACCACCATAATTCTTTTGCATCAATATTTAGTTCTGAAATTCGTTCTTTCAAAATATCTAATCTCTCTTCTCTTTGAGAACCTCCAACAATTTCACCTATTCCGGGGAATAAGATATCCATTGCTCTAACAGTCTTGCCATCCTCATTCATTCTCATATAAAAAGCCTTAATTTTAGCAGGATAATCATGAATAATTACTGGTTTTTTAAAATGTTTTTCAACCAAAAAACGTTCATGTTCACTTTGTAAATCAACTCCCCATTCATTTATAGGATATTTAAATTTTTTCTTTTTATTAGGTTTAGAGTTTCTTAAAATATCAAATGCTTCAGTGTAATTTATTCTCACAAAATCATTATTTACAACAAAGTTTAACCGTTCAATTAAATTAAGCTCATTTCTATCTTTCAAGGGCTTTGTTTTATCCTCATTTATTAATCTTTCATTGAGAAACATTAAATCATCTTTACAATCATTAATTACATATTTTAAAACCTTTTTTATAAAATCCTCTGCTAAGTTCATGTTGTCCTCTAAATCACAAAATGCCATTTCTGGTTCAACCATCCAAAATTCAGCTAAATGTCTTGATGTATTAGAATTTTCTGCTCTAAATGTTGGGCCGAAAGTATAAACATTACCCAATCCCATTGCCATGCTCTCAGCTTCAAGTTGTCCAGAAACTGTAAGATTTGTTTCTTTTCCAAAGAAATCATTAGAATAATCAATGTTATTAGCATTATCTAATTCTGCATTATTAATTTCAAGTGTAGTCACTTTAAACATTTCTCCAGCGCCTTCGGCATCACTTCCAGTAATTACAGGTGTATTTATATAAACAAATCCACTCTCTTTAAAATATTTGTGTATTGCATACGAAATACTAGATCTTATTCTAAATATTGAACTAAATGTATTGGTTCTAATTCTTAGATGAGCATTTTCTCTTAAAAACTCTAAACTATGTTTTTTTGGTTGTATTGGGTAATCTTCTGGGTCACATTTACCTAGTATTATAATTTCATCAACTTTAATTTCGATTTTTTGACCTTTTCCTTGACTTTCAACTAAAATTCCAGAAATTTCAACTGAAGCGCCTGTGTTTATATTATTTAAAATTTCACTATCAGTATTTTCATAATCCACTACACATTGAATGCTTTGAAATGTAGATCCGTCGTTTAAAGAAATAAATCTATTAGCTCTAAATGTTTTTACCCATCCCTTAACCTTAATGGTTTTTGAAATTGGGGTGTTTATAAATAAATCTTTAATTGTCATGTTTGAGTAAATGTTTTAAAAATCTGATTCAAATATAAAGTTTTGAATTGGTTTATTATAAAATTAATCTGAGTCTAATTTTATTATTGGATCCTTCATGTCTATTTTATTTGAAATATTTTTTTCCAATGAGATTAAAAGTGAAGGTAACAGAACTAAGTTAGCTAACATTGCAAAAAGTAATGTGGTAGAAACTAGTCCACCAAGAGCAATTGTTCCACCATAACTTGAGGTCATGAAAACTGAAAACCCAAAAAATAAAACAATAGAAGTGTAGAACATACTAATTCCAGTTTCTCTTAAGGATGAAAATACAGATTTTCTGATTTTCCAATTATTAGCTATTAACTCCTGTCTATATTTTACAAGAAAATGAATAGTATCATCAACTGATATACCAAAAGCAATACTAAAAACTAAAATTGTCGACGGTTTTATTGGAATATTTAAAAATCCCATTACTCCAGCTGTAAAAAGAAGAGGAAGGATATTAGGAACTAGTGAAATAATTACCATTTTATATGACCTAAATAAATAGGTAATCATTAAAGATATAAGCATAATTGCTAAAAAAAGAGAAATAAGCAAGTTCTTAATTAAAAATTTAGTACCCTTTAGATAGCCAAGTGTTTTTCCGGTAAGTGTAACATCAAATCTATCATCGGGGAAATATAATTTAATTCCTTTCAGTAAACTTGCCTCAATACCTTCCATTCTTTCTGTATCAATTTCTCCAATCATTGTTGTAATTCGAGCTATTTGACCAGTTTCATTAATGTAACTATTATTTTCACCAAGCTTAAGATTTGAGTTTTTTAGGTATCCTGAAATGAATGTGTTTTCCTGAGATGATGGTAATTGAAAATAATTAGGATTACCATTATAAAAAGACTGTTTTACGTACTTCGAAATATTAACTACCGAAATAGGATTTGATAGCTCAGGAATTTTTAAAATATGCTCATGAAAATCATTCATTCTTTTAAGGTTAGCCAGTCGAGTAATTCCATTTTTTCTCCTACTGTCTATCATTATTTCTAAAGGGAGAACTCCTTTAAATTCTTTTTCAAAAAACTTAATGTCTCTAACAAATTCTGACTTTGCAGGCATATCCTCAATTAAGTTCCCGGAAATTTCAATTTTATTCATCCCAACAATACTTATGCATAAAGAAAGTATAGAAATTATAAACACTGGAATTCTTCTTTTTTTAACTGTATTACCTAAAAAGTCAACAAAAGAATTTAACCAGTTATTATTTAAATGTTTTAAATGCTTTTTTTTAGGTAACGGCAAAAAACTATAAATGATAGGTATCAATAAAATGGACAGTATAAAAATTACCATGATATTTATTGATGCAACTACTCCAAATTCTTTTAAAACCTGACTGTCAGTCAAAATAAATGTTGCAAATCCACATGCAGTTGTAATATTTGTCATTAGGGTTGCATTACCAATTTTAGAAATAACTCTTTGCAATGATCTAGCTTGATTTCCGTGTTTTTTTACTTCGTGCTGGTATTTGTTTATTAAAAAAATGCAGTTAGGTACTCCAATAACAATTATAAGTGGTGGTATCAATGCCGTTAAAACAGTAATTTCAAACTGTAATAATCCAAGAACTCCTAGGGCCCACATCACCCCAGTAATCACAACACTTAAAGTAATTAATGTAGCTCTGAATGACCTAAAAAAGAAAAAGAATATGCAAATAGTAACACAGATAGCTATTATTACAAACTTACCTATCTCGTCCATAATATTTTGAGCATTCATAGTTCTAATGTAGGGCATACCAGAAACCCTAACATTTAGATTGCTCTGCTTTTCAAATTCTTTTATTAAGGGAATGAACACATTATTTACAAAATCTATTCGCTCAATATTATTAATTACTTTTTTATCTAAGTATATGGCTGTTTGTATTGTTTCGGTTTTTTTATTGAATAAAATATTTTCATAGAAAGGAAAATCATTAAACAGTAAAGTTTTAAATTCAGCTATTTTTTTATTACTTGTGAATGATTCATTTATCAAAGAATCAATTATAAATTCTTTATTTAATTTATTTTTTGATATTATCGGAAAGTTTCCAACGTGAAGAACATTATTAACTTCTTTCTTTGATTTGAAAGAGTCACTGAGTTTTATCCAAGCATTAAAATTTGTTTTATCAAATAACAGTGAATCATTTACAGCTATTATTAAAAGGTTACCCTCTTCACCAAATACATCTACAAAATTATCATAAGCTACATTAAAAGGGTGGTCTTTAGGCATTAGATTAGCCTCAGAATAACTGAAACGAATATTTTTCCATTGAGTTGAAAGAAAAATGGTATTTACTAAAACCAGTATTAATAATAAGATTCTATTTCTTAAAATTAAACGAGCAAACTTTTCCCAACCTATGGAATTTTTTAATTTACTCATGGACTAATTTGTTCAAAATATGTAGTTTAAATAGAGAGTATTTCTTTTTCTTTAGATGAGAAAATTTGGTCTATTTTAGAGATGTAATTATCAGTTAAAGTTTGAATTTCTTCTTCAGAAATTGCTTTTTGATCTGTGGAAATTTCAATTTTTTTAATTTCATTATTAGCATCTTTTCTAGAATTTCTAATACTAATTTTAGCATCTTCAATTTCAGACTTTGCAATTTTTACTAATTCTTTTCTTCTTTCTTCAGTCAGAGGAGGAATATTTATTATAATTGATTCTCCATTATTCATAGGGTTGAATCCTAAATTAGCAATTTGAATTGCTTTTTCGATATCTTGTAATTTATCTTTTTCCCAGGGTTGAACTGAAAGGGTTTGAGCATCTGGAGTGTTAATATTAGCTATTTGAGACAATGGAGTGGTTGACCCATAGTATTCTAATTTGACACTTGAAAGCATAGTCGGATTTGCTTTTCCAGCTCTAATGTTTAATAATTCTTTTTCAAGATGCTTTATTGCATTTGTCATAGATTCCTCACATGCTTCAATAATAAATTCTAGTTCTTCCAAAATTAATTTTTTATAGATGTTCCAATTTTTTTGCCTTTGATTAATTTCAATAGATTACTTGTTTTGTTCATATTGAAAACTATTATAGGCAAGTTATTTTCTTGACTTAAAGTAAATGCTGTGGAGTCCATTATTTTTAAATTCTTTTTTAATACATCGCTAAAGGAAATAGTGTCATATTGAATGGCATTATCATTTTTTTCTGGATCAGAATCATAAACTCCATCAACTCTAGTCCCCTTTAAGATTACATCAGCACTAATTTCTATTGCTCTTAAAACAGCAGCAGAATCAGTGGTAAAAAAAGGGTTTCCTGTACCTCCTCCAAAAATCACCACTCTTTTTTTTTCTAAATGTCTTACAGCTTTTCTTTTAATATAAGGTTCCGCAACTGCTTCAATTTTTATAGCTGTTTGTAGCCTTGTTTGTACGTTTTCTTCTTCAAGTGCACTTTGCAATGCCATTCCATTAATTACTGTTGCAAGCATTCCCATATAGTCACCTTGAACACGATCAATTCCATTGCTGGCGGCAGATACACCTCGAAATATATTACCACCTCCAATAACCACAGCCACTTCTAGACCAAGTTCTGTAACGGATTTAATTTCTTTAGCATATTGAGCTATTCTTTTAGGATCAATTCCATAACTCCTTTCGCCCAACAATGCTTCACCACTAAGTTTAAGTAATACTCTTTTATAAATCATTAATGTAAATATAGTTAATGATTACAATTAAATTAAAAAAAGAATAGTGTTGAGTGTTTAAAAAAACTAGGATAAACTTACTCTTTTAAAATCTGTGACTATTAAATCACTATCAACAGATTTAACATAGTTTGCAACACTTTGTTTATTATCTTTAATATAAGCTTGATTTACTAAGGTGTTATCTTTGAAAAATCTTTTCAATTTCCCTTTTGCAATATTATCAAGCATAGCTTCAGGCTTACCTTCTTGCCTAAGCTGATCTTTGGCTATTTCAATTTCTTTTTCAATTGTTTTTTGATCAACACCGTCTTCATCAAGCGCTATAGGGTTCATCGCAGCTGCTTGCATAGCAACATTTTTTGAAGCTTCTTCAATGCCTTCAACAGATTTTGAAAATCCTACTAAAGTGGCAATTTTATTACCGGCGTGAATGTATTTTCCAACATATCCAGCAGAAACTTTTTCAAAGTTACCAATAACTAGTTTTTCTCCAATTACTCCAGTTTGTTGAATTAATTTTTCGCTTACTGTCATTGAGTCAATTTGACATTTTAAAAAATCATCTAATGTTTCATGAGAAATAGCTAATTCAGCAAGTTCATTTGCTAAGGCAACAAAGCTTTCGTTTTTAGCCACAAAATCTGTTTCACAGTTAAGAGAAATAATAACTCCAGTAGAATTATCTGAACTAACTTTTGCAATTGCAGCTCCTTCAGAAGATTCTCTATCAGCTCTTTTAGCAGCAACTTTTTGACCTTTTTTTCTTAAAATCTCAATAGCAGCTTCAGTGTCACCATTGGCTTCAACTAAGGCATTTTTACAATCCATTATTCCAGCTCCGGAAATTTTTCTAAGATTGTTTACTTCGGATGCAGTTATTTTTGTCATAATTATTCTTCTATTTTTTTAGAGACTCTTGTTCTTTTCTTTTTTTCTTTTACATCAGTTTTAACCTCAGCATTTTCGTTGGACGATTCATCAGATTTTTTTGAACCTTCTTCTTTTTCTTTTTTAACCTCAGCAACCTCTTTTTCTTTTTTTCTTTCGGATAAACCTTCCTTAATAGCTAATGAAACATGGTTTAAAACAATATCTATAGATTTAGATGCATCATCATTAGAGGGAATTGCATAGTCAACTTCTCTAGGATCACAATTTGTGTCAACCATTGCAAAAATTGGAATATTTAATTTTTGTGCTTCACGAATAGCAATATGTTCTCTTCTAATATCTACAACAAATAAAGCACCAGGAAGCCTAGTCATATCAGTTATAGAACCAAGGTTTTTTTCTAATTTAGCTCTTAATCTATCAATTTGTAATTTTTCTCTCTTAGATAAAGCTTCAAAAGTGCCGTCTTGTTTTGTTCTGTCAATTGCAGACATTTTTTTAACAGCTTTTCGAATTGTTACAAAATTTGTAAGCATTCCGCCTGGCCATCTTTCTGTAATGTAAGGCATGTTAACTTCAGCAGCAGCTTTAGAAACAAGATCTTTTGCTTGTTTTTTAGTGGCTACAAATAAAATTTTTCTTCCTGAGGAAGCGATTTTGGATAAAGCCGAAGAGGCTTCTTCAATTTTAGATGCAGTTTTGTAAAGATTAATAATATGAATTCCATTCTTTTCCATGTGAATGAAAGGAGCCATATTTGGATTCCATTTTCTTGTTAAGTGTCCAAAATGAACACCAGCCTCTAATAGAGGTTTAATTTCAATTTTTGTCATTTTTTTTAGTTTACGTTCCGTATGATTAGCAATAAATTAAAAATTTATTTAGATGCTAAACTAACTTTCGCTAAGCGAAATACGACAACAGGTTAATTTCAATATTTGTATGAACTTTTAAACAATTATCGAATCGAATTAACGTTTCGAGAACTGGAATTTTTTTCTTGCTTTCTTCTGACCAAATTTCTTTCTTTCAACCATTCTAGGGTCTCTAGTTAAAAGACCTTCTTTCTTTAGTGCCGGACGATTTTCTTCATCAATTTGACATAATGCTCTTGATATAGCCAACCTTACAGATTCGGCTTGTCCATTTATCCCACCACCATAAACATTTACTTTAACATCGTAAGAGGAGCTTGTTTCAGTTATAGCAAAAGGCTGATTAACTTTATACTGAAGAATATCAGTTGGAAAATATTCTTTTAGAGATTTTCCGTTTATTGAATATGAACCTTTACCTTTTGAAAGGTATACTCTAGCTACTGATTTTTTTCTTCTTCCTATTTTATGAATTACTTCCATATTATTTTAAATCATTTAAATTTATCAATTTTGGATTTTGTCCTTCATGCTTATGGTTTTCACCAACATAAACTTTTAAATTTCTGAAAAGAGCGGCACCTAATTTATTTTTAGGAAGCATTCCTTTAACAGATTTTTCAACTAATCTAGCAGGATCTTTATCAAAAAGTTCTCTTGCAGTTAACGACCTTTGTCCACCAGGATATCCAGTATGTCGAATGTATTCTTTGTTCTCCCATTTGTTTCCTGAAAGCGTTATTTTTTCTGCATTAATAACAATAACGTTATCTCCACAGTCAACATGAGGTGTAAAGCTAGGCTTGTATTTACCTCTGATAAGCTTAGCTATTTTAGAGCACATTCTTCCTAGAGCGTGTCCACTTGCATCAACAATAACCCAGTTTTTATCAACTGTTTCTTTATTTGCTGAGATTGTTTTGTATGTTAAAGAATCCAAAATATTTAATTTTAAAAAAGCATTATACATGCCTTTAATTGGCCTGCAAATCTACAATAATAAATCAAATCTGCAAACCAGTAATTAAACAAATTATTAATGTGCTTCAAACCAGTTCAATCCAGTTCCCATGTCTACTTTTAAAGGTATTCTTATATCATATGCATTTTCCATTTCATTTTGAATTATTTTTTTCATCTCGTTCATTTCATCTTTATGAATTTCAAAGACTAATTCATCATGAACTTGAACTAGCATTTTAGATTTAAAATTATTTTTTTCTATTTTATTTTGAATATTAATCATTGCAAGTTTTATAATGTCTGCGGCGCTACCTTGAACCGGAGCATTTACTGCATTTCTTTCTGAAGCTCCCCTTACAATAGGATTTCTTGAATTAATATCTTTTAAATATCTCTTTCTTCCTAAAATTGTTTCAACATAACCATTTTCTCTAGCAAAATTTATTTGGGATGAGATATAATTTTTTAATTTAGGATATGCTTCATAATAGGATTCGATCAATTCTTTTGATTCTTTTCTTGACAAAGAAGTTTGATTACTAAGTCCAAATGCTGAAACACCATAAATAATCCCAAAATTTACAGTTTTAGCGTTACTTCTTTGTTCAGAAGATACTTCGTTTATATCAATACCAAATACTTTTGCAGCTGTTGAGCTGTGAATGTCTTGATCATTTTTAAAGGCTAAAATCATGTTAGGATCTTCACTTAAACAAGCTATAACCCGTAGTTCAATTTGTGAGTAATCAGCAGAAAGCATAGTATAATTTTCATTATTACAAATAAAAGCTTTTCTAACTTCTCTTCCTCTTGGATTTCTAATTGGAATGTTTTGTAAATTAGGGTTATTACTACTTAACCTCCCAGTTGAAGCTACAGCTTGATTAAATTCAGCATGAATTCTCAAAGTATTAGAATTTATTTGTTTTGGAAGCGCATCTACATAGGTGTTTAATAATTTTTGTAATGATCTCCATTCGAGTACTTTTTCTACAATTAAATGTTCTGAGGAAAGTTTTGATAAAATCTCTTCACTTGTTGAAAATTGACCAGATTTTGTTTTTTTTGGTTTCTCTACAATTTTCATTTTATTAAAAAGGACTTCTCCAAGTTGTTTAGGTGAGGCTAGATTGAATTTTTCATCTGAAATTTCAAAAATTATTTTTTCAAGTTCATTAAGTTCTCTATGAAATTTTATTGAAAGCTCATTTAAAAAAGATGAGTTTAGTTTTATACCATTAATTTCCATAACAGACAATACTCTTAGTAAAGGCATTTCTATATCTTCAAAAAGATTTAGTAGTTCTCCTTTTTTTAAATCTTTTTTTAATTGGTTACTTAATTGAAAATTTAAATCTGATTTTTCCATACAAATTTGAATTTCAGATTCGTTACTTAAATCTGGAGAATAATTCAAATATGTTTGACAAGATGTTTTAAAATCGTGATTAAGGTCAGGGTTAACCAAATAATGAGCTATTTTATTATCAAAATATTTTCCTTCAATCTTTATATCTAAATCATTTAAAAGTTTAAACTGATGCTTTAAGTCAAATCCAATAATTTTTAAATCTTCCCTCTGAAATAAATTTTTGATTTCATTTAACGTTTGAGAATCTTTTTTTTCTAGTGTGATAAAATAACTTTTGTCTTTGTTCCAGCTAAAACTTAATCCAAAACAATTTTCTTTTTCTTTAAACTTAAATATTTCAACTGATATAGTATCTTGTTTTCTTAAAATGGACAGGGTTAGTTTTTTTGAAAGTTTACTTTCATTTTTTTGATAAAATTTAGATGAATTTAAAAAGGTGTTTTTTTCTTTACTTAAAGTTGTTCTTGATTGACCGGGAACACTAAATAAATCATATTGAATATCTTTCTTTTCAACTGTTAAAGGCTGTTCTTTAACTAAATCATCCTTCTCTTCTTCAATAAAAATTCTTTTAAAATTCTCTTTCATTCTGACAAACTCCAGTTCTTCAAAAATTTCATAAACGTTTTTATGATTGGGATCGTCTAATTTAAAGTCGACAAAATCGTATTCAATAGGGACATC
>Ga0209308_10003900_pt1 | contig 12064 bp, 14 predicted proteins | sample COGITO_mtgs_1204_3_FD_184806 | JGI IMG/M metagenome (GOLD analysis project Ga0209308, IMG submission 184806) | Pelagic marine microbial communities from North Sea - COGITO_mtgs_120405 (SPAdes) (version 2) | ecosystem: Environmental > Aquatic > Marine > Epipelagic ...
AGCTTCACTTTCAAAACGAAGCCGCATAGATCTACCTCTACCACGAAGTTTAAGTCTTGTCGAGATCACAGTTGAAGGGTAGTCCCATACACTTAAGCTATCGGGGTTGACAACTGGTGTAACCTTGTAACGGTAAGCTTGTTGAGCAGTAGAGGACGGAGTATTCTTAAAGTCCCAATACGAAGACACAAGCATAGATGACTCATGGATAGGATTGTAACCTGCCTCAATACTGCCTGACCAACCTTCTTCAGTTGTTCTCATGTAAGTAATTATGTAAGGTGAGTTCTTTTGTAGAAGTAGATCACCGAAGAACTCATACCCAGCTTCAGCAAAAGATAAGTAAGCTGCATTACCCCAATCAAGGAATGTCTCAGAGGCTATTGTACCCATAGTTAACTTACCTGTAGTGCCATCACGTACAAGCAAAACAATGGCTGGATTACCAGTAGCAAAGTCTGAGAACTGAGTAGAGATAACATCGTCAGCACCACTTGCTGTGACCACATCATCAGCTCCTACTACTACGTCAAGAGCTAACTCATCTGCACCAAAGCCAGAGTAGAAAGCTAGTCCCATTATATAGTCAGTGCTAGTAGCTTCATCCTCTATACGCCAGGGATAGAAGGCTTGAAGTGGTATGTCTAGAATTAGTAAGTTATTAAACTTGTTAGCTAGTGTCTCATCGTTGTCAGAGTAAGCCCAATAAATCTTTTTGTTAATGCTATCGTAAAGAGATACTGTTGCTTCTTTAGCTGTTGTTCCTATGCTATCCCAGAATGATTGAATAGTTACAATAGAAAGATTTTGCTCAGCAGGTTGACCAGTAGAAGGGTCAAACGACAAAGTATGTATGCCGTAGTTAGACCACCAGAAGGGTGTTCCCTCAGCTTCTACGAATGACTCAGCAGATAAGATACCAATCTTAGTGATTAGTTTAATTGAGTACTCAGTAGCACGGAATACGTTGTCAACACCATTGATTGACCACACACCATTCTCAGCAAATACAAATAGATTAGCACCAAAAGCATAGAGGTACTTAATATTAACTGCATCTGGGATGCTAATTGTCCCACCGTCAGTATCAAGTAGATCACTAGCATCTTCAGATGTAGGGTCATTACGTTGATAACAACGACCAAGCTCAGATAGTGTTTGAACCTGCCTTGAGAATAGGATAGTACCTGAATTATTAGCACTCTCTAGGCCAGCATAAAACACACGTCCAGCAAAGGAAGCTACTGCTTTAAATCTACTGCTCTCAGTCTCAGTAGTAAGGCCACTACGAACTTTACTAAAGAAGTCTAAGATGTAGTAACCATTACCTGTTAGTGAGCTACCACTATAAACTTTCTTCCACTCAGCAGCATCGAAGTTACCATCGGTGTCTTTACCTGCATACCAAGGTAGGGTTAACGGTGGGTACTGACTTGAAGTAGCTGATTGATAAGCACTAAGAGCAGAGGTACCTTTATCTCCAACCCAACCAGCATTCTTTGTGTCGTATATACGTCCTGCTGAAGGTGAGGCAGTGCCTGAAGAGTAGGTGTCAATATCACCCTGCCAATCAAAGTCACGTACTTTAAAAGATATTTGAGTTTGGGTTATAGCCTCAGTAATATTGTTACGCTCAATGTAGAAGGCATTAATAGCCGCAGAGGCTACAACTAGCGTACCATTGATTGATGCAAACTGACACTTAGCATTACCTGCACCTACACCACCTCCTACCTCATAGGTAGACAAGTTAACAGAACCAGTTATTTGGTTACCAGAGTAAGGTAGCCCAGCTTTATTGTAGAAGTAAAGAGTAGAACCAACCTGTGTAATTAGAAAGGTTAGACCTGACTGACCACCTACGTTAAGCCACTCACCACTATGGAAGAGAGTACTAGTGCCAACTGTAAAGGTAGATAGCTCATTACTGTCCTCTACTTTAGCTCCTAGTCTACGACGACGAGAGCCATCACGACGAAGATCACAGTTTAATTCATCTACAGAAGCATCAGGTGGAAAGGTAAGTTCACCCCTCTCCGTTACCAACCCCTTGATGAATGTATTTACTGTCTTTTGTGATTGACTTTGCGGCATCTCTTACCTTCTTACGTTCATCGAAATCTTTACCGAAGTTCTCACGGCGAACACCAATGGTTTCTTTCATAGTCCTGAAGTACTGGGCAACTGCTTCTTTAGCTATGCCCATCGTAGTGTACTTTCCACTAAGTTCTTTAGGGAGAACACCAACCTCTGAGGTTACTTCGAAGAATACAAACCCACCATAAGACTTACGTATGGTTAAGGGCTTTAACATTTTAGGAGTTTTACAGATGCAGGTTAGCTTTTCTGTGTCTTCAATGAATTCCAAAGGAATTACCTTCCATATTTTGGACGTTTATTAGCTTGCTTAGTACGGTACATATCATTCTGTACGTAAGATTTAAGTCTACGTGCAGCCTGTTCTACCTTAGGGTCACTACCACTCTTGAATAGTGAGAAGCAGGTAGACTTACTTTCAGCTAACAAGTAAGGCATCATGTTGTCGTCTAGGTCAGGCTCAAAGGCATCGACAATACTAAACGTAGGATACACTGTACCGTAGGCCATAGTCTTAGAAGCTTGTAAAATGTTTTCTACTGAAGAGTTGTAAGCATTAAATACAATGTGTTCATCATCAAAGCTAGTGTAGAATGTAGGAGAACGATCACTGAAGATTAGGAGAGTAGTGGAGTTGTTAACGTCAGGTACTTGTACTGTCGAACCATCATCTGTTACTTGACGATCCAAGAACAACAAAGGCTCAATAAAGGGCATTACCTTGTACTCTACTGTGCCACCAGTTGTTATATTATAACGTATCTCATCTAACTGCTTAGTGTTAGTAGGGTACTTGAAATGAGTAGGGCGAGTACTATCCGACAACGAAGTCAAATTAATAAGACGTTTATGTTCTGGGATGTCTCTATTAGAAATGATGTTATAGTATGTGTCTTCAATAACAGAAGCAATCTGTTGAGCTTCTACTGAGTCACTGAGGGAGTTGACAGCTTCTGAGTCCATGTCATTTAGAATAGACTGAACCATCTCTAGGAGAGTAGTCTTCATTAAGTAGGTACCCCCATAGTAGTTAAGCTTCCAGAAGCTACGTTAAGAGTAAATGCTTCACTACCCTTGACGAATATTTCTAAGTAGTCACTTGTACTAAACGAACCGTAGTCAGTAATAGTAGCTGACTTCCAATCACCAGTTACAGCCGTTACAATAATATGACCACCATTTAAAGCTGAACCATTCTTGTAGAAGATTAGTTCAATGTCACGGCTAGTACCTGAGTTGTTCTTAAAGCTAAAGGTAAAGTTAATAGCAGCAGTAGTATCAGCAGTAGCTGTGTAAATCAAACGAGCATTAGGACTTGCTGAACCACTCCACCCTAAAGCTTCAGATATTAAGAAGGTAGGATTAAGAACAGTGAAGCTTGTTGTTACTGAATGATTGTAAGCAGGAGTAGTAGCATCGAAGGCAATATAACCATTAACATAATTATGGTTCTGTACCCAAACACCACTGCCTGCTCCATCTGCAATGTATACTTGTCCAGCAGTAGCTGTAGAAGCACCTTTAGGCTCATGGATGTATGGGTCTGTTAGAGTACTATGTTCAACATTAGCCATAGGGGTATATCCTTAGGGGTGGGTGCAATCAATAATGCAATTATACAGCATTTGGAGAATTTGTCAAGGGGTAAAATGTGTGGGTGACACACTTAAGCATCACCCACTTCTTTAGATTACACGGTAGGCGAAGTTACAACACGAACAATGCCTTCTGGACGGTACAGTTTAACACCGTAACGGGCAGTAGTCACATACTCATGACGTTGGAAGTCTTTGTTGTACTCATAGTCAACCTGAGGAGCTTGACGCCATGCACCCACGAATGGGTTAGCAACAGGAGATGCAGAGAAGAACAAGTTTGTTTTACCGTTTACAGACGAGAAGTCATTTGCGGTAGAGCCGTCAGCTTCAAGCAGAGCAGCATCTGTTGCAGACTTCAAGTAGTTCGATGTGTAAACGTCAAAGCCGTATACGTTAGCTACGAAACGCATACCAGTTGCGATACCTTGGCTTACGATACCTTCGAAACGTGGGTTGTTTGACACGTTTGTCAAGTTAGTAAGAGTGTTCAAGGTGTACTCAACTGATGGATCAACTACAGCAACCAACATTTGGTCAGGTACGTTAGCCTTCTTCAACGAGTAACGAGCAAAAGCAAAGTCTTCGACTTGGATTTTACCTGCATTACCACCAGAGATACGGTGAGCAATACCGTTTACTGCTTCAGCAGAGTTAGCAGATACACCAGCTTCAGGGGCTGCAAATGTAGTAGCTTCAAAGTGCTCCATGATAGCACGTTCTTGCTCAGGTACGAAACGAGCTTCCAACTGGGCAGAGTAGAACGAGTCTTGAGCAGCTTTGTTCGTGATGTACGAAGCTGATTGCAAGTATTTGTCTACTGTGAATGTGAATTCAGCAGTATCCATTGGTGTGTAAGCTACTGCACTGTCTTCAGTGTAGTCAGCTACAACAGTTTGACCAATAGTCGGGATGTGGAATGTGTCACCATCTGGGAAACCATCCAACATACGGACATACTTCTGAGCTTGCATTTCATCACGCAAGATTTCTTTTAGTTCTGACGACCAAACATCAGAACGGATCAACCGTTCCATGTCAGCCTGTGAGCGGTACATACCAGCCATTGTCTTTATCCTTTATAGATATGAGTTAATTACCAAACTTCTCACCTAGACGCATTTTATCATTCATGAGCTGTCTTTGAATTTGTGGTGAGTAGTATTCTGACTTGTTGTCTCGCCGTAGTTTCTGATAGTAGTTCCAGTTACGGTCTGACGAGGGTTGCATATTGACACCTTCGGTACGAACAGAGCCTTGAACCATTGGGCTAAAGGATTTTTTCTGCTCACCTAACAAAGCAAAGAAAGCAGTGGGTGACTCAGCAGCAATCTCTTGCATACGCTGTACTGTCATACCTAGTTCTTGAGCTTTCTTCTGGATTGTCTGCACAGCTTCAGTGCCGTAAGACTTCTCCAACTCTGCATCAACGATTGCAAGATTCTGCTTAATAGTATTATCTTGGTCACGTTTAGTTAGTGTCTGGTCAACAAGGCTCTTTAGGAATTCCTCACTTACTTGTGGCTGGGTGTTGCCTTCAGTATCAGTGCTGCCATTATTATTATTGTTAGGTACTACATTATTCACGTTGACAGGAGACGTGGCCTTATTCTGTAGTTGGTCGAGTAACTGTTTAGAGTATTCCTGTTTCCCTAAATCTTCTCGCATTGCTGCTAGTTGATCTTCGAGAGTTTTAATATAACCATCAGCTTCTAATTTACCTTTGGCTAATACTTCAGGATCTTTCCAGTTGTCGCCCTTTACCGCTACGAGCTTAGCTAAGAAGGACTCTTGTTGTTCAGGAGTCGTAGCTTGTTGCTCTGCTTCCTGACTCTTGCCCTCTGGTTGTTGGGCTTGGTCAAATACACTCATTGTTAATCCTTGTGGTTAAGGTCTATTAAATTTAAGATGTCATCAAGCACAGCATTGTACTCATTGACAGCCACTTGTTTATACTCCCAACCGTGGGAGTAATCACGAACAGCATCACGTTTCATGTAATGTTGTTCGAGAATTTCTTTAAGTTCCTCAAAGGCTACTCGGTATCTCATTACCTCAGCCTTACGAACTTCTTTATCCTTTGCACTACGTAGCCAAATAGACTGCATTATGGTTTCTTCTTCTTTACAACTTTAGTTTTATCTGCCATAGTATTAAAGCCCCATCTGTTGTGCTTGCATAAGCTGATCTTGGTTAGACATCTCAGCTTCTTGAGTTGCTGTCTGTGTTTCTAATTGTTCCTTGACACCTACGTTATCGCCAAAGAGTTTAGGTTCACCAAGCTCATCAGAAAGAATACGAGCAAACTCTTTACCTGACAGGTGTACTGCAACCGAAGGATCAGAAGATTTGATCTGGTAGAGTTGTGTAAGGTTCTGTACTCTACGAGCACGTTCAGCGAAGTGACGAGCACCGATAGCTATAATCTTACCACTACCTACAATGTCATCTTTAGTAACATTACGGAAGAATGTATTGCCTGTGCTTTCATCAACCATAGACAAAGATTGAGTAGAAGACATATTGCGACGACCACACTCAAGCATAGCATTCAAGATAGGCTCAATGAAAGTACGTTCAAAGTGAGCAGTCTTGTGTTCAAAGATACGAGAAGCTGAGTTCTGTAGGCTCTGTACTTCGAAGGCAGTCTTCTCGCCTGGGGTACGAATACCCATAGCTTGTTTAGGAGCACCAGCCATCTCTTCCATTTTGTTTTCAAGAGATGATATTTGTAGGTCAGCCTGAAGCGCAGTAGTATCAGGTGCCATATAAACTACGTCACCTTCTTCACCTACGTAGATACGGCCCCCTGGCTCAAAGTCAAAGTCTTCTACGTCACCACGAATCTTAATCATCGGGTAGGCGATCTGGTCAAACACATCAGCCTTAAGGTTCTCTAGGTGGTCTAGACGGTACTGCATACCTACGAGGTTATCTAGTGGCCCCATAGCATACAGGTTGTCTGGACGTGGCCTCCAGCCAGCGTGGAAGATAGGAGCATGGCCTAGCCAAGATGGGTTCTCTTCGTTAGCCAGTACGTAGGCACGGTCAACTACTGTAATAATACGGTTAGACCAGAAGTCTCCGTTGGCGTAGTCGTAGATGTCACCATAGAAGGTAAGGATTTCTACGTAGTCAGACTCGTAGTACTGTTCAATAGATGAGAAGCCATCAGCAATAAAACCATCTGCTTTAGCTACTCCACCCTCAGCACCACGTACAGATGCACGGGCACTAATCATCTTAGAGAAGACATCTTTAAGGTAAGCCTTGCTTGGGTCTTCCTCTACCATACGTTTAATTTCACCTAGAGTTTTAATACTACGAATAACTTTAGGTGACTTATAGAAAGAAGCAGCAGTAGGGTTAAACACAATGTCGAAAGGAGAAATACGAACTACTCGTGGGCCTTCGTATACGACAGATACAGTCCCATCTTCTTTCTCTAGTACATTGTTTTCGTAATCAACTGTAGCGAAGCAGTTACCATACTGAATCCAGTCGTATAAAAGGTCAGATGCTGTATTAACAAAGTCAGACTGACGGGTCTTATTCTCAATGTAACCTTGGATAGTTTCAATCTTCTCACGCTTATTGCTGAACCGATCTGCTGGCTCAAACTTCATCCACTTCTGCTGTGGAAATAGAGTAGCAAAGTAGTTAGCGTGAAGGTTGTCCATTAGCTGAGTTAGCTTAGGAACGGTAGTAGTGTTAGACCAAGGCAACATAGCATTGCTAGTAGTACGAGTGTCCGTAGCGTACAAGTAGTTACGAAGCTCTTTCCACTCCTCCACTTTCTTGTTACGTAGACTTGACCACTCCTGCCAGCGTTTAGCAATCTCAACGGCAAGATTGTCAGGATTAATAATATCATTAATCTCTATTGTAGTTCCAGCCATTATGCCGTACCTCTAAATCTATTGTTAGCCCAAACGATATTGTTCTTCTTACCGCTGCCGTGCATTGTACGCATTGGTTTGATGCACATATCAACAGCAGAAGCTAGGGCATCTTTAACGTCATCGTGTGGTGGATTACGACTAGACAATTCTTCTTCTAGTGTTTGTATGTTACCACCACGGTAGTGCCACATCTGCATATTGTCGTACCTAGGTTCTAACGAAGCAGCAATACGTTCTTCTTTGCTGCCTTTGTTTGGTCGGTACTCTTCAACACTAATTGCTAGGCCGTGACTCTTAATCATTTCTTTAAGCTGTTTAACAATAGCCATTTGAGCTACTGTAGTCTCAGCCCTTAGTTTTCTAAATGACCACTTATTAGATAGCTGTAGTATGTGTTCAAAGTAATCAGATATACGGTCAGTCCTAAACCTATCAATGTCTAAGACGTAGATGTTATTCTCAGAGTCAATGCCAACAACAACCATAGCAGTGTAGTCAGCTTTCTTACTAAGGCTAAAAGCAAAGTCTACAGCACAGTAGATATTAAGCTTAGCCTCTTTGTAGAACCAGAAACCGTTGTCAAGCTTTAAGAACTTACGATCATAGTACTGGAACTTATCACTACCTACAGGTACGTTATCAGGATCAGATGGGTCGTTGTAGTACTGTGCACGGAACTGACCTTTGTCTAAGTACTGTCCACGTTTCTTAGCTAGGATTTTAATGTCAAAGCCAAACCACTTACCATCCTTACGTTGTTGTCGTGGCCACAAGAACTCTCCCGTACCATCCCCCCTATCTTCTACTGCTCGTTCGAAGACTTCGTAGATATTCTCTTCACCAATCTTATTACTTGTATCGTCAAAGATTTCTTCGACCATCATCATAAGATCATTGTAAAGATCAGCAGGATGGTAACGAGTTCCTACCACCCACTCTCTTGCTTCAGCTCCTTCAATAGACGATAGAAGCGAGTATTGACTCTTAACTTTATTCCTTCCCTCACCCGTATAAGCATTCTCGTACACAACAACATCATCAAGTACAGCAATGTCGCAGTGCATCCCAGTAAGAGAAGTAGTAAGACCGCCAGTAAAGATGGATGGATCACGAACATTCTCTTGCTTACGTCTAGGGTGGTCTAATGCAATCTCAGAGTTAGTCCACTTAGACCTCTTACCCTCGTCTGCATTAACATGGTCAGGCCAGTATCGTCTGTAGGTTTCACAGGTAAGGATACCCTTCATGAAGCCTAGTTGTTTCTCAGCAAGATTAGCAGTAGCTGAGATGTAGAGCACACGTAGTGTTGGGTCTTTAGTAAGCTCCCAAGCTACACGGTAGGCAACCATACGTGACTTCTGGTGGTCACGAGGAAAGAGTGTTAGTTGGTGAGTCTTGTGTTCTTGACGTGTCCACCAACTTATTAAGTCAGAGTGACATTGACCTAGTACTTGATCGGGTGCCACAAGTCGAATAAAGACTTCTAAATCACTTTCAGCCGCTGCTCTGATCTGGTCTACAGTAGCATTCATGTTGCAATAAAAGCCTTAGTTTATGTATGTGTTGCAATTATACAACACTTTTATTTATTTGTCAATACCCTATGACTATTTACCTAAGTTCTTAGGGCGTGGCTTAGGACGCATTGAAGTAGATGGAGCAAGTTTAGATGGGGCTTTGTACGCCATAGGCTTAGCTTTACCACCTGCTGGGCCTTTGTCACCTAGCCTTGCTGAACGATCTAGCTGTGCTTGAATACGTAATTCTTCTGCTGTCATCTTAGCCATAGTACTATCCCTTAATTAGTTTGAGAGCTTGCTCAAGTGTTTCTTTATTACGTCTAGTCCAGCCCTTACCAAAGGTAGCAAAGGTGCTTAAGTTTTCATAGAAGTGCTGTCTAGCTTCGTACATCTTCTCGACTAACTCCGTAGAGTCTTTATCACCAACAGCACGTAAAGTGTAAGGGCCAACACCGCCATCAGCAGTTACTCCTATAATACGTTGCAAAGCTTTAACTGGACGACTCATACCTGAGTTTACACCCCAATCAAAAATAGCCCAATCAACACCATTAGGCATATCATCACAGTGTGCTTTATCCCAATAGTTATTCTTATATATAGGTGCTACTAACTCAGGTGTCAGTGATCTCATCTCAGCTTCAGTACTCTCATGCCCTACATACTTATCGTATACAGCCTTAGTAACACCTAGGTTAGTCATGCCGCCAGGATCTTTAGGATGATTAACAAAGCCACCTTCATGTGACAACAAGAGTGCTAGGCATTCATCAAAGTTCTTTTTCATTTAGTAACCTTTTGTACTTTTTCGTATGATCTTAACCCACCTAGTCCTAGCATACCTAATAGTATTGGCATAAGATCTGCTGTACCAATTTCAGGTAGAGGTGGTAGATCAACGCCAAAGACTAACAAAAAGAAGACAAGAAAAGGCTGCAAGATAAACGACCAAAACAATGCTAACCCACATATCCATCCTATACTAGGGCGCCACCCCCCTTTAAATAATGATCCACTAGCAGCTTCAGCTTTATTAACTTCAAGCTGAGCTAACATCTGTTCGTTAGCCATTCTCTCAGACATGGTGGCTATTTCGTGAGCAAGCTTAGCTGCTTGATCTTTGTCAGGAATGATCTTACCAATAATGTTAGTTACTGGGCCGACAAGCGTATCAATTAATCCCATGTGTTATCCTTTGCTTTTAGCCCAAGCTGTCATACCCATGAAGCCAACTACAATGCCTGTCTGTGCCACTAGGAAGGTGTTCAGGAACCCTGCTGCGCTGTTCATACGGTCTATGCCTACAAGAGGAGTTAGGAGGGCTGCTACGGTCAAAATAGAAGATAGCATAGCAACCCAAGCCATCAGCCTCTGTTGGTCTTGCATCTTGTCGTTATTCTCAATCTGTAGCATACGTTCAGATAGGGCTAGTTCCTCGTCACTTACAATGCCATCACCATTAGAATCAAAAGAATTATACTTGGAATCTTGCTGTAGTTGTTTTTGTGTCATGATGCTTTATTTGTCCATGAAAACCAAGTTAGAAAGATTATTAATCCTAGACCAATAGTCCCAAAGAATAGACCTACTATCCAGTTAATTATATTGTTACGTATCTCTTGTTTACGATGCTCATGGTCTTGACGTTGCTTACGCATCTTACCTTCAAGTGATACGAACTCTTCCCACTTAGACTGACCATAGGCATACTGGATGTACTGCTTAAGCTCAGCCCTCATGGCTAGTGCTTTTTGCTTAGCTGCAAATACCTCTATGGCATCTGACTGTGCTGAACCTGTCATGGACTTCCACCACGGTGGGTTCTGTGCCTGTGCAACCATGAAGTCTAAGTCGGAGATAGCATTAGCCCATGAACTTAGTTGTGAACCCATGTCACTTAGCTCTTTACCAACTTCAATACCCTTCTTAAGGTAACTGAAGGCAGTACTAGCTGCAGCCATGAGTGTAATTGGATCCATTACTTACTCCGTAGTGAAGCTTCAATAGTGTCCAGCTTACTGAATATAGCCTTAACTGTTTCTCTCATCTCTTTCATCTCACGATCATGATACATTCTATCTGAGGATGCCTGAGATTTTAGTAGGGCAATGTCTGTATGTTGGTCAGCTTGACGTTGGTATAATAGCCAAACAAATGCAGTAACAGGTGCTACAATCCATTTCATTATAGAGTCAAGCATTTCCATTAACTTTAATTACCTTAGTACTAGGGCATATGTCACCATATGGTATTGCTAATCTGTTAGAGTAGGGCTGTGTGGCAGGTATAGGCTCTGGGCATTTGTACACACAGACTGCCATTAGTGTCGATGGATACACCATTGTGTAGAGTACCATCGACAGTGTGCAGATCATTCAGTATCAGGCCAATCATTTATGGGTGCATTACCTGTAGGCATACCGTCAGCGTCCACAGGTGTAACATACAAAGCCATCAATGCTTCATGAGTAGCAGCGCTGGTGATAAAGTTCTCAATAGTACCTGATGCAGTTCTCACAGCAGCACGATATGTTAGTACATCAGCAGGTATAGCTGTATCAGTTTCAGCCTTACGTGTTACATACCAATCAGTAGCTGATAGTAGTCCAGCAGCCTGTGCCTTAGCTGTAGCTATAGCATAAGACTTTAATCCCTTAGTTATAACAGTATTTCCATCAATGTCAAGTAATGGTTCACCATCTTCATCTACAGCATCTACATCATTAATAGCTTTAGGCAAATCAGCAGCCCAGTAGAAGCGACTGTCAAATGAGGCTGGTTCATCTGCCCACACTAGGCCCTGTGCAGCTTTAGTTTCAGCCGTCCAGTTGTTCCAGTTGTATGGGTGTTTAATACCATCATTGTTAGTCCAGCCACGGCCTACACGGATAGCTTGTTGATTATAGTTCCAAGGCATAGTTGTTACTCCTATCGTGCGTTGGCGTATTTA
>Ga0209308_10003901_pt1 | contig 12060 bp, 10 predicted proteins | sample COGITO_mtgs_1204_3_FD_184806 | JGI IMG/M metagenome (GOLD analysis project Ga0209308, IMG submission 184806) | Pelagic marine microbial communities from North Sea - COGITO_mtgs_120405 (SPAdes) (version 2) | ecosystem: Environmental > Aquatic > Marine > Epipelagic ...
AAAACTTTAAATTTGATGTAGACGTGATTGATAAAAATGGATTTACTATTTTGAATGGTTCAAGTGATGAAAATACCTTATCTGCTGGGTCTTCAATTAATCCTGCGGTAGCATGGAAACCTGCAACTTCGGGTGAGTATACAATAACGGCTTCTATTGTAGATGATCAAAATAACACATTAGCACCACCAATCACGAGAACAATTAATGTCACTGGTTTAGGAGGACAAAGTTTATCTGGACAATAATAATAATAATAATAATAATAATAATAATAATAATAATAATATATAAAAGACAAGATAAATGAAATTTAAGAAAGAATATCAAACATATTTAGTGGTTATTGTTGCAATTCTAACAGCCGGTTATTTCTTAAAATCTTTTTTTTTTAATAAAAAGAATAAAGTAGTTGAAGGAGTGACTGGTGATGGTGCCTACATTGGCTGGAATCAACTCTGGCAGCCATTCCATCAATATTATCGGATTGATGTTGATTATGAGAAATTAAAAACGTTCAACATAAGTTCCGTATCGGCACGGCCACCATCTGTTCCAGTTGATGTTCCTTCAGGCGCTTCCGTGACCGAATTTGAGTCGGCACACGCTTCCGTGAACGATATTGAGGAAGGGATTAAAATGTTAATTTTAACGCAGTTTAATTTAACGGAAAATACTGATAATATTACTTTAGATGAGTTTAAAACTGTGATGGGTATAGAAGGACAAGAAGATATAGAAGGACAAGAAGATGATCAAAAAGAAATAATAGATGCCTTTGAAATAATAGATCAATCATCTGTTTTAGTCAAAGATGATAGCGATAATGTTACAGGCATAAAAGTTAAACGGACATGTGGTGATATGCTTGATTATTTTAAACAGCAAGCAGATTTAGCCGCCAGTAACACATCTCCTGATGCAGACGCAGCATTAGCTGCATATGATTATGCACGTTTTATTCTGAAAAAGGAATATGATCATTATGATGATAATGATGCAATAATGGCATTAATTGCAGCCGGAAATCTATTGGCACTTATGGGGCAGCCTTTAATGGAATATAATGATAAAGTTGTGACGGACGCAAAAGAAACCGCCCGCGATGCCGCCGCCGCCAACTTCGCCATCGTTGGCGGCGGTGGCACCACCAACGCCGCCTACAACGCCGCCAACGCCGCCTACAACGCCGCCAACGCCGCCAACGCCGCCAACGCCGCCGCCATCGCCGCCGTCGACGCCGTCGACGCCGCCATCGCCGCCGCCACCGCCGCCAGCAAGAAATCCTTTTTAATTGTTTTTAACAATATTACACACGATGGCGGCGGCACCTATGTTCAATTTTATGATGGTAGTAAAGGCTTTAATGACGCATACCTAAAACAAGTCTTCATAAATTCGGCTGGTCAAATCTATCAAAATGTGTATATCATGATAAAAAATACTGAAGTGAGTCCCATACAATTTATGAAAGAGCCTAAAGCGGGGCAACGAAAGTAGAAAAAAAGAAAAAAAAAGAGGAGCGGGAAAGCAAGGGTGTAAGAGGAAAAGAGCGGGAATGCAAGGGTGTAAGAGAAAAAGAGTGTCGAGAGTGAGAATAGGGCTGCAGGAATTTGAAGTTTAGAGGCTCTATTGGCAGAACAGACCTTCCAGGCCCCTGATATTTGCAGTATCAAAAGCCGAGACAACCGCAACCATCCGAGCAGGGCACATAAACTAATATTATATATGAATAATAATAAATAATAATATATATATAAAATTAATAATATATAAAAATATAAAAATATAATAATATATAATAATATATAAAAATATATAAAAATGAGTATGTATGAGGATGTATGTGATTTTAATAAACAATTTGGAGTAGCCCAATCCTCCAAATCATTACTGAATGATGAACAATTTATTAATACACGTATGGAATTAATACGCGAAGAAATGAGAGAATTGGAAGAAGCTGTTAAAAATAAGGATATGACTGAAACAATTGATGCGCTTACGGATATATTATATGTTACCTTAGGAATGGGATTTAGTTTAGATATAGATTTAGATAAATCCTTTACAATCGTGCATAAAAGTAATATGTCAAAAATGTGTGATACCGAAGAGCAAGCAATAAAAACGGTTGAATGGTATAAAACAAATGATAGTCGGTATGATAGCCCGGCTTATCGTAAAAATGAAAGTGGGAAATATATTGTTTATAATGAAAGCACCCGAAAAATTCTGAAATCAATTGATTATAAGCCTGCCGTTTTTAATATCCAAGAATTATAATAGTATAATAGTATAATAGAATAAATACCATAAATTGACTTAAAGATATAGTATAAGTATAATATAGGTAGTATATAATATATTACCTAATGGTCTGAATAATATCAGTTATCAATTAAATATATTAAATAACCCACCTGATATTAAATAAATTGACCAATCCTCGTATAATAATTTTTGTTTACTATAACAGTTTCATGATAGCTCAGCAGTAGAGCAACGTTTATGAACTAATAAAAAGTTGACCACCATGGTCTGTGATTAGTTCGTTATCCTCTTTTTATGGCGTAGGTCATCGGTGCAAATCCGATTTATGAAAATAAAATATTTTTTTTATGAAAATTAATATTTAACTGTTATTATATATATATGTTATATGGATTATACATAGTTTGATTAAACTATTATAATTTTAACATATTTGAACTGCTATTATACGTTATCTTAAATTAATTAATGATGGCTTGTTATCATATGAATTATGATAATATTATTTTAAAAGGGATTTTGGGAAAAAAGGATTGGTTTCATACTAACTAATTGTTTTTATAATAATTTTTTATTTTTTTTTTGGGGTTTAATAGGTTAAAGGTAAGCAAACGCGATGATACGCATAAGGATAGCAAGCATAAGGAACGCAAGCATAAGGAACAAAGCATAAGCAACGCAAGCATAAGGAACAAAGCATAAGCACCGCAAGCATAAGGAACAAAGCATAAGCACCGCAAGCATAAGCACCGCAACACACTTAAGATAAGTAGTACAACAACATAAGTAGTACAACAACATAAGTAGTACAACAACTATTAAATAAATTGAAAATTATGGACTGTAATAATTTGGGTTATCACTTTTTCTGAACACCCCCATTTTATGACTAATTGTCCATAATTTTTAATTTATTTAATAGTAGTACAACATAAGTAGTAGTACAACAACATAAGTACAACAACTATTAAATAAATTGAAAATTATGGACTGTAATAATTTGGGTTATCACTTTTTCTGAACACCCCCATTTTATGACTAATTGTCTATAAATTTTAATTTATTTAATAACAAATAAATTAAAATACTTTTAGAATAATAATACTTTTAGAATAATAATAATATAAATAATACTTTTAGAATAATAATAATATAAATTATTCTTTTAGAATAATAATAATATAAATAATATTATAGTATTATAATATTATACGAAAGAACCAAAGATGTTTAAAACTAATTTTTTACCCGAAAATCCTTCTTATCCGCAAGAACTTAAATTCCCAGATACAGTAAACAATAATTTAAAAATTAAATATCATTATTTAGATACTACATTTAAAGCCGGTCATGAACAAACTACATTTGTTGCAAATATGAATGCTCAAGATAGTGCTACACAATCAAATTTGTTACAAAAAAATTATAAAAATGTAAAATCAATAGAATTAATCTCTGCAATGCTACCTATAGCAAATATTGATGTTGTATCTACTGCTGGTGGGGGCGCCACGGCGGGTGAAGAAGTTATTTATATGCATATTGATGAACTTGAAGGAACAATTGATTCAAATCAAGCTGGTGGACAAAACGCATTTGCAAAATTAGTATTTGATGGTGTTGGTACAAATGTTGCTACTCATGCTTTTGCACAATTAAATTGTGGAATGAATCCAATACTTGAGTATGAAACAAAAGGAAAACGACTTGATAAAATGACAATTCGGTTTAAACCAACCGCTGCAGCATCTGGTATTCAAACAGTTCCTGCCGATATTCAATTTACCCAACATTTAATTGTTAGTTTAACATTTAAAATTGGTGTGATTGAGCCGATTATTCCAGCTTAAATGCTATAATACTATAAATGCTATAATACAATAAATTAAAATATATAAAGAATTCATACTATAAATGAATAATAAGAAAAGAGAGAAGGAATAAAAGTTTTATAACACCAATTTCATAAGAAGATAATGGGAACGCTACGCCGTATTCAAAATGAATGTAAAGAAATGTTGACAAACCCGCCTGCAAATTGTTCAGCAGGTCCAATTAATGAACAAGATATATTTAGTTGGAATGCGACTATCATGGGCCCGGAAGGAAGCCCATATGAAGGCGGTGTGTTTAAATTAAAAATAGATTTTCCAAGCGATTTTCCTTTTAATCCCCCCAAAATGTTATTTACTACCAAAATATATCATTGCAATATTAATTCAGCAGGAGGAATTTGTTTAGATATTTTAAAGGACCAATGGAGTCCAGCCCTAACCATTAGTAAAATATTATTAAGTATTTGTTCATTAATGGATGACCCTAATCCCGATGATCCTTTAGTTATTGATATTGCCGATTTATTGTGTAAAAATAAAAAGGTTCATGATGCGAATGCGAGAGAATGGACACTCCGCTACGCAAATGATGTGTAATTACACTCTTTACGCCCACCCTTTACGCCTTTTTCTCATTTAAAATGCCGATTTTATATAAACAATCATATTTTATATAAAATTATATACTATTATATACTATTATATACTATTATATACTATTATATACTATTATATACTATTATATACTATTATATACTACTGTGGAATATTTAAAATATTAACTAAAAAGAGTTATTCTTGATTATATATAATAAAAATTGATTTAGTAATAAAATTAGAATATATTACAATAACGAAAAATGAAAGTAAAAAATATTCGTGGCGAAGGTCTTGATAAGTTTTATACTAATCCAACATGTTCTAAAAAATGTATAGACAAACTTTGTGAATTATATGATATTACAAAATGGGATTTAATTGTTGAACCAAGTGCTGGAAATGGCAGTTTTTTAAATCAAATACCAAGTAATAAAAAAATCGGCATTGATATATTACCCGAACAGTCAAGTATAATTAAACAAGATTTCTTTGATTATTATCCTCCATCATCAGCTACGCAAGTAAATAAACCAACTATTTTGGTTATAGGTAATCCACCATTTGGTAGAGTTAGTTCATTAGCAATTAAATTCTTTAATCATTCCGCAAAATGGGCGAATGTGATCGCATTTATAATTCCAAGAACTTTTAGAAAATTAAGTGTTCAAAATAAATTAGACGATATGTTTCATTTGGTATATGATGAAGAAATACCAAATAATCCGTGTTGCTTTTCACCGAAAATGATGGTTAAATGTTGCTTTCAAATATGGGAAAAAAAAGAAACGAAAAGACAAATTATTGATTTACCTACTACGCACGCTGATTGGGAATTTTTAAAATTAGGTCCAAACGACACCAATGGACAACCTACACCCCCTTTAAATGCCGATTTTGCTATGCGTGCGTATGGAGGCAAGGTAGGCGAAATAAAAACCGAAGGATTAAATAAATTAAGACCTAAAAGTTGGCATTGGTTTAAATTAAATATTGATAAAAATACACTTATTGATAGATTTAATCAATTAGACTATTCAAATAGTTTAAATACTGCCAGACAAAACTCTATGGGAAGAGCAGAATTAGTTGCTTTGTATTTAGATTTCTTAAACTCTAAAATGTAATAATAATAATAATTCATTTTAAATAATTCATTTTAAATAATTCATTTTAAATAATTCATTTTAAATAATTCATTTTAAATAATTCATTTTAAATAATTCATTTTAGTATTTATCGCCCTATTTTGTGGATTGTCCAAAGATGTAAAGGTATTATATGTTTAATTAAATATATAATATAAAATTAATTTATTATTTAATCTACAGGATACTATTATTATTATATTTTTATTGAAATTATTGAAATTATTAAAATAATGTCGTCGTCAAATAATACATCGCCGTCAAATATACTATTACCTCCAATTAAAATGGAAGTTCCTTTTATTTACAAATACCAGCCTTTATTATTAGATGATTTTCATTCCGATAAAGAATTTATTTCATTATTAAAAACATTAATCAAAATGGATTCTTTAAATATTATTTTTATAGGCGATGGTGGATCAGGAAAAACAACATTTATAAATTCAATTATGAGAGAATATTATAACAATATTAAATTAAACTTTTTATCCACCTATAATGAAAATATACTTGTTATTAATAATTTAAAAGATCAAGGAATTATTTATTATCGCAATGAAGTAAAAACCTTTTGTCAAACCGCGTGCACTATCCCTGGTAAAAAGAAAACGATCATAATGGATGATATTGATAATATTAATGAACAAAGCCAGCAAGTGTTTAGAAATTATATTGACAAATATAGTCACAATGTAAATTTTCTATCATCCTGTAATAATATTCAAAAAGTAATTGAAAGTATCCAATCACGTTTACGTATTATTAATATACAGCCATTAAACAATGATAGTTTATTACATCTTATTAAAAAAATATGCACATATGAAAATATTATTATAAATGACGACGCAATACAATTTATGATCGATGTCAGTAATTATTCGGTTAGAGTTGTTATTATTTATCTGGAAAAATTTAAATTAATGAATGAAGTGATTACGATTGAATTAGCAGAAGCCGTTTGCACAAATATCAAATTTAGTGAATTTATTCAGTATACAAATTATTGTAAAATAGATAAGGACATTCAAAAGGCAACAATCCTTATTTATAAAATGGTTGACCGCGGCTACTCTGTTATGGATATTCTTGACAACTATTTTCTTTTTATAAAAACAACGACGATTTTAACCGAAAACGAAAAGTATAAAATTATTCCATTAATATGTAAATATATTACTATTTTTAATAATATACACGAAGATGAGATTGAATTAGGGTTATTTACAAATCAAATGATTGACCTTTTTTAATTATTATTGTTATTATTATTATTATTATAAACTATATAAACCCATCTTTATAATAATATATAACAAAGCCTTCTTATTATTATATTAATATTAGCATGTGGTCCTATTTGACATCACCGTTATTTGTAAATTCCAATCAAGAAACAGAAACAGAAACAGAACAAGACAAAAATGAGATTTCTGAATTAAATACTGGTGCAAGTGCAGCCAAGACAAGCACAGCAGTCAAGGCAAGCACAGCAGTCAAGGCAAGCACAGCAGCCACAAGCGCAGCAGACAAGGCAAGCAATAATAAAAATATTGATACCGATAAAAATAATGATAATGGTACTGATAGCGATAATGATTCTTGTGATTATTTTCATAAGATTACCCCAAAGGATTATATTACCCGAATTCTTATTCTTGGTTCAACGGAAAATACCTATTCCGCGAGTGGAAAAACGAAAGGATTAACAAAAGACTCCGAAAAATATATCCAGGACCAAATTGATAGCGGTAATGGTAACCAAGTTCTTGATATTGTTCGTTCAATCTATGTAGACGGAAGAGCACCCAAGCAAGACAATGTATTAATGGTCCATGCAATGCTCTGCAGAGCCGCCGACAATACTCTACGTAAATCGGCACTGGCCTTACTACAAGATTACCGAACCATCGCCCAAATTTACATGTGGAAGAATTATCACTCTAAAATGGGCGAGTCAAAAGGGTTTGGTCGTGCGGTAAAACGCAATATGAATCAATGGATTTTACAAAAAACACCTGATCAACTTGCCTACCAAATTACGAAATACATTAAACGCGGTGATTGGGGATTTGCTGATTTACTTAAATGCATCCATACCAAAACTGGCACAGGCGATGACCGTGTTTTTCCCAATGGCGATACAAAGAAAAATAAGGAACAATTGCCTGCAACGTCAATTGATTTGGTATTGCGCTATGCCGTTGATGGGTTTGAAAGTATGTCACAATTGGCAAATAAATATAATTTAACAAATGAAAAGGTGTTTAATTATTTATCTGCAGTTGAATTTGCTAAAACAATTTCTTTAAAGGATGATGATAATAATGATAAAGTTAAGGAAAAAAATATTTCCACATTAATTGAAATCATTCAAGAGTTTAAATTAACTCGTGAGCAAATTACTACGGCTGGTTTGTCATTGCCTGCGGTCCAAACAGCTCTACTCGTAAACAAGGAAAAAACAAGAGTGACTATGCCAATGACTGCCCTTATGCGTAATTTGGCTAATTTAACCCGAATTGGTGTTTTTGACGATGAGGTCGTTCTTCGGTTAGTATTAGCACATTTAAAGAATACGAATGCTATTACCAAATCATATATTCATCCTGTATCGGTACTAACTACTTGGTTTGCATACCGCCAAGGTCACGGTAAATTAAGTTCTAATCACTGGACACCAATTCCCGAATTAGAAAGCGCGCTTGAAGAAATGTTTTATCTAAGTTTTAAAAACTTGGCGCCAACTGGTAAACGATTGTGTTTTTTAATCGATTGTTCAGGATCGATGACCTATTCCGACGTTCCAGGATGCGACGGTGTTACGAGCGCGGAAGTAGCTGCCTTATTAGCAATGGTTTTTGCACGTGCAGAAGCAAACCAACCGAATAACGTACCAAATGCACCTCTACGTTATCAAGCTCCTGTGCAACATTCATTCTATTTATTTTCTGGAAGGACTGGCTTATTTGATGTATCCGATTTAATTCACGCAAAGGCAACTTTTAATGATGTATTAACTGCAGTTCAACGGTCAGACTTTAGCACTACCAATATTTCTCACGGTATTTTAGAATCCAAAAAATTCAAACGGCTTTATGATGGGTTTGTTGTTATCACGGACAATGATGTCAATAGCGGAATTAAACCCAGTTTGGCCCTCCAACAATACCGAGAAGAATTAACGATGCCTACTAAAATGGCGATTGTAGCTACTCAAATGAATGAACTCTCTATTGCAGACCCAGCCGATAAATACATGATGGATTTTTGTGGATTTGATTCTCATTTACCTAAACTATTGCAAGAATTCATCAGTGGAAAAAAATCAAAATGCACTGAATCCGAGTAATGAGGGTGGTGTATAGTATAGTGTCTAAAATAAAATCAGTCTAAAATAAAATCAGTCTAAAATAAAATCAGTCTAAAATAAAATCAGTCTAAAATAAAATCAGTCTAAAATAAAATTATAAAATTATAAAAAATAAAATAAAACTATTTTTATTTTATTTTTTCTATAGCATATAGAGCATATAATTTATTGAGCATATAATTTATTGAGCATATAATTTATTGAGCATATAATTTATTCAGCATATAATTTATTCAGCATATAATTTATTCAGCAATCAGCAATTGCTTTCCAATAATAGTATCAGACTCTAATACCTGTTGAGGTGATAAACGCGCAAACCAATTATATTTTAATCGGTTTAAAACGTCATCCGCCGGAATATAAATTCCATATATACAATCAATAAAATCAATAAAAGCATTGCTCATTAACCGTTCAATCATAACAGATTTACCATTCGCATCCTTTACACCTAATTTATTTGCCGCGACCATATTAATCTCTCTGTTTTCAATTCTAAGACTAAGCCAGTTATTAATTGCCCCAACAAAATTACTTTCATCGGTAAAATCATTTGAAACTAATATTTCTAAATAATTCATATATTCTTTCATTACCCCGCAGTTACGAAGACATCCCATAAATTTATTAGACGGCGCATAAGCACTGTTTGTAGCAGAAACGGTTTTATTAATAAATTCACCAACAACCATTTTATCATTCAGCGTATTATTATCATAACAGGAAGTTAGATTCTGTTGGCAGATAAATGAACTTGGGACCAATAACCCTCCATAGGTATAAAGAACTTTTGCTAATGCTAAATCGCGTATTTTTGAACAAATCGGCTCACCGACTTGAGTTAAATCAATCGTCCATCCATGTAAAATATTAAAGAAAGAACTGTCGTCAATTAAACAAATATTAAAATCATTTCCACATTTATCAATGATTGATTTTATCGTTAAATATAAATACGGTTGATTCAATTCTCTTGTATTTCGCGATTGGAAATTCAGCCATGACCTTGCATTAATATCATAGGTATTATGAATCCATAATATTTTTTTCTTACTTTTTGCTAAAGAGGAATCATTTAATAAATATTTTTTAATTAAATCATAGTCATTTATCTCTTGCTTATTTTTATTTATATTAAAAGTTTTACTTATTTTTTTATACTGTAAATATAATATATATAATCCAATAATTAAAAATAACGAACATATATAATCATTCTTTTGATTTACCATTTTTATTTAATATATTATGTATATTATTATATACTATAATAATTATATTGTATAATAATTATATATAATCCTATCATTTTTTAATATTATTTTTTAATATTAAAAAATAAGCACAAATACGGTGACGTCACCTCCAGGATTTGAACCTGGGCGGGTAGAACCCAGTAGATTTCAAGTCTACCGCCTTAACCACTCGGCCAAAGTGACCCTCACTTATAATTTATTAATTATTTATTTAAGTAGTAATTCATCAAATATAATTAAAGCACCAAATATAATTAAAGCATCAAATATAATTAAAGTATAAATTGAAATGATTTTTTTGATAAATTAAATAGTATCCCCCAAACCAAATCGCGATAATTACAAAAATGTTTACCCGAAGTCAAGCAAAAAAACAACAAGAAGTGCAACTACAAGAACCACAACAACAAGAAGTGCAAGAATCGCAGCAGCAACAAGAAGAACTGCTTAAAGCAGTTGAATGTATCAAGAGCTATATGAATGATATCGATAATATTAAGACCAATCACAGCATTTGGAATTACCAAATGGCTAAAATTAAATTAATAAATGAATTATATGCATACATGCTGACAAATGAAACCAAACAAAACCTCTTTGTTCCTTCATTTGCCAAAATGTCAAGATTTCTTACAATCTTGTTGAATAGAACACAACACCTAAAGTGTGAACTATTAAATATAATTAAAAAGGAAATGATACAAGAATATCGTGATAAACAGAACGAATTATTGTCCAAACTAAATGATTTGGATGAGTATTTACAAGAGAACTCCGTAAGCAAGTAAATATCGCAACAACCACGCCAGTAGGTAAGTATCGCAACAATGCAACGACCAATTCGTCACTCTCTGTTTTTCATGTTTTTTTTATTTACACTCTGAAATATATATAATATAAATTTATAGAATTTTATATTATCTATTTATTTATTTATCTATCACCACTTCTTTGGCTATTTTTTTAATCACTTTATTTATATTATCAGGCGTGCCATTCACCGTTTGAGAGATTAATTTTAAAAATTCATTATTTTCTTCCGAGGTGCTTTCCTTGTAAGTCGGGTGTTCAGCCTGCCATTCGCCCATTAACCCAAAATTCTTTTGTTCTATTTTGCGGATAGCCTTATTCAGTTTGGGATAACCCGATTGTTCTTTTTCCCATTTATCTTCATCCTTCACATACAATGTCTCTCTTTTAATATCACTGCAATGCACTGGCCGTTTGGTTTGCTCAAGGTCATTCATTTCGGTCAGGATAATTTTAGAAATGCCTTCGGTATAACCCAATTTACCCATATTATCCAAATCAGATAATTGGAGTTGGAGCGAGTTAACAAACTCAGATAAATTCATGGCATCTTTACAATCTTCGTTTAAAAACACCTGTAAATTAAAGGTTTTGTTATGGCTATTGTTATGTGAGTTACTTACATTATTGCTACTATTATTACTATTTTTACAAACTTCAATCATTTGGTTTTGTAAATCATGATTACTTTTTACTAATTCTAAAACTAAATTCGTTAATGCTTTAATATCCTTCGCTGGATTAATTATTGTATTTTCATT
>Ga0209308_10003903_pt1 | contig 12059 bp, 8 predicted proteins | sample COGITO_mtgs_1204_3_FD_184806 | JGI IMG/M metagenome (GOLD analysis project Ga0209308, IMG submission 184806) | Pelagic marine microbial communities from North Sea - COGITO_mtgs_120405 (SPAdes) (version 2) | ecosystem: Environmental > Aquatic > Marine > Epipelagic ...
AATTATTGCTCTCGTTACAGCAGTATTGTAAAAAGTTTGAGCGCAAAATGTGTTTGAGGAAATGTTTCTCTTCTTTTTTATTTTTCTGCTGCAAAATTTTTTCAGTTTCTCTGAAAAAGTTTCTGTTCTCAAACAACAAAACAACAGAGAAACAACGCGCGCAAAAACCACTCACTTTTATTTTCGAGAGGAAGAAAGAAAGAAAGAGGAGGAGTATCATCCACTCTTGAACGACGAACGAATACTCTCTTCTTAAGAAGAAGAAGAAGAAGACAAACGAGCGAGGAGAAACAGACGCAAAAAGAAAATTTCATCAGCAAATATGAAAACCAGGAATAAAGCCGCCGCCGGTGCGACACCATCATCATCAGCGAAGAAGAAGAAGAAATCCCCGACGACGAAAGCCTCCGTCGAGACGAAGAAGAAGAAGGAGACAAAGAAGAGAAACGGTGATGGTGGTAAAGATGCGGGTAAAAAGGAATCGAAATTTGATGCGCCGATGAAATCGTTGAAGCGCGCGAGGAAAGACGCGATGTTACTCTCGCTGAAAACGCAAAAAGGAGAAGACAAAGAGGAGAAGAGCGAGGACGAGTCAGATGACGAGTCAGATGACGAACCAGAACGGGGATTCACGGACAAGAACAAAAGTTGGCTGAAACCTGTTTCAAAGAAGACGAAGAAGAAAGCGGCATCTTCTTCTTCTTCTTCTTCTTCAGAGGAGGAGGAGGAGGAGGTGTCAGACGAAGAAGAAGAAGAAGAAGAAGAAGAAGAAGAAGGTAAAAAGAGCAAAAGAGGAGGAGGGAAGAAGAAACAGCAGCTCTTTGATGAAGAGGAAGAGGATGATTCTGAATCGGATGTGGATTTAGACGACGATGAATTCATCGGCGGAGAAGACTCGGACGACTCGGAATCAGAATCATCGGAGTCGGAATCGGAAGACGAAGAGGACGAACTGCTTCCGATTGAGCGCAAGTCGCGTAAAATGGACGCAGAAAAAGCAAAGAAAACGTCCGAGTCGAGGTTAGAGCAATTACAAGTGAACGTGAGGGACGAAGAAACGTATCAACTTCCTTCCTCGTCTTCGTCGGAATCATCTGATGAGGGCGACGACGACGACGACGACGACGAACGTCGAAAAAAATCGACTTCGTCGACGAAAGGCATTCCAGATTTAACGTCCATCCAACAGCGCATTCAAGAAGTCGTTCGCGTGTTGGCCGACTTCAAAAACAGACGCGCGCCAGATCGCTCTAGAAATGATTATTTGGAGCGGCTGACGTCTGACTTAGCCACGTATTACGGATATAATCATTTCTTGATTCGTTATTTCATCGATACTTTTTCGGTGCCAGAAACTATGGAGCTCTTAGAAGCGAACGAAACCCAAAGACCGGTGACGCTGAGAACAAACACTCTGAAAATTAGGCGACGCGATTTGGCCGCGCAGCTGATCAATCGTGGCGTCAACCTCGATCCAATCGGAAAGTGGTCGAAAGTAGGTTTATTGGTGTACGATTCGCGCGTTCCGATCGGGGCGACGCCAGAGTACATGGCTGGAATGTACATGCTCCAGTCCGCATCCTCGTTTTTACCGTGTATGGCTCTCTCGCCGCAAGAAGGCGAACGCGTTTTAGATGTTGCGGCCGCGCCTGGCGGGAAAACGACGTATCTGGCGGCGTTGATGCGAAATACCGGGATTATTTTCGCCAACGAATTTCAAAAGAAACGATTGAATAGTCTCGTCGCGAATTTACAAAGAATGGGGTGCACGAATTCCGTCGTGTGTAACTACGACGGTCGACAGTTACCGAAAGTTCTCGGTTATGTCGACAGAGTGTTGTTAGACGCTCCGTGTTCTGGTACCGGCGTCATCGCGAAAGATTCGAGCGTGAAGGTTTCAAAATCCACCGAGGACATTGCCAAGTGCGCGCATTTACAAAAGGAACTCCTCGTTGCCGCGGTGGATTGCTGCGATGCAAACTCAAAATCGGGCGGCTACGTCGTCTATTCCACCTGCTCTGTCACCGTTGAAGAAAACGAGCAAGTCGTGGATTACATATTAAAGAAGAGAGACGTGAAAATCGTGTCCACTGGATTAGAGTTTGGTCGGAAAGGTTTTACGAGTTACCGAGGGAAGACGTTTCATCCCTCCGTGAGCGAATGCCGTCGATTTTATCCTCACGTTCACAACATGGACGGTTTCTTCGTCTGTAAGTTGCAAAAGATGAGCAATCGCACGACCTCAATAATCACGACGACGACGTCAATGGCTTCTAATAATAGTTCAAAAAACACCCGCGTTGAGAAAAAAATAGCTTCTTCTTCGGATGAAGAAGAAGGTGATATAGAGGAGGAGGAGGAGGAGGAGGAGAACAACGACGTGAAAAAGAAAAAGAAGAAGAAAGAGAAGAGTTGGGTAAAACGCGCGAAGCGAGAATTAGGAGTCGTTTAAATATTATGCTTACTTACAGTACGTTGAACGAGTTTATCTGGTATTTGTGACTTTACTTTTATTTTATTCTAATTCTATTATATTTCTTCATCCTCCGACGAAGACGCGAATTCGTCAATCTCAGTGAACTCGTCACCGCATATTACTCTATCCGGTCGACAAAACGACCCGTGCATGGGCGGACACTCGGGAATCAAAATTTTACCGCACGGCGTTTTCCCGTCGTTTTTACCAACCGGTTCGTCAAACTTCACGCCAACCCAGTACCCACACGGAAGGGACGGAGGCATGTCGACGACGTCGTCTTTTCCTAAGTCTACTTCTACTTCTTCTGCTTTTCCTTCTTCTTCTTCTCCTTCTCCGGCTTGGGCGGTATCCTTCACTTTACCGACGAAGCACACGACGCCTCGTTTCCCTCCCGGATTGACTTCGCACCTGGATCCCGAAACGACGTGGCGAACGCACTCGAACGAGGCGTACGTCGTTAACATCTTCTCTTTCGCTGCTGCGATAGCGTCGTCGATGTCGTATTCGTTACTGTTATTATTATTATTCCCGTTCTTTCTTTGGTTTCTCAGCTTCTGTTGTTCTTTTTGTAACGTCCACGTCGGATCTTCCTCTCTCTTCTTTCTCGCCCACTGGCGATAGGTACCTTCCCTCTTCTCGTACGCTTCGTCGCTCATGACGTACTTTTCAACTTTAGAAAGGTCTTCTAACCATCCGTTCGCGCTTAAACTCGTCGGATCCGTATCAATCACGTGTAATCGCATCCCGTCCGATGGAGAATAATACCCAAGTTTTGCCTCGTCGTTTGAAAGTTCTGTCGTTCTGTTGTTTGAGTGCTCTTGTTGACTTTTGAAATTGCCCCCGCTGTTTTGAAATTGTTGTTGTTGTTGTTGACTTCTTCTGCCGTCATCGACGCTGTTATCACTATTAAAACGAGTATTATAATTGTTATTAGTAGAATCGTCAAACAACTGTAACCGCATCGCGCTCGCGTTCGTGCCGCAGTGCGTCATTAACTTTTCCTTCACCGTTCCAATCGTCCATCTCAAGTCAAAACGAATCTCCAAAAACTGCATCTCGTGTAAATTGGAGTGCGTCACGAATAAACGGCAGGTGTGTTCGGACTGATTTTGCGAGTTCGAGGACTCGTCCGTGACGTATAAACGCAACTGCTCTAACGACGACATGTTCGAGAGCATGATTTTTATATGTTTTTATGTTGTTATTCGTATATTAGTTCTATGTGTCGTGTGTGTTGATGAATGATGAATGGTTTACGAACCAAAAATTTTTTATTTCGAATTTTTGTGTGTTGCAAACAAAAAAATTGACTCCTCCCTCTCTCTTTTTTGAGGAAAAGTCTCGTCGTCCTCCTCAAAACAAAACAAAACAAGAAGAAGAAGACGAAGAAGAAGGAATACTACCACATCATATACCAATAATAATAATAATAATAATAATAATAATAATAATAATAACGAAGATGACGACGAGTTAAACGATGATGACGAAAACACCAACACTACTACTAAAGAAGAAGAGAAAAGCGACGACGTGGTGGTGGTGTCAATTGTTCGTCGTCGTCTCGTTGCTCGTCTGTTTTTTAGGACAGTTGAAAGCGATTTTTTCTTCTTCTTCTTCTTCTTCTTCTGTTGAAAATGATGCGCGAAGACATCAAAAACAAAATCAACTTCAACACGATCATCATCGGTACCATCGAGAGAAGGAAGACGCGAAGATGGTTTTTACAGAAAAAGAAGAAGAGGAAGAACCTCGTCCTCACATTCACGTGTTGGCAACTTCGAACGGTTCTCCGTATCTCAACTGGCAAACGCGCATCATGTATCGAACTTTTTTAGATATCCTCCAACAACAACAACAACAACAACTTGAACAACCAAACGCAGAAAAACACATGAAATATTTTACGCGGCTTTTGCACAGACGAACGGATGACGAATTGATGAAAGAAGTGCCCACGGTTCGCGTGGATTCTTTGCACCCATCGTGTGATAAATGGTGCGCATTTCCAGTGCACGACAGACCAGACGCCATCAAGAAGTGGCTTCAAAGCGAAGACGCCAAACGCGGCGGCGAGAAGAATAAGTTCGTGTTGATGATTGAGACGGATTACGTGTTTAAAAGACCAATGCAAATACCATCGCCACTGATGGAGTATCATCGTAGTTTTCTTCAACAGAAGAATACGAGAAAAGGGGAAGTTGGAGGTGAAGAACAAAAAGCATCGGCGATTGCCTTTCATTTCAATTATATAAATCCACATTATCCATCCTTGCCGCCGGTGATGGAGCGATTGATGCAAAAATTGAACGATCCGAAAAAAATAGTCGACACGAAGAAAATATTAGCGAGTGGACCAGCGCCGACGCTGATTTACCTGGATAGTTTAAATAGACTCATAGACGATTACATCGTGATCACTGAAGAAATAGAAAAAGACGAAGACGCGAAGAAAAAGCTGGGTTGGGTGCGTGAAATGTACGCGTATTCCATCGCCGCGGCGACGAGCAACGTGAAGCACATAGTCGAAGAACCGAGGAAAACTATGTTGATTTCGCAACCTCCGGCAGATGATGATCTGTACGAAGCATCCATGTACCATTACACGTGGGGAGCGAGATATGTGCGGGGGAAGGACAAATCATCAATCGCATGGGACTGGGATAAACGACCGTACATCGACGTCAAACACGTTCGAGAACCGGGAAAATACATGCCGCCCATGCCGCCTGAATTTATCGAAGAAGGCGGAGATTTGAAACTTTTAGACGGAACGTTAGTCACTTCAAAATTGAACGACGTCATGCGAGACTTGATTGGTACCATGAGAAATGCGATTCAGCGATTAGATACTCTAGATTATAACTGCGGGTGGCTCGATACGGAACCAAAATGCGATTTTCGATGTCAAACCGGCGAGTTGTGTTAATTTATTTGCGCCGCGCGCAACAAGTTTTATTCATCATCCACTGTTTTTGCCATGGTGCACTACAAAACTAATACTATTTTTCTACCAGGTACTTATTATTACTATTGTATTTGTTCCAAACGCGCTTTTGATCTCTTGGCGTGCCTTCCGTCCGGATGTCGCTCTTTCTTTTTCTTTTTCGTCATTCCGCTGCCGCCGCCAATCGTCTTTACCTTCTTATCGGTCGATGCTTTTCTTGAAAGCACTCGCTTCGTCTTATCAAACTTCTTCTTCTTTTTATTATTATTACTCGCTTCGCGTGCTTTTATTTCTTCTTCTTCGCGCTTCTTTTTTAGCAGTTTTCTCTCTCGAATAGACAAAGCCGGTCTCCCTTCCTTGTCCTCTTTCTGTTGCTTCATTTTTGCTTTCAGAAAACCCGGAACGACGGTATCGTCCTTGTCGTCGTCAAAGTCGTCGTCAAAGTCGCCGAGGAGAACGTCCTCTCGCTTCCGTCTCTTTCGTTCTCCCTTTGTTTTCTCGTTTTCTTCTTCTTCTTCTTCTCCTTCTTTTCTATCCTTTTCCTCCCCTCTTTTCCTCGTGTTCTTCTTCCCTGACTCTTCTTTTGCGCTCGCGTATTCGCCTCGTAATCCTCTATCTCTTCCTGTTTTTGCTTCTACTTCTCGCGCTGCTTCGATCAGCTTTCCTTTCGCGGTTTCGTCGTGCGTGTACGTGCACTCGCTTCCGAATCGACACATCCCGGTATTTACCCAATCTAAACACGTCCCTTTATACCTGTAATACTCCAAATCTACGTGATACTTTCTCTTCCTCTCTTTTCTCTCCTTTTCTCTCGTCTCTTTCTCTTTCTTCTCCATTCTCGCTTTGTTCACTCTCTCTTTCGCCTCTCGTTTGGCCTTTTGTTTCTCTTTAATCGCCAACGCCGCGTTCTCGCCGAGCTTTTCAAACTTGTTCCGGTGGTAGTTCTTCACGCGCAACCACGACTCCGACGGTTCCATCAAGTTCACGTGGTTTCTGTATTTATTCTCTTCTTTAACTTCTTCTTTAACTTCTTCTTTTCTGCGATGCTTTTCGTTCTCGGTCTTCTCCTGATCGTTTGTTGTTGTTGTTGTTGTTGTATTCTCCTTCTCTTCGCTTTTCTCGACAAACAAAACTTTATCAACGACGAACAAAAAATGCGACTTGCTGTCCAAAAAACACAACATCTTCTCCCGCTCTTCTTTCATGTTGTTGTCGTCTTCTTTGTCTTTGTCTTCTTCTCTGAAACAAACGCGTATGCTTTGCGCGACTTTGTTGTATTCGTTCGCTTTGACAAAGTTTCGCCTAAACTGCGCGTTTTCGATGAGTTTACGACGAATTAAAGCGATGAATTTTTCCTTCAGTTTCTTCTCTTTCCCGCTTTTGGTTTTATTTCTCTTCTTTGTCTTCTTTGTCTTCCTCTCGTTGTTGTTGTTGTTGCTGCTCTTATAATCATCATCATCATCGTCGTCATTATTAGATGTAAAAGATACTACTAGTGTTTTTTGTGCCGATGATGATGATGGTTTTTCTCGAGGAATACGCACCGGCGGCGGAGAAGGAGAGGGAGACATGTTGATGTTCAGTGTGAAGCAGAAATACGAGTGCAAAATTTTTGAACGACGAGTGATGAAAAAATTTCAAATGAAATTTTTTTTTCTCAACAACAAGGGGAAGAGAGCAAATGGATATTTTATATTAAAGGTATTTAAAATACGTGTATTACAAAGTAGGTCGTACATGTACGTGGCCGCCCGTGGCGCACCATTTACGAGAGCACATCTATACACAAATGATGTGCTCTTCTTCTTTTACGTTATTATTTTTTTGTTTGTGTTGTCGTTGTTCGTGATATTGATGATGATTAATATCGATATCCACATCCCACGCGTATTATCATTGACTTTGGTAAATTTATCTTAAAGCCGCGGCTGGCGTGCAGCACGAGATGGCAACGGCGCCCGAGCCTCCCGTGCCCCCATTGCCGCCGTGATGACTCGTCGTGGATCCTCCGCCGCCGCCGCCGCCGAGGCCGTCGATGCCATTTTCGCCGCTGTCTTTCGCGCCCGGCATGCCGTTTTTGCCGCCGCCACCGGCGCCGCCTTCGCCGCCACTGGAACAGGCTGGGTTATGAGAACCACCGCCGCCGCCACCGCCGTACGTGACCGTCTCACCGGTGATATCGCTCGTAAAACCATCTCCGCCGTTACCGCAAACGGAAGAGGTTCCGCTGACCCCAACGGATCCGGCTCCACCACCGCCTCCGGCGTTCCAAGACCCAGACGTTCCGGAACCTCCGGCAAAACCGTGCCCGTATTCACCGCTCAATCCAGATTGAGCGGATTGCAAAGCGGCGCCGCCAACGTGACCATACTTACCGCCGCCTCCCGATCCGCCCGGATAGCCGCCTTCGTGCCAAGATGAACCGCCACCTCCACCGCCAAGAGCGATGAGGTCTTGGAATACGGAGTTCGAACCAGCTTTTCCTGGATCATCGTCGGAGCCACCTTTCGTGTTTTTCCCTGAACCGGTGATTCCACTTCCTCCGGCGCCTCCCGAACCGACTTGGACTTCGTAGGTTTGACCGGCGACGACTGGATACGACTCGACGTACACCACACCACCACCGCCGCCGCCAGCGCCGGATCGTCCACCGCCGCCACCACCGCCGCCGACGACCAAGATTTTCGCCATGCCCGTTTGCGGCGCGGTGTACGCGTACGTCCCAACCGATTCAAATTTCATAAGTTCCGGCTCCGACGAAGACGAAGGCGTCGTTATTGGGTTCGCTTGAACGCCTTGCCCTGCACACTTTTCAAAGGTGAAAGTGTCGCCGTAATAGCCTCTCGCGGAGTAGTTATCGCTACCGCAACCGCCAACGTTTCGAATGTTCGTGTTGGACGGATCCGGACAAAAATCTTTTTGATTCGTACCCGGATTCGACGCTTTCCCTCCCGCCTTTCTGCACGACCAAAACGAATCGCCAGAGGACGTTCTCGTGCTCGGGTCGCCGCCAGAACCTGAATTTCCGACCCATCTGCAGTAATCTTGGCAAATACCGCATCCGCTCGCGTCGTACCAGCCGCGATAGTTATCCGTGTAACCGGCGTCGCCGGTACCGCTGCTGATCGGACACGTCTGGGCGTCGAGCACTTCGGGCTCCGTAGATATTTGCGGACACCCCGGTGGCCCGGAGTTCGCGCACGTCGTTTCACACGTTCCCCAGTTATACGCCAACGTTTCACCGTCGAAAACGCGGTTGTAAAACACATCTCCGCTCCCCGGATCCGAATACTTCGAGGTACACTGCTCGATACCGGCGAGCGCCGACGGCGAAGAAAACGCCGGGCAACGCGCGTCGCCTTCGTGTAAGCAACCGTTGTCCAAAACCGTGGATTCGTCTGATTCGTCTCCGAGTGGGTATAAATAAAACCCAAACTCTTCGCCGACTTCAAGATCGACCGTCCCTTCGTAGTTTCCGCACGACGTTTCCTGCAAATTTTGTGCGTTTTCGAATCGGAAATCACTTTGCATGGATTTCGAAACCACTTTCGCTCCAATCTTTCCGGTCCAATCCGAGGACGTATCGAACGGAAGCTTGTTCAAGGGAGAGCACCCGGTGTGCAAACTGATAGTTTGCGGAGAACCGGCGCCCAATCGTGATTGACGAACAACAACTTTGTTGTTCGAAGTGTTCGTATTGGAACTCCCGAGTTTGAGTTGCCCGCGGCCAAAAGAAGATGATTGCGACGCGACCCCTAAAGCGCCTAACGCGATCGTCGCGGTGGCGGCAATCGCATATTTCGGGGTCAAATACTTCTTTAATGAAGTAGATTCTTCGTTCGTCTTTTTGTTTAGTAAAGTCGTCGATTCCATGGTATCACTTTTAGAAGTCATCATCGTGCTCTTGATTGTGTTGTTTTTAGTGTTGAAATGCTGACTCAGGATTTTCTTTTTTTTTTCTTCGACAGCTCAAAAAAGTGAAGAAATGAAACATCAACAGAAGTGATTGAGAAAAAGAGGAAAAAAATATTATTCATAATAGATTTTAGCAAACGACTACTTTAGCAAACGACTACCATACGACTACCATACTATACTACTACTTTTTATTTAAACTACACGTCTCACACAACGCGGTCGTCAACGCCCCGCGCGATAGCATCTCACCTTGAACACGAAAAACATCAACGTGCCGTACAAATATAAGACTTTTGGATAGGTGATGCTATTACTCGCGTCCACCATTACCCCGGTTAAAGAGGAAGAAGACGCGCCGCCGCCGCTGCCGCCGCCGAGCGCGGAAGTTTTGGTTCTCGCGTCGAGAACTTCGCGAGCGAGAGAGCGCAATTTTCGCAACTCGGCGCTCGTACTCACAAAACTTCCGCCGCTTAATCCGTCGTCGTCACTTTTCTTGGACGCTTTCGTCGCGACAGTCTTAGCCGCGTCGAAGAGCAATTGTCTTCGTCTTTGACTTTTCCACGTTTCCAACGCTAACTCAGATTCGGTTTGCTCTAAATTCGCCCACTTCAAAGAGCACAACGCGAGCGCGACGTCATCCTGTTTCATTAAATTGGACGACATCGCTTTTAACACCTTTGATTCTTCGTTCGATGCTCGTAAATTAGAAACACCCGACGAGGACGACGACGACGATGAAGAAGAAATGGTGTAATCGACCAATCCCGGCATCGAGGGCGCCGCGTTGCCTTCCAAAACGTATCCGTGTTTCGTCGCCGCGTCGTGTATTGTTTCCGCCGCGAAACGCACCGCTTCGTCTTTACTCCAACCGGCTCGTTTCCCTCGAGTTGAAAACGTGACGGCGAAAATACCGTTATCATTCACCGCGTGTCTCGAGAACACGTCGTAGATTTGTTGCGTTCGTTGCATGACGGCTCCGCAATGGTCCAGATAGACAACTTGGAAGGACTCGGAAGCGGGATCTCGCGACGCTAAATACGATTCAACGGTTCCAGTAAACGCATTTTCCTTCTTGGAATTATCGACTGAAAACGTTCCGTTTCGCAAGGCGTACACGACGGAGGAGTACGGGTTTGGAATAAACACCGAGGACGCGGTAAATCCTCTTCGCGTGAGTTCAGAAGAAGTCAATCCATCCTTCGCGTCTAAAGTTAAAGACAAACACCGCTCTTGGGAAACGCCCAACTCGAGAACGGATAACTGAGACGCTTCCCCGACGGCTGAATTCGTGATTGCTTTATCCACACCGACGAGATTCCGTTCGCTCGGAGCGCCTTCTTTGTTATTCCCGGCTTCGTCGTACGGGTCAGATTCCCAACGACAAAGAAACGTCCCTTTGTGTTGGGCGAGTAAATATTCTCTCTCTAAAAAGCGCGTCTCTTCTTCTATTTTTCTTCTCACGTTTGTCTCGTCTCTCGTCAGCGCAGTCGCGACAATCGCTGCACAAAACGCGCACGCGCTTAAACACGCGTCTAAGAAAAACAACGACGGCGACGCGTACCGCGAAGGCCCAAATCCTAACGCCAGCGTCTTAAACGCCAACGCTACGAAAGCTAAAGTTCTATTTGCCTCGAGTACTGAAAGCGCGAAGGAAAATCTGAGCTCCGCGCAGTCTCTGAGAAGAGTTTTCAATTTCGCAAACTCGCGATGGCGTTTCACGTTCGCGCTCACGTCCATTGCTCTTCTTCTGTTTTTCTGTTCGTTCGCGTCTTTCGCCGCGAACGGCGCCAACGAGTACGGTAAGAACGCCGAAGCTTCGCGCAAGCGCGCGTTCAATCTTATTTTTACGCACGTCAACGCGAGCGCCGGTAACGCGGGCGCTATACAAATCGCGTAGACGATAGAATCCGCGACGGCGTCAACGAAAAGCGCGAGAACTTTCATCGTTGAAAATCTATTCAACTGAAAGTCAAAGTAATACGTTGAACTCCCGCCGCTCGAACACAAACCAAAGTATATGCGCAAAGCGGCGACGAAAATCCCAAACGTAACGGAGAATAAGAACGCAGATTTCGCCACGGAGGCGTATTTTGACTCGTATATTCTCCCTTCTCGGACGAGAACTGGCGGTTTCTCGTCTATGAATTGTTTGTTTTGAAACGAATCCTCGACCGCGTTGAATAAAGCTCTCGTTTTGTTCAGTTTCACCACGTTATTATTATTATTATTATTTATATTATTACTATTGTTTATTATGTTTATGTTGTTCATAGAAGAAGAAGAACGCGTGGCAGTTTGTAACGCGGAAATCGCCAACGACTCTACCGAATTCATGTTTTCTTCTTTCTCTTCTTTCTCTTCTTTCTCTTCTTCTTCTCTTCTTCTTCTTCTCCCATCTTCCGTCGATGATGATGATGATGATGAAAACGATGATGATTTTGTTCGTTGAAGATGATGATTTTGATGTTTTCGTCGAAACCGTCCTCCATCTCGACGAGGACTTTTAAAAGAAAGACCAGAACCACGATTACGAGGAGTCGTTTTAGTAGTAGTAGATATAGTAGTACTAAAACTAAAACTAAAACGACTCAAAGTCCGTAGTGGTATCGTCGTCGTCGTCATTCTCGTTTGGAAATGAAGAAACGATGAAACAATAGTATAACGAAATCCTTCTTCTTCTTCTGTTTGATTTTGTTTGATGTGAAAAGAAACAAA
>Ga0209308_10003908_pt1 | contig 12049 bp, 17 predicted proteins | sample COGITO_mtgs_1204_3_FD_184806 | JGI IMG/M metagenome (GOLD analysis project Ga0209308, IMG submission 184806) | Pelagic marine microbial communities from North Sea - COGITO_mtgs_120405 (SPAdes) (version 2) | ecosystem: Environmental > Aquatic > Marine > Epipelagic ...
CCTGTGTTAGTATTTAAAAAAGCAAATGGAATATCAAAAAAACAAAATTAGACCCAAGTTCAAAAAGACAGAGAGACCGTTAGGTTTCCAGGGCTACTACGTGGAAGTGCGTGAAGGCGAAGACGCCGTCAGGGCATACAGGAAGATCAAGAGATGGATCAAGGAAGACAAGTTCATTGACCAGATCAGGGCCAACAACACTTACCAAAAACCATCAGAGATCAAAGTCGAGAAAGCCAAGGAACGTAGGAAAGTGCTACGTAAACTGCGTAGAGAACGTGACAGTTTCATATCAATACGCCCACAAAGAGGCAGATAATTTTACCAAACTAGGTCGCAATTTGACATATAGCACATATATGTTATAATAAATACAGTTGAAGATTGCTTAGATAGGATCTTCATAACATTAACCTTGCTAACAATAGGAGGAAAGCAATGAACAAACATCTATCTATTTTTAATAATCTAAGACCACTAACCGTAGGATTCGACGACATGTTCGATCACTTCGAACATATGATGGGCGATGACGGCTTCTTTGTGAGAAACACAATTAGCAATTTCCCACCATACAACATAGTGAAGACAGGTGAGAACACCTACGATGTTGAACTTGCACTTGCAGGATTCAACAAGAAAGACATCGAAGTAGAGTACAAAGAGAATCTACTCACAGTCAAATCCAAGAAACAGGAAGAGACCAAGGACGAAGATGGTAATATCATACACAGAGGCATCTCTAAAAGAATGTTTTCTAAATCATTTACTATCGCAAACGATGTTGAGGTCAAGGGTGCCGAACTCAAAGACGGTTTGCTGAAAGTGTCAATGGAAAGAATAATCCCAGAACACAAGAAAGCAAAACAAATCGACATCAAGTAAAGCATGAAATGGATGGGGTGGTAAAACACCCCTCCATGTTTGACAACTTATATAGATATGCTATAATAAGGTATGACAATGACAGATATACAAACACTTACAAAAGAAAAGATTAAACTAGATGAACCAGGCTTATACGATGTTATATTCCTGAATGACAACATCACGACTATGGAGTTCGTTGTGAAAGTGCTCAAGCAGATATTTGGCAAGACGCCAGAGCAGGCACAGAACATCACCACAAGGATACACCAAGACGGGCAGGGCATCGTTGGTTCTTACACACACGAAGTTGCCGAACAGAAGGGCATAGAGACCACACTGGCGGCCAGACAGGAGAACTTCCCACTACAGGTCAAAGTAAAGAAACAATAATGGATCTCAGGTCCTACGTCAGAGAAAATCAACAGGTGATAGAGTTTGTGCAACATGCAACACCTGGAGCAATCGAGAAGTACGTTGGCACACTGGACCATGCCACCGCCAGATTCAACACGATACTGTTGAGACTTTCCGAGGATCCTTTAAGAGCTGATGAACACAGGAACGAGATAGACGAGTGCTTCAGTGTAATACAGAATTTCTATGCGGACACAAAAAGATATCTGACCTGGCCGTGTCTGGTTAAGCCGATCATGGCATTGAAACTGCATTGGGCCGGTACCACGCAGATACCAAAGATAAAGTTCCTACTCGAAAAAATTAATAATTAACAGTATGATCAGCAATTGGTTGTTCTGGGCCATACCCAGACAATACATCAGGAGATACCTTTTCACGTTTTGGTTCGTGATGTTCTTCCTGCCCGGATACGTTTTGGGATTGCATTTCACCAAACTAGGATTTATAATAAACTGGCTCTGGTTCGACATCGTGTTCTACGGATGGTACAGGGCAAAACAAATGATAGGAGACGACGAATGAAAGCAGTAGTATGGAGTAAACCGGCCTGCCCTTATTGTGAGAAGGCAAAGAACCTTTTGAAGAACAAGGGCATAGAGTACGAAGAGAAGAACATAGCGGAGGGTTACAAGATACAGGATCTACTTGAACTTGTGCCAAACGCAAGGACCATGCCACAGATATGGCTAGACGGTGAACACCTGGGTGGTTACTTCGAGTTGGAGAAGAAACTAGCAGAGTAATGAAGTTTGACTTCCCTATTAATAAAGTCGAATATAAATTTGATCTAATTGGTGATTGTAAAATCACGGTCACAGTCAATGAACATCCTGTTGCAGGCAATGTGATAGATGGAGATTTGCTGAGAGGACATGATGTCCTCCGGATTAATTTCTCAAAGACAGACCCAACCGACACTGAATCATATGCCACGTTAAAACAGTTCAAAATCAATGATAGTGATTTTATAGACCAAATCAAGGTGCTAGGATACAACATAGACAAATCAAAACACAAAGATGCAGAAGATCAAATCAGCAATAATTTGTATTTTGGTTACATTGGTAGCATGGAAATCGTGCTAGAACAGACGAAAGATTTACTCAAAAGGGCGGCGTGGACTATAGCGGACAAGGAATTTGAATATGTAAAATGGCCATTGCGTGAAAAGATGTATAGAGATAAAAATAGCGAGAATGTAAATCGTGATGCCAAATTCATGTTCAATGGAAGCATGGTAGCCGACGACGCAGAGATTAACAAATTCATTAACGAAACACAGATCAAAGATTTACGTTTACCCATAAACTTCCAAGAGGACAGGAAAAAAATTGAGAGCTGGATAAATGCTTCTTCTAGAATTTCAATATCTAATTTCGAATCACACAAACATTTCAGTTATGCAAACGGGGTATTGGAGAGTGTAAATTCATTGCTACAAGATTCTAAAGTGATTTACATGCCACAAAAGAGTCACTTCTTTAATCAGGAAATGTTGACAGATAGACCCATAGAGGTAAAAGATGTATTTGCCCATGAGTTATCAGACAATAACAATGTGTTTTTCGAATATCCTTCTCCCTGGTATGACAACAAAATGATACAGGAGAAAATAGACGAAGCAGTGAAGAAAAACTGTAAGATATCACTTGATCTCACTTGGTTGCCAATGACCAATGATAAATTAGATTTGGATCTTGACAACATCGATCAGATATTCTTCAGCATGACGAAAACGTGGCCGTTGACTGATTTCCGACCAGCATGGCGTTGGTCCAAAGATAGGATTAATGATTTCCAGACTATTGGATCCACCTACGGATATTACACTAAAGCACCAGCCATGTTGTTTATGAAGCTCATAGATAAATTTTCTTTTGATTTCATATACCAAAAACATGAAAACTCTGCAAAAGAGATCAATGCACTGTTTAAAATGACCCCTACGAACATACTTTGGTTTTCGAAACACGTAAACGTTACCCATGATAATGCTAAACACATAAGCAATCACTACTACTTGGATGAATTTGTCTGTATAAAAAAATTACTAGACTTCAAAGGCAAATATTGGTGGTAGACGCATGATCAAATGTGTTGTATAATATAAGGAAACAATGACTTACACAGTAAACGACAAGTGTATAATGTGCAAACACACGGACTGTGTGGAGGTGTGTCCAGTGGACTGCTTCTACGAGGGCGAGAACATGCTGGTGATCAATCCAGATGAATGCATAGACTGTGGCGTGTGTGAGCCGGAGTGTCCAGAGGACGCCATAAGGCCAGACACGGACGATGAAGGAAAAGCATGGGTGGACTTCAACACCAAGTGGTCAACATCAGGTTGGCCCGTACTAGCAACCAAAAAAGATTCGCTCGATCCAGATGGTAAACATAAGGACGAGCCAAACAAACTTGAGAAATATTTCAAGGACAAGTAATGAAAGAACACAATGAAAAGAGACAAGAAGAAATCAAAATGGCAAGCCAAGCGAGAGCAGGAGGCCGAAAGGAACAGCCAGTTCGATCCCAAGATACACCAACTAGGTCGTGAGGGATATGGATTCCAAATGAAACGAGACGTCAAGGTAGACCCGGAGGAACTGTCAGGCAAGAACCTGCCTTTCAAATCAGAACCAATAAAAAAAGATGATAATTGATAAGATCAAACAGATGGGAGAGGACCTGGCCATGTTGGAGAGGCATGACAGACTACAGTATCTAGTGGACAAGGCCAGGGAAGTGGAACCACTGCCAGAAGCGGTCAAGACCGAGGACAATCGCATACACGGTTGTGCATCCAAACTGTGGATCATAGGTGGAGCGGACACAGAGCAACTTATGAGATACCAAGTGGATGGTGATGCTTTCATAACCAAGGGCACCGCCAAGGTGGTCACGGACATAGTCAACGGTAGCCACAGGAGCGAGGTAGCCAACCTCACGGTAGAGAACTTCACGGCACTGGGTATCAAGGAACTACTGACCATGCAGAGACAAAATGGTCTGGGAGAACTGATCAACAGGATCATAAGGATAGCAAATGATTGAAACACCTCCAGGATGGTTGCCCAACGATAACGCCACAGTTGATCCAAAACTTAAAACGGATCTGAGTGACATCACGGAACATCCGCCCACACAGGAGGAATACATGCCCAGGATAGTTGAGAAACTAAAGGAGTGTTATGATCCTGAGATCAGCATAGACATCTACAACCTTGGACTGATATATGATGTCAAGGTCACAGAGGACGGCCACGTCCATGTGTTGATGAGCCTGACCAGTGCATTCTGTCCGGCCGCAGACATGATCCCCAAAGACGTAGTACAGAAAGTCGAAAGTATACCAAATTTAAAATGTAGGGTAAAGATCACCATGCAACCACAGTGGGGCAGGGAAATGATCAACCCAGAGATCAGGGATCTCATGGGTCTGTAGCCAAGAAGGTTGACCCAAACACATTTATAAAATATAATAGTAGTACATAGTTCCTAAAAGCATAGTGGGAAAGCGACGTGAGATTCGTTCACATTACTTGATACGGTATAGTCCGAATGCCACCTAGGAACACAACAGAGCAAGGAGACTCAAATGATAAGAGTGATTATGATTATGCTCTTGGCATGGGCCAATATCGTCCATGCAGAGAACAAAGACTGCAGATGGGAAGATGACACACCCTGTGTCACGATATATCCCAAGTACAGAACAAATTCAAATGCGTTAGGTGATAAGATCACACCTACAAGAACAATAAAAAAATTTGAGATACAAAAATACAACCTAATAGATCTGCCCAAAGTGTTAAACTATGTGCAGGGGTTGGATGTCACACAGTCTGGACCAACAGGGCAACAGAGTTCTGTGTTCATGAGGGGGACCAATTCAAATCACACACTTGTATTGTTGAACGGCATACCAATAAACGATCATTCCACACCCACAGGTGCTCATGATGTTGGGCAGGACTTTATGTCAACTGTACAACAGATAGATGTGTACAAGGGATCAGCAGGAGCACACTGGGGAGCAGACGCAGTGGGAGGTGCAATCAACTTCCGTACAACTGTTGACTATGACAAGAAGTTGAGTGTGTCTGGGAACGGAAGCGAAAAGACGATCAATGGCAACTATTATAAAAATATCAATGGATACGACCTGTCCATAACAGCAGGTGAACACCAATCCAAGAATGTGTCAGCACTGTCTGGGGCAGAAGAAAAGGACGGCACAGACAACAAGTCTATAGCCGTAAACGTCAGCAAGTGGTATGACCTTGTACACTGGAGGACCACTTGGTTCGCTAGGAACACTTTCACAGACATCGACGGACACAGTCTCGCCATACAGGATGACAAGTGGGCGGACAACACTTTCTATGCACTACAGACCGGACTGGACTACAAGAACTCCAGCCTCACTCTGCACACACATTCCTATGACCGGGACTACGATGACGCTCACTATGACAGTCTGAATTACACAATGAGGGCGACACAACAGTATGAAAAGTTTGGCTTTGGGGTTGACTACAAGCACAACGAGTCATACAGCGAGACACAGTGGAGCACGGCCAACAGAGATTTATATAACCTTGGATACTTTTTCAACCTATCACACAACATTTTCTCGTACCATCACAGGTTCGATGAGGAACACGAGACCTACAAGTTAGGCTTCTTCAAGGAGTTAGATCAAGGACTGAGCATCAGTGGTAGCACATCCACAAGTTACAAAGATGCGACCACGTGGACGGCTATCGAATATGGTGACACGCACGAACTTACTTTCGCAAAGAACAACTTCTCCGCAACTGTGTTCAAGAATGACATAGGTGCGTTGAACACAGACGGAATCGAACTTGGATATCAAAAGGACAACTTTAGAGTGTTCGCTGGCCACCTGAACAGCAAGACAAACAACAGCGTGAACTTAAGGAGACCCAACTGGGCATTGGGTTTCATGCACACAAAGGATCTGAAGAACAATTTCAGCATAACCACGAACTACAAGTACAAGGGCAAACACCTGGACGTACACAATGCCAATTGGTCAACTATCTCAATGCCAGAAACACACCTATTGGATCTTAACATTGGATACAATTTCCATGGCATAGAGTTCGGTATGAGCCTGTTGAATCTATTGGATGAACGTTATGAATCACCACACGGGTTCAACCAAGAGGGAAGGAAATTAACCATGGGATTCAAAAGAAGTTTTTGATGGAAGTAAAACTCGTAGACAAGATGGGCACAGACCTCAGCGTGGTCAACGCCGCAAGGGTCAGTTACGCCAAGAGCAAAGATGCATTTGACGTTGTCAAGGATGAAAAGTTAATCAAATATCTCGCAGAACACGAACACTGGTCACCGTTCGCACATGCATCATTACAGTTTAGGATTAAAGCACCCATATTCGTTGCAAGGCAACTGGTCAAACACCAGGTGGGCCTTGTGTGGAACGAGGTATCAAGGAGATATGTGGATGACGCACCAGAACTGTACCAGCCAGACTCATGGAGGGGCAGACCACAGAATTCAAAACAGGGTTCAGATGGTGAGGTCAAACTGGACCAGACCATAGAATACAACATGGAGACCACGATGGAGAGTTGTCTGATACTGTACAACAGTCTGTTGCAGAAGGGCGTGGCACCAGAACAGGCACGCATGGTATTACCGCAGAGCATGATGACTGAATGGTACTGGTCTGGCACACTTTATGCATTCGCTAGGGTATGCAACCTGAGATGCAAACCAGACACACAACTAGAAACACAGGAGGTGGCCAATGAGATCGATAGACTGACCAATGAGGTGTTTCCAAGAAGTTGGAAGCATTTAAGAAAAATTTAACAAATCTGTAACAAAATTGTAATATAATAAAAAGTAAATAAGAGGGTAACAAATGTTACCTGCTGGGCAACGTCGAGCCCAGTCTTAATATGTGAGAGCCGTGGTAAAAGCGGCAAACAGAGGAGAAACAATAATGGACGAAGTAACGCTTTGGATGGCGCTCGGATTCTTATTCGCGGCCTATTCGGTAATAGCAAACGATTCAGTACAGACTCTCGGTACATGGATAGCATCAAACAATGAGAGATTCAATTGGAAAGTTATGTGGGCATCAGCAAGTGCAGTCTTGCTCTATACCCTTTGGTACGGCTGGACCATGAATGGTGGAGACATCAGTTATGGTAGGTTGAACAAGATACCCTTCCAGGAGATACAATGGTACCACGCAACGGCACCAGCACTACTGCTGATACTTACGAGAGTGGGGATACCGGTGAGTACTTCCTTCCTGGTATTGAGTGCATTCGCTAGTACTTTCGTGCTGGAGAAAATGCTTTTGAAATCCATGGCGGGCTACGCAGTCGCGGCAGTGGCGGCATATGCTATCTGGATAGTAGTGAGCAAAATACTCAACGAGGCAGAACCCGTCAAGGAAGAACACAAGAACTATTGGCGAACGGGTCAATGGATCACCACAGGGTTCCTTTGGTTCACTTGGTTGAGTCACGACATGGCCAATATAGCCGTGTTCTTACCGAGACAGATACCTTGGGATCTTATGATCATGATCAGTGCTGTGTTTATAGCAGGACTGGCATTCATGTTCCGAGAAGGTGGGGGCAAGATACAGAAGATCGTACTAGAAAAGCACAACACCCGTTATGTGCGTTCCGCAACGATCATCGACGCAGTGTATTGGATGATACTTTGGTTCTTCAAAGAGCTGAACGACATACCGATGTCAACAACTTGGGTATTCGTAGGACTACTTTGTGGACGTGAGCTTGCCATGGCAACTATCACAGGCAAAGAAAAGTTCAAGACGGTATTCCCGTTGATTGGTAGAGATTTCTTCAAGATGATGATTGGCTTGGCCGCATCAGTTGGAGTTGTTCTCGCAATACACTATGTTATTGTGCCTAATCAAATAGGACTATAACGGTAATGGTAATAGGTGTGTTCGACGGCACACCTAACTCATTTATAGACATCTCCAAGATTTCCTAGTATAATATATGGTATGAAACTAGGTATCGTGGGACACGGATTCGTAGGCACGGCAGTGGATCATGGATTCACCCGAGACATACAGAAGTTCATAGTGGATCCCAAACACAACAGCACCAACACCATAGAGGACTTGATCAAGTTCAAACCTGACGCTGTCTTCGTGGCGGTGCCAACACCCATGTTGGAATCGGGCGAGTGCAACACAGAGATACTGGAGACCGTGATGCGACAGTTGAACAATGCAAAAGGCATGCTCGTGATTGTCAAGTCAACGGTGCCAGCATACAAGTTACAAAGCATACATGAACAGTGCGTGGACATCAGGATAGTGTACAACCCAGAGTTCCTAACAGAGAAGAACTACATCAATGATTTCGTCAATCCCGCCATGCATGTGTTTGGAGGAATGAACGCGGACACAGATGCTGTGGAGAAACTGTATAAGGAACACAGTGCTTGTGCTGAATGTCCTGTGTACAAAACGGATCTAATTACAGCCAGCATGGTCAAATACTGCATCAACAGTTTCTTGGCAACTAAAGTCACATTCATGAACGAGATGTATGACGTGCTCAAAGCGGCCAAAGGTGCTGACTGGCAGACGTTCACAGACATTATCGCAAACGATCCACGTATAGGCAACACGCACATGCGGGTGCCGGGCAATGACGGACAGCGGGGGTACGCTGGCAGTTGTTTCCCTAAAGATACGAGTGCTTTGGCATGGTTCGCCCGTGAGATACTTAACACACCGTTCACACAGTTGGAAACCAGCATAGAGATCAACGAGAAACTGCGTAAGACCAATCAGTCATAACGGTTAAATAGCAATATGAAACCATGGTTTGTGAGAGAAGCGGATATAATAAAGTTCCCAGAACCTGAGAAGAAGGTCGTAGAACTGCCAAATGTGCAGAGCTATCCGGACTTCCTGACAGGGGTCAAGGACCTACACAACCGTAAGGAACAGGGCGAGATATCACAGGACAGCCATGACAAGTTGTACGCGGACCTGATCAACAGGTTCATGAAGAAGGAATCATTCGAGACCCCGTGGTTCATAAGAGAGGCCCCAAACGATGCCACAGGTATAATGAGTATCATACAAAAACGTTTGAATGATCCAAACATAGATTCAGAAACATTAGAAAAAGTTTTATTTGCATTAGAAGGTGGCGGACTCACAACTCGTCTACAGAATGTATTAGAGAATGATCCTGATGCCAAAAGAATCCTAGAGAAGGTAACGGAAACAATCCTAAGTGCCAAAGGAAGTACTAAGGAAATAGATGCTTTCATCAAACAATATCCTAAAGGACTTGTTAACACAGATGCACTTACCTCAACAGGTGCCAAAAGTTGGAGCGATATCTTCGTTGGGTATGACGGCAAGAATTTCGTAAGTAGAGTGGTCGAGAGACTTTACTCCTTGAAGAATCAGGGAATAGGTCCTGCTGAAGTGTGCTTGTCTGTGTTGAGTCCAAAGATATTCCACAGTGGATCTAAGCCGGGTGCAGGAGACATATTTGTAGAAGGTAAGGGACACTACGAGATCAAGGCCAGCGTAGCCAAACCAGGAAGATTGTTCGACGGCAGGAAGGCCAAAGTGGACATGAACATGATACAGAATGTTAGAGATCAACTGAAGATAGAGAAAACAAGGGTGAACATAAATGATTTGATAGCGGCCAATCCAGATCAGCAACAGGTCACATCTCTGGCGAATGCCATATTCAGACACGTGGATAATGTTGCAGGTTTTGTAAATGCAGTCATGAAAAAGAACGAAGCACTTGCCAAAGTAGAACACACCAAACTTGCATTCACAAACTATCAGAACATGACGAGACAGGGCGAGGATACATTCGTGGGCATAATATTCATGAGCGGAGCAAAGAAGTGGTCTAACGTAGTATCAAATGTAGATGAACTGGTGCAGAATCTTGCGGTAGGTACAATCTATGTTGCATCTCCTGACCAAGCAGATCTATTCCCACAGACAACATACAAGTTCTAAAACCTACGCACTAATCAAATATCTAGATAAGGGAAGACCTTACGCCAGTTTGTGTTCCTTCTTTTGTCTAGTTGATCTAGATAGTGTTTGAAATATCGTAACATATTTTTCTCAGGCATTTCAGTGGGTATGGTTTCAAAAATACTTTTTAATTCCTGCATTTGATTCACATCTTGATGATCTACCTTAGGCCACACAGATAATATATCCTGCAGGTAACTGCTCTTATTTGGGTACGAGTCCGTCCAAAACTTCCTTCCAAACACTGCCGGATGCAGGTATGGAGCACCTGACAATGCTCCTGCCCTGATTGATATTTTTGGATTTTTTTCCCTATAATGCAAAATTCTATTAACTAACTGTGGCAAAGTCCGCACGGTCATTGCTGTTACTGTAAGATTCACGTGTAATGTCATCCATTTTTGTTCCACAACATACGAAAATAACTTTTCAAAGTGGTCACAGTCCAATCCGGTCCTTGCGTATTCGGCCTCTGGTCCCCACCCATCTATGCTGGCAGTCAGATCAAATCTGCCAATCTTACGATCTGCACATAGTTTCTTGATACGTTCTATCTGTGGTACGAAATCCTTTTCTTTGATCATGAGGTTTGAAATAATGTTCAGCTCAAGATGTCTAGCCTCTTGGTCCTCTAAGGCGTCTAGTATATCATCAAGTTCAGATTGATAAAAAGTTTCACCACCTTGTAAATGGAGTCTGGACAATTTGTGTGCATTTCGTCTTAACCAATCTGTGGTCTTGGACAGATAGGCCGGCTGGTCTTTGCTCTTGAACATGCCACTTGACGTGGGAGTGAGTCCTTGTATGGGCTTGCCATCGGGGTCGGTGAGTGCTCCATACTTTTTTATTTCGCTCTTCCACTGACTGCTATGCTTTGGTCCACAGTACACGCATTTCATATTACATGTATCATTCAGTAGTATTTCCAATATCCTTGGTGTGACTGACGTTGCTCTTGGGTCCACTTCTAACTCTGGGGGTGATTGATTTGGCAACTTGAGCATGTTCATCCGGTCACTTGTTCCTCCTACATCCTCGACTTTTTTACAGTGGTTACAATGTCCACTACCGCCGTTTTCAACGGTTGGCCATTTGCCTGACAACATTATTTCTCTTTCCTTTATCTTATGCGGCAGATTGTGGAAATCATCAAAATTGTCCATGTCTATGGGCATACGCAGACACCTATGACAAGAATTAGTTGTTCCTTCATTTAGTAATAGACTTGACCAGTTCCATTTCAACAAGCACTGAGGATCTGTAGTTTTAGGAAAAAATTTTTTTTCTTTTTCAAACATAGCCAAATACTTATTGGCCATAAGTGATCACAAGGAAATAAGTATTTGTATGCACATTGACGCACAGGGTAAACTACTTGTGGCACCACCCGGCATGCCTGATCCTAGGTTCGCCAAGACTGTGGTGTTCATATGGAAGCATGACGTTTCCGGAGCGTCAGGGGTTGTGATCAACAAGCGATGTCAGAGGCCCACCTTCAAGCACGTGTGTGAGGAGGGCGGCATACAGAGGAACCCCAAGGTCAACCCACCCGTGTACTACGGTGGCCCAGTGCTCAACAATGTGGTTGGAGTGTTACACAGCACCGAATACAGACTGCCCAGCACCAACACCCTGATCGAGGGCACGGTGGGATTCACACTGGACAGCAAGATACTACAGGACGTGGCA
>Ga0209308_10003909_pt1 | contig 12044 bp, 6 predicted proteins | sample COGITO_mtgs_1204_3_FD_184806 | JGI IMG/M metagenome (GOLD analysis project Ga0209308, IMG submission 184806) | Pelagic marine microbial communities from North Sea - COGITO_mtgs_120405 (SPAdes) (version 2) | ecosystem: Environmental > Aquatic > Marine > Epipelagic ...
AAAAAGACACCAAAAAAAAAGAAGAGAGAAGAGAGAGAAAATTCAGGTTTTAGACAAAACAAAAGGGGAACAAACAAAAAACAAAAAAAAGAGAGAATTTAAGGGAGAATTGTATCTTTACTCTTTAAAATCGCGCGCGTTTGTGTATATATTAACTATACACACACACAAACAAAGTCTCCTTTCTGGAAAAAGAAGAAGAGATATGGTGAGAACAACGCCAGGAAAGTCGCCGTCATCCGGGGTGGAAGCGCTGTTAACGCCGAGAAGATTAAATAATGCGACGCATCATCATCATCACGACGGGGAAAACACGCCAATGACGAACAACAACAACAACAACAACAGACAACAAAGCGGAGGGAGGAAAGCGAAAACGCCGTTGAAATCCCCTTTAGCCGTGGTGGGATTGTTATCTCCGAACGACGACACTTTGGAAAGACAGCAGTCGATGAAGAAAAGACAAACGGTCTCTGCGTTTCGGAGAGAGTTGAGTAAGAACGTGGAGAAGCAGTTGGAGAATATCGACGTCGCGAATTTATCCTCCTCCTCCTCAGACGAGGAAGAAGACGACGGCGAAGAAAACGCCGACGGCCACGAAAACGTGGAAAAAGCAGGCGGACGAGAAAAGCAACGACAAAAGAAAAAAGCCGCGGCAACGACGAACAAACCAAAGTTGACGCAAGATGCGGTCATGAATTTGTACGCCAACTGTATCAAATTGGCCTCGGAGAACAAAATCAACGCGAAGAACACGTGGTCGTTGGCGTTGATCGATCACATTTCCGATATCGTCAAGAATGAGAAAGACGAGGATGATAACACAAACTTTCAAAAAGCGTCGTGTACTTTAGAGGCTGGGGTAAAGATTTATGCCTCGAGAGTTGATTCGTTTCACTCGGAGACGTTTCGTATGCTCGGCGGGATATCAAACGCCTCCGGGAATAACGGTGAAGACGAAGAGAACATGGATGATCCGAGACGAGGTTCTGGTGATGGTGCGGAAGAATTTGACGAGAATGGGAATCCGATTCCGAAGCAAAAGAAACAATCCACGCGATCGTCGAACGTGGTCACGTTGGAAAATCCGGAAAATCACACGATGAAAGTCATGGACGACGTCGTGCACGTGGATCCTTTGTTCAAGAAGACCTCGTCTATGTTTGACGAAGGTGGAGCGAGTGGTTTGTTGTTGAACAACTTGGCCGTGCACAAAGGGTGCAATATTTGCTTTGATTCCGAGGAAGTTCCGGATTACACGCGAGGCGACGATTTGGAAGGCGGGGCCGGGACGTTCGATTTGTCGCAGATGTCCAGAGAGATTGCCAATGCGTTTGCTGTTGGACAAACGCGAACAAGGATCACGCCGTCGATTGATATCGTGCATGAAATGCTTGCCGAAGTGACTGGTGTTCCGTACAACAAGCCTGGAAGTGAGAATATGGGTGGCGGGGCGACGACTTCCTCGAATGCGACTGCCGCGGAAGGTGGTGATGACTTCTTTGGCGGAGCGTCCGACCAAGGCGCGATCACGTTCGCGGAATACGACGAGGACGACGAAGATAACGTTCCCAGTGGTGGTGATGGAGACGACGTTTTCAACGTCAACGTCGAAGAGGAAGATTGGGGACTCGGCGACGGAGCCGGCGGGTTTGGCGACAACGACGACGAGAACGATTGGGGACGTCTCGGTAACGATGAAGAAGACGATTACGAGAACAACCTCACCGCAGATACCGGGTCTTTGGATTGGGTCGCGAACGTGGCTATTGGTGGGAAGCACGCGTGGGCGGGCCCGTCGCATTGGCATTTCAAGAAGACGAGCGCGGCGTCAACCTCTCAAGTCACAAAATACGACGAAAATGGTGAACCGATCAAAGCTTCCGCTGCTGGTGATAAAGAGAAGAAGAAAAGAGGAGAAAGAGACTTGACGTACGATTTCGAAAACTTACCGGAGTTGGACGATAAGCGTTTCGATATGGCGGAAGACCCGAATGATTTACTTTTGAAATCTGAATTGACAACGAGCGATACGTTGTTACCTCCAGATTTGGGCTACGAGGCTGAAGATTTGATCAAGTTGTTCTTGAAACCGCAATTTGTGAACACGGTGATGGCACCAAAACGAGCTGCCGTGCGTTCGGAGATTAACTTCCACGACAACGACAACAATCTTTTCATTCCGAACAACGACGACGGGTTCGACGGTGGCGACTTTGGCGGCGGTTTTGACGACGACGACATTCAAAGAGATGAGGATGGAAATGAACTCGTCGGCGCTGCTGGTGGATGGAACGACGACGGTGATAATGGTTTGGTTGATGCGCCTCGAAAGGTTGAGAAAATAGAAGTGAACTACGCGAGAACGACGAAAGTTGTCGACATCCGCGCGTTGAAGCAAACAATCTGGAAAGACTTAGAGGAAGAAAACGCAACGGTGGAGCAGAAGCATTCATTTCACGAAATCTTGAGCCAATTTCCAGAAGAGAACCCGGCCGGACGACTGGAAGATATTTCGGTACACATGGCGTTTATTTGCGCGTTGCATTTGGCGAACGAGCACGGGTTGGTCATCAAGAGCGTACCAGAAATGAACGATTTGGTGATTTCAAACGTACCAACGGAGGCGTAAAGAGAAGAATACTTAATTTATGTGTGCGTGTTTATGTGTGAGTGTGTGTTCGTGTGAGCAGGTATACTGCCGTTGTAATTCTACGTAAAGATTATATTTGATTATTATAATTTCAAGGTTGTTGTTTGCAATGCAACACTAGTTTCGCTTAGATCTAATTTCGTTATTACTTTTTTACGCCACGCCAGCTTCTTTCTTTGCTTTCTCTTCATCCTCCCACTCCTTGGAAGCGTGATTCTGAAGCGCTCTGACGATGTCTCCTTTCGCACACGCGGCTTCGTTAAACTTGGCCACGGAGCTTTGCGTGTCTTTCTTCCAGCTCTTATCGTTTCGGAGGAACTTGACGCTCGATCGCTCGTACAAAACGTTGCCCCAGAGAACTAAAATCTGAGCCTTGACGCCGCTGGTTTCCTCGGACCCTTCGACTAAAACAACGTCTCGCTGTTCCGGACTGAGCATCTTCATGGATTCGTCAAACTTTTGAAGAGCCAAATCGAACATCTTGTCCGCTTCTTTCTCCAACTTTTGCTTTTCCTTTTTGTCAGATTCCAATTTGGCAAGGTTCGAATGAATCTTCGCTCTCTCAAAGGCTTGCTGACCCCACGCGATGGACGCTTCAAAAAAGTCACCCTTAATGTTGAGCGCTTTTTGGAACAAAGCGATTGCTTTGTTAAACTCTGCGTCGAGTTCCGGCAAGTCTTGCTTAATGTTGGCGTATTCGTCTTCCACGTTTTCGTTTTCTTCGTTTTTGGTTTCTCCATCTCTCTCCGCTTTCTTCTTCAAAGCCGCGACGTCGATGATTTTACGAGCCGCGCAGACGTGCACGTTACCCCAGTTAAACATAGCTGCCGTCGCTGCCTCTTGAAACTTGTCCGCGGCGGCACCTAACAACGTCTTTGCCTCGGGCGAACCAACCGCCTTCTCCAACGTTTCGCAGCACTTTTCCAAGCCAATCTCTCTCAAGTCTAACGGTCCTTTCGGGGGCGCAGCTTCGCCCAATGTCTTCCTGAACAATGCCGCGAACGACAACAACCACTCGTCGATTTCAATGACATCCTCGGCTGGTTCATCTTCGGTCGCCAACTCTTCCGGTTGTACGTTCTCCTTGGTCTCGGACACCGTTCCCTCCGAGTCGTGAACGCGAAGCTCAATTACTGGAAGTTCCTGGTTTGCTCCGTCCTTAACTTTGGCTTCTTGGGCTTTCTTATACTCTGGCTCGTTCGCAAACGTCTGCAACGCAAATCTCAAGTCCGCTCTAGAGGTCAAGGTCATCATTTCGTCTTCTAAATCCAACCATTTCAAGATGATATTCTTATTCTCTTCCAAGCTGAACGACTTCTTTGCATGGTTCACCAAGTCAACGTACGTCACGGTAACCGGTACTTTCACTTCCGCGGAATCCTTGCCTTCTCTCATGAATCTAATCGTCAAGTCTGGGATCTGCTGCTGCGCTTGCGCTTGCAACGCTCTTTGTCTTTGCTGCTGCGCCTGCGCTGCTGCGATTTGCTCGCGAGTGTACTGCTGCGGTCGCTTTTCCAAGCTCGATCCGCCCAATCCACTCACTGCCGTCTTTTTCTTCGCCGCCGCTTTTGCTTTGCCGCGAACTTTGTCCAGCATGGTCTTGACCGACTCGTCCGTATCGTCTTGCTTCCACGCAACTTCCAAATCGTGTTGCGCCTCTTTGAACTGACCCAACTGTTCATACGCCGTAGCTCTGCGCTTCAACGCAACCTTCCCATTCGGAATATCCTGCAAAGCAGCCGTGCAGCACTCGATGGCTTCCCGAAAGCGCTTCTCACGGATAAAGCACGCAGCTTGAGAGGTCAAGAGGGCAGATCTTTCCGGACTCCCTGCTAACGCTAAACTCAAAGCTCTCCCGTACGCGCGAATGGCGTTCATGTGGTCTTGCTTCATGAAAAGTTGATCGCCTTCTTTCTTCAACGACGCGCACTTTTTGTGGAAGCCAGCTAATTCTTGCTTGTTGTTGTTTTGCGTGACGGCCATCGTGATTGTTTTTGCTTTTGTATATTCTTGTTCCAGAGCTTGTTTGTTCTAAAACGTTTATTAGATATTTTTTATTTCTTCGAGTTCGTGTCGTTCAATCTCGCCAGTGCTTCCTTAGCTTCTTCTAACGATGCGATGACGGTTTCGAGTTCTGATTTATCAAGTTCGAGTACTTGAGACTTCTCCTGTTCGTTGTTTGTCTGTGTGGTGGTGCGAAAGTGCAGTTGTACTATCGGCGTGTTGATGCGCTGAACCTTATCACTCGAGAGCACTTGATGAATCTGGTTTTGGTCATACGGATAAAGAGGAAGAGAAAAGGAGGTTGAAAATGGTCAGTTTCAATCGTATAAATACAACCCGTTCGCTGACGATATATTACTATCTTGAATTCGGGCCGTGGGCCGATGCGGTGAGGTCAAGCGATCCTCGTCACAAAACTTCCGGAACGCATCGTTCACCATACGATGAATTGGTGACGGCGGCACGAGAGAAGGAAGATTCCAAGAAAAATTTACGCTCTCAATCACGCGCGAGAGAGACGAACGCGAGGAGCGCATTTCAAAACTTTCTCCAGAGTTACGCTCGCGAGATATATATCTTCCTAATTCTCGAGTTTGATTCCAATTATCGTCTTCGCTCTTTCCTTTTTTGCCCGTAACGACTTCACTTCCGAATTTACAATAAGTACGGTAAAAGAAATACAGGTTTTCTACAGTCCTCCGAGAAAGAGGATGACGAAAAATGCGCGCGCGCAGGTGCGCGACGCGACGGATATCATCGCTCCAACGCATCGAATTCGAATTGAGAAAATATGTTTACCTTCCAATCTATGTCCGAGAATTTCTCGTCTGACATGCACTGAGATGATATCCCCGCGTGGTTGTTTTACCAAAGTGAGGACGATGACGCTTATAAAATGTTTCTTTCTCTGCTTTTTTTGGTCCGACTTCCTGAGCCCATACTCTTGTTGCTTGTTGCGAAAGAAAGGAACGAGCGAAAAACAGAAGAGACTAAACTAAAACTATGACGAGCAGCGACTCTTTCCTCGTCTACTTTTTGCGTCTATCGTGCGTTCTATTCTATATTATTTTACATTCTGTTACTAATTTAATCTATTTTAATCGTCTCAACAATTCCTGCCACTCTCTGCTGCTATTCTTCCTCGGCGCTTCGGCGAACCAACTGCTTTTTAAGGCCTCCGTAGACGAGAGTCGCCGCTCCGGATCAAAAACTAATAAGCCGTTCAAAAGATCAAAGCCAGCGTCGGAGATTCCAGGACCAATTTCAATTTCGTCTTCACGTTCGCGATATTTCGGAAAGCGCTGGCGCAAGGAGTTGTGCGGGTGGACGGCGAAGTTCACTTTGGTGGCGTGCGGCAAGGATTTGAATTTTGGCCATATCTGTTCGTTCGGCGTGCCGAGCATGCGAAAGTGCTTATCGATTTGATCGATTTCAGTTCGCCCGGGGAATAACGGTTTCCCTTGTAATAATTCAGCGATTATGCACCCCAAGCTCCAATTATCGACCGCGTAGGAATACTTCTTTTCGCCTAAAAGTAACTCGGGCGGTCGATACCAGAGCGTACACACTAACGGTGTGTAATTGTTCAAAGGCGACCCGTATTCTCGGGCTAAACCGAAATCGCAAATCTTCAACTCGCCTAAATCGTTAAACAACACGTTCGTTGTCTTCAAATCTCTGTGCAAGACCCAGTTTTCGTGTAAATAGCTCACGCCTGATAACAGTTGCCAGGCTAAACATTTGCACTCGGGGAGCGTAAATCCCCGATTCATGTCATCCATCATGCGATTCAAGTCCCGTCCGCAATATTCCATGACCATGAAAACTTGATCAATCGATCGACCAACAACAACTTCACTCACGTACACGATGTTCTTGTGTTGTAACTGCAACAAAGTGTTAATTTCTCTCAAAGCGGTTACCGGGAAGCCTTCTTTTTCCTTGTCCATTTTTACTTTTTTCAACGCGGCGATTTCTCCCGTTTCCTTATCTCTGGCTTTGAAAACGACCCCGTACGTACCTTCATCGATGTGTCCAAGCTTTTGGAAACATTCGACCGACCTGCACGCTTTTTTATGGTCGTGAGGTTTCGGCAGAAGAGGCACGTATTCCATTTTTCTGCCATCTTCTTCGTCTTCTTCCGATTCAGAAAATTCATTCGTGTTGATATTCTTATTATTCGCCACGGCGCCGTCCAGTAACGCTCTTCGTTCTTCAACCATACCTCTGTTTGCGTTTACAATTTGTTCTCGCACCGATGCCGGTGGCAACGTAGGACCGGCTTCTTTTCTGTCGTCGTATTCAACTTCTCCTCCCATCGGAGGGGTATCCATCGTTTTATGACCATCTTCCAGATCCTCCATTTCCGGCGTCGCATCTATTCTAGCTTGTTGTCTTCTTCCGATTTCCGCGTGTTTTCTACCATGCATATTCTTATCATTATCGTCGTCTTCGTCAGAATCATCGCTCGGGGGCGTCAATAACTTCGCCACGTCAACCGCCTCTCGCTTGGTCCTTTTTCGTTTCGCGTCGTCTTCGCGAACGCTCCCGTCCTCTCCTCCTTCTCCATCTTCTTGCATTTGCTGCGCCGTAAAGTTCGCAAACTCTGCTTGTTCGTTCATCATTTTCTCCAAATACGATTCTTTCTGCTTGTTGTTTTTAGTATTATTATCATTCGCCATGGTCGTCGTCGTCGGTTCTTCTTCTTCTTCTTTTTCCTCGTCGTCCGAGGATTCATCATCGTCTCCCCACCGTCCTTTCTTCTTCTCTGTTGTCGTCTCCCTTGGCGGTGGCATGGTCGGACCAGCTTCTGCTTCATCCAAATCGAACTCCTCTTCTTCTTCTTTTTCTGATACTCTCGTCGGTGGTGGTCCCATCATCGGTCCGCACATATCTCCTTCCAAATCTTCTTCGTCTTTCATCTTCTTCTCTTTCTTCAATTTCGCCGCCGCTTCTCGAGCTTTCTTCAGAACAGCTGCCGACGGCGGTGCCATGTTTCGAGAGAGAAAAGAAGGGAGAGAAAAGAAGGGAGAGAAAAGAAGAGCGCAGAAAGTGAGTTCTCTTTTCTCTCTCTGTTTTTTCGCTGTCTGACTCACAAGGATGTAGTAAGTGTAATAATATACTCGCAAAGGAAGGAAAAGTGAAAGTGAAGACATTCGTCTCTCGCGAGGAATTTTCTTTCGAATCGTCGTCAGAAGAAGAAAGAAGCACACTTCACTTCCAGTTGGCGAATGGATGCTCTTCTTCCAATTCGGCGATATGAAAACGAAATCGTCCGCGCGGTAAAGGAGAATCCAGTGGTGGTTATTTTAGGAGAAACCGGGTCCGGGAAGACGACACAAATCGCGCAGATAGTGTACGAACACATCGACGAGATTTTATCAACAGATGAACAACAACAGAAACGAGACGAAGACGAAGACGACGAGGAAAATGGAAACGAGAATTGGAGGAATGAAAGATGGAAAAGAGAAGAAGGACAAAGAAGAAGAAGAAGATTAAAAAGAAGATTATCGGGTATCGCCGTCACGCAGCCGAGACGAGTGGCGGCGATTTCAGTCGCCAGACGCGTGCACGAGGAGATGTGCGAGAAAAACGAGAGAAAGAACAAAAAGAAGAATAACGAGAATCCGAAGAAGAACGAAGAAGAGGAAAGTAGAAAGAACACGAAGAAAAGGTTTGGCCAAGGCGTGGTTGGATATTCCGTCCGATTTGACGATAACACGTCCAAGAATACCAAGATTAAATACTTAACGGACGGGATGCTGCTGAGAGAAGTGTTGTCGGATCCGGAGTTGCAAAGATACGGCGTCGTAGTCCTGGACGAAGCGCACGAGAGGTCCGTAAACACGGACGTGTTGTTTGGGATATTGAAGAAGTTAACATCGAATAATAGTAATAATAATAACAAGAATGGTTTGAAAGTAGTAGTAACGAGCGCGACGCTAGATTCGGAGAAATTTAGCGCTTATTTTAACAACTGTCCAGTGTTCAACGTTCCCGGGAGAGCGTTTCCGGTGAAAATTTCGCACGCTTTGGAAAGACCCCCGACGGTTTCGAATAACGGGAAGAGTAGCATTGCTTATTTCGATGCCGCCATCGATACGGTCTTACAAATACACGAATCTGCGAAAATTCCCGGAGATATTTTGTGTTTCTTGACGGGTAAGAGTGAAATCGACCGAGCGTGTAAGATTCTCGACGAACGTGTCAAGGAGATGGATTCGGAAAGTATGCGAGGTAAATTGGCTCAAATTATACCTTTGTATGCCGCGCTGACGCCGGAAATGCAAGCGAGAGTCTTTTCGAAAAAACCAGAAAGTTTAGAATCTACGTGCAGAAGAATAGTAATCGCCACAAACATAGCCGAAACGTCGTTGACGGTACCTGGAATCGTCTACGTCGTCGATCCCGGGGTGGTCAAATTGAAGCGATACGACGCGGCGACTGGCATCGAAACTTTAGACGTCGAGCAAATCTCTAAAGTTCAGGCAACGCAGAGAGCCGGAAGAGCTGGACGAACGCAAGCCGGGAAGTGCTATCGTTTATACACGAAAGAAAATTTCCAGCTCGATTTCGCTGACGCCACCGAACCGGAAATCCAAAGAACGTCTCTCGTGAACGTCGTTTTATACTTGAAATCCTTAGAGTTGGAGGATATGGACGTTTTACGGTTTGATTTCCTCGATCGCCCTAAAGAATCCGCGTTGAAAGACGCCTTGAAACAGTTATACGTGTTGGATGCGATTGATGAGAACGGAAAAATTACAAAGATTGGTAAAGAAATGTCCCCTTTACCTTTGGAACCAAACTTAGCGCGGGCGATGCTCGAGGCGAAGAAATTGGGGTGCGTCGAAGAGTGCGCGACGATAGCGGCTATGTTATCGGTAGACAGATTGGAAGTTGCGGATTCCTCTTCGCATAGTAAGAGCAGAGAATACCGAGGGAACCCTTTACAGAAGATTGTCTCCGAGGATGCTTTCGCGCTCGGAGATCACATCGTGTTTCTAAGAACGTTCGAGCGTTGGCAGAGAGAACGGTATCGCAGAGATTTTGCGAGAGAGTATTCGTTATCTGAACGGGGCTTGGAGTTTGCAAAAGACGTGAGAAGACAGTTACTAGACTCCCTGCGGTCTCTGGAGGACGATAATGACGTCGGGTTGTCCAAGAGATCTCGAGGAAAAGAAGAAAAAAGAGAAGAAGAAGAAGAAGAACAACAACGGCATAGCAAAAATAAAAGCGAGCGTTCGAGAACGAAGAATGTCCGGAAAGCGCTTGCCAAAGGATTCATCTCTAAAATAGCAAGAAGAGGTACCGCAAGTAATTGCTTCAAAACGTTCGCGTTCGAAACGAAAACGTTGACGGAGGTGCATCCGTCTTGTGCGCGAGCGTTGGCGGACGAAGACGGATTGTTGCCAGATTGGATTGTCTATCACGAGATGGTCATGACATCTCGTCCATTTCTGAGACACGTGTGCAAAGTGGAATACGAATGGATTGAAGACGCATTGCCGAGGTTGGAAAGTCCAATCGACGTGAAGAAGCTCAGCGGTGGATTTTATGAAAACGAGAGAGATTTCTCGTCTGGTGGCGGTCCTGAAAATGGGGATACAGCCGCGAATGCGACGAACGCGCAGGAGGACAAGACGCAACAGAAAGTCAAGCAAGAGGAGAAAGCGAACGAAGCGAGAGCGCGCTTTTTAGCTCGGAAGAAAATGAAAGCAGGAGCGAAGTAGTAGTAGTAGCAGTAGATATAGATAGTTTTGTGTTGTAAATGAGAGCGTTCACTTTGTGCATCTTCATGCAAGAATATAATACATACGGGTACTTTCGTTTCCTTCAATCTCTCTCTCTCTCTCTCTTCTTCACTCCTCTCGCAAGCCTTACTTACCGGCGGCTAACATTACTGATTTAATCGTCGAGTACACCTTCACCCACGCGTTCGTTTGCGCCTCGGACAAACCGTTCAACGCAGACCCGATAACATTAACTACGGCTTGCCCGACAACGTCGTAGTGCGCCCCGACGATATTCTTTTTGTTGTGAAATTGGCCAAGTTCTTCCAAAATCGGGACTAACTTCGATACGTCGTCCAGTAAGTGTACGGCGGCATCGACGGCGCCAACCACTGCTTTCCCGTGAGCTTTCAACATCGGCGATTCGTACACATCCTCCACGTCTTTAAACGAAAACAATGCCAACGCTCCCGGCGCCAACGAGAAAATCTCTCTGAAGAGTAAAACGCCGACCGCAGTTTTCTTCGCGTCCAAATCTTCAGAGGACAGTTTATTCGGACCGGACATTGGGAAAATTTGTTGCCACGTGCTTTGCACGTAATCGATCTCTTCCCGTGACGCGGCGGCTTGTTTCCCCGGTTGCTCCGAGGCGAGTTTTTCTGCTTTTCTTTTTTTTTTCTCATCGTCATCGTCAGCACTCGTCGTCCCCGCGGGCGCTTTGTCTGAAGACGACGGCTGTTCTTTCTTCGTCTTAAACTTGGAAAAGAATCCCATGATGACGATGAGTAATGATGATTCTCTCGTAACTCCTTCAAGCTGCTTTAAACGCGCGTTGTTGTTGGGATTGATGAGAGAGAGATTAAAAAATTCTGTTGAAAAATGTGAATTGAATTTCTGACGTAAAATTGAAGAAAATCTCTCCTCTTTTTTGATTTGAAATCTCTCTCTCTCTCTCTCTTTTTGTCCATATAATCCCCCCTTTTTCCTTTTTTTTTGGGTGCGTGAGTCAGACATAATTCACAAAATCTCTTCTCGTTATTTATTTTTCTCCTTCTTCCCCGCGCTGCTTCATTGCTCGCTGCTCTTACTGCTGCTGAATACACTCGCTAAAAAGTCGCTCGCGTTTATTTATATATTTATATATATTTATAAATATAATAGTACTTTTGTAAACGACGACAAAACTTTTTCCTTCTTCTTCTTGCTCTCTGTCTCTTTTAATCGAAAGAGAAGAGAGAGGAGCCATCAATCAATCAATCAAATCAGAAAGGTCGGGTGGTTGTTATCCGTAAAAAAAATATCAAAATCAAAATCACCTACACATCTCAACAAACAAGACATAAACAAATATGTGTCGACGAATAACGTGTGAAACCTGCTCGAAACCGTCTTGGATCGGGTGCGGGTTACACGTGGAATCGGAAGAAGTTTTAGGTTTGGTCCCTCTTTTGGAACGATGTCAGTGCAAGAGAAATAATTTCTCTACGAGAGACTCGGTGTTTGGTGGGGGGCAATGCAGCGACTCAGGTCGAGCGAAATTGCCAAACGTGTTGATGAAAGTAAAAGAGAAAAGAAGAAGGAGAGGAAAAAGAGGCACAACAACAACAACAACAAAGAAATCCTCGAATAGCAAAGAAGCGAACGACGATGAT
>Ga0209308_10003914_pt1 | contig 12029 bp, 2 predicted proteins | sample COGITO_mtgs_1204_3_FD_184806 | JGI IMG/M metagenome (GOLD analysis project Ga0209308, IMG submission 184806) | Pelagic marine microbial communities from North Sea - COGITO_mtgs_120405 (SPAdes) (version 2) | ecosystem: Environmental > Aquatic > Marine > Epipelagic ...
GGGGCGACTGCTCACGTGGCCACGCTCGTTTCGCTGAAGAACGGTGTCAACGCGGGCGTCTGCGACGCTTGGATGACGCACGATGCGAATTCGGTGAATGTGAATGATATGGGAGGAAAGTTTCCTTTGATGATTGACGATAGAGATAGGAGTTTGACCTATTCGTTTTTTGATGCGGCAGTGCATCCGCAGTACGCAGTTTTGGATCATTGCATGCGGGTGGCGAAATTTTTACCCGGGACGGCGGATTTTGAAGGCGAGGAAAGTTTGTTGAGCGTGGTGACGAGTTTGATGTTAAATATTTCCGCAAGTTGTGACGATGGCGAAGACAGGAGAGCGAGCGATGTTCTAAAGGAGAGGGTGAGAGCGAAAGATGAGTCGTTTGTAGCGGACGGGGTCGTGGTGACGAGCGCGAGCGCGGGAGACTACTGCGTGGACGCGTTTGGGCCGCGAACGAACCGAGGTTCCGTGAAAGTTGTCGAAACTGGATTGAACACTCCGAGAGCTCTTTCGTTCAACGGTGCGAACGAAATTTGGATCGCGACGGCTGGTGATGACTCGCTACGTTTGGTTACTCTAGATGACGCCACGAAAGCAACCGCGACGACGTCGAGATCAGTCACGGATAGGGCAAAGTACCATTATTTAGATAAAGTGAGTCAAATCGCGTTCGGTTTAGATGGCAATTTCGCCACGTGTCAAGAATCGTCGAATGATTACGATGGAATGAAAACGAGTAATTATTTCATGGGACCAACGCTTTACGATTCTGGGATCGTACCAACGTCAGAAGACATCAACATCGATCTAAACGGCGAAAAATGCGACGTGCGAACGTACGATCAATCGAGTAAGTCATGCTTTCTCACGCACGAGGATATGCTTCATGCGACGCCTTTGTGCATGGGCATCGCCCACGATGGTGAATCTCAAACAAGTTATGGCAACGTGTTTTGGGCGTTTGATGGATATCACGGGACTTTAGTTCGGTACGATTTCGAGAAGCCCCACGGGCCGAAAAGTTTAGACCACGATTTGGCGAACGTTCGTAGGTACGACGAAGTGCAATTGAAACGAGAGGCAGACGTACCGTCGCACATTGTCGTTGATAGTGCGACGAGAGCAGTCTATGTCGCGGACACGGGAAATAACCGAATAATTGTTTTAAACGCCGATTCGGGTAGATTCGCGTACAACGCTCGGAGCGATTTAGGCGGCGAATACACGTCTTGGTCGTCGCAAAAAGCAAGTTTCGAGTACTCTGTGTTTGGATGTGCGCAATTTAGAACGTTTATTGAAGGATTGAATAAACCATCCGGCATAGCCGTTCACGAAAACGTTTTATACGTCTCAGAGTATAGTTCTGGTAAAATCAAAGCGTTTCAGAAAACGTCCGGCGAATTACTCGATACGTTTGAAACCGGATCGATGGCGTTGGGTGGCATCGCGTTCCAACCTTCCTCGAATAAGTTATGGTACGTGTGTCGCTCTTCGAATTCGTTGCGATATATTGACGTGTCTATGACAGAGCAGAAGTGCAGTGGAAGCACGGGCACAATTCCGAGCGGCAATGCGATCGATTTCGGTACGGTGCCTGCGAGTGGCTCTACTGATTTATGTCCAGCACTGCCCACGTCCCTGGGTATCGCAGTACACGTCGAACACGACGACGGGTATTTGAACACAACAATGCTGAGTTATTCGTACGGCATGTCTGAGAGTTGCATGGCGTGCGACGACGACTGCGATAACGACATGTTACTCATGGCTGGATGGTTATGTCACAAATGTCTCCCGCAACCGTGCGAAAACGACGGAGTGTGTACTAATGTTCAAGGCAAAGGGTACAGCTGCGCCTGTAGTGAAGATTTTACGGGCGATCGATGTCAAAGCCCAGCTTCGCCACCACCATCTTCGTCGTCCTCGTCCGCGGGTGGTATTCATATGCGAAGAAGTCTGAGCGCATTTAGCGTTGCGATCGGGTTGATGTATTTATTAGAATTGTTTTGAAAAGGCGTTTACTCACCGTAGAATTGCATGATGTGTTGTACAAATTGTTCTTTTCTTACACTTTTAGGAAAGGTCAAACGCTTTCGCGTTTGATATGGCGTACACTAATTTCTTTTCCATCTCTTCGTCCGTATCGTACGGCGGCAGCTTCAAGAGATTCATGCACGTCGCCGCGCTGGGGAGTCTGGTTACATCCGCTACGGAGTTTGCGTCGCTTCCGGACGCCGCGCGGTGGATGCAAAAAGGCGGGTTTAACGCGCTAAAACCCAGTAAAGGAGTGTTTGCGCTGGAAGTGACAAACTTTAGAAGTTTTCTTTGATTCTCTTTGCTCATATTTCGTGTCACTCGCCAAAGTCTTTGTATGACTGCGTGATCTGCGTCGTATCCTCCCATGTAATGCGACGAACGCGCGAGATCGTCCACGTCCACGCCACCGCCAGAACCTGATATTAACAATCCTAACTCAGCCGGCGTAAAAAGTTTCAGCGTCGACGGACGCACCATCGCTCGAAAGCCTTCGACGAAGGCTGCTGACTGCACGCGAATCTGACCATCGAGTAAATACGCCGCCATTGCGTGTAAATACGAAGGATAATTCTTCTTGTTCACGCGAATGGTTGATCCATTCGGAACCAAATCTACGTATCTTGGACTGTCTGGATTCGCATTTGAGCGATCGAGCGCGACGAAATACAGCTCTAAATCATCAAAGTCGCTCTCGTTGAATCCTTTGAGCATGATGAGATTCCTGTAAACTTCTGGGTCAAACGTGGTCAAATCCGAAAGTGTCGGAGGTTTGCCTCGTAATTTGGAGAGAAAGAAGCCCGCGAGCGGCGCATCTAAAAGAATACCTTCTCCACACGCTTTACCGAGAATGGCTCCTAAATAAAAATAGGAGTACACGAGCCACTTCTCTCTGTCGCTCTCTTCGTTGCTATCGCGCGTAATCATCACATCGTCGTCGTCGTCGTCGTCATCATCATCATCATCATCATCGTTTCGATCATCGCCAAACTCTGAAAACTGCTTTTCCAACGTATTCGCGTATCTTGGGTTTGGATACAGGGTTCTATCTGGCGTCTCGCAAAAAAGAAAGTTCCCTTCTTTTGGGTCAAACGCCTCTTCTACCGTCGCGCTCAAGAAATCTTTGAACAAACCGCCGCCGTCGACGCCCGCTTCTTCCGCGCCGTGTTCGTTGATAAACTTCACTCGAACATTTCCTTGCAAAGCCTCCACGCATTTACGCATAGCATCTGCAGGATGACTCGAGGAAGCTTGATCGAGAAAGAGTTGCTTAAATCCTTGTCTTAAAACCTTTCCTCTTTCAACGGTGATGTGCATCTTACTGTGTTGCATTCCGTTGATGAACGACAACGCTTCTGAATTCCTCGCGTTCATCGCACTCGCACTCATTCCCAATTCCTGCCGGCGGAATTTCTCAGTCGCGGTGCCAAAAGCGCGGACTCTAACTTCAAACGGTGCCAAACACGAACATTTACTTAAAACATTCGACGCTCTCGATTTCCGCCCACCTTCGCCAAATTCTCGGAGGAAGGAATCTACCGCCGGCGTTAAAAAACCAGAATCCACTCCGCCGCACAGTTCGACGGCATAAAACAACTCCGGTGGAGCGAATTGACGTCGGCCATTGCGGTCGAACAAGTTTTGCAACACAGACGCAGTAGCTTCAATTTGACAATCTTCCGTTCGGACCGCTCGGTAGCTTTTACTGGCGTTCAAACTTCCATTGTTAGTGAACGGCTCTTCCCATAATTGAAACCATAACGTGTTCTTTGCGATTTCGACGAGAAACTTCGATTCATCAATCGTGAGCGGTTTCCCGATGACGTAAAACTCTTCATCGTCAGCCGTTTGGGCGTGCACGGCGTAGATTTCGGAAAAGGCACCCAACTGTTCGCGCCATTTCGGATCGCGAATCGTATCTTTCGGATTTTTAGCGTATTGCGAAGACACGCTGAGCCACAGGTTCCGCATGATATCTGCGCATTGAAACGCAAACGAGGCAAGAAAGAACACGCGATCTTTTCCTCTGAGAACACTTGAAATTCCGAGAATATATTTTGCAATTTTTGCGGTGTTCTGTTCGCTCCTGTCATCTTCTTCTTTGTCTGCGTCGACAGCGCACGCACTCGCCAGTTGCGCGGAAATGATCGATGAAGGCGGATTCCAAAGCGAGGCGAGTTGTCGCTTCAATAAAGGCGGCACTTTCACCGTGTCAAACACAGTACCACCTTTTTTCACCATCGATCCTTTTGCGCGAAGTGGTTTCTCCTCGAAATCCTCGTCGTCACTATCGAATAACGTACTCTTTCCGTTATCGTTTCTAGAAAAGCTCGACGAATACTGGTTTTCGTCTTCGTCCGGCAACGCGGACAGTGGCAACGCATCGACTAATGTGCCGCACGCGTTTGCAAACAGAAGAGCATTTTCACCGTAATATTCACTGTAAATATACTTTCCCTCTCTCCATCCGACACCGAATGTTGGCGATCGAGACCATTCGCAAAGATTTCCCAACATCCACGCGATTCGCGAATACCCCTCCTCTCCAACGTTCGCATCGAGAAGAACGCTACTTGGTGTTGAGAGCGCACGAAGAAAGAGCGTCGCGGGTGCTGCGAAAAATTGTGCATTATCGGCAGAAAGAAGCGGCGGTGGCGAACCCTCCGACTCCGAATCCTCCGACTCCGAATCCCAATCGGGGGAGAACCCAGGGGCGAACCCAAGAACATCGAGATTGCCGAGTAACTTTTGAAAGACCAGAGGGCAAGAGAAAACTTGTACGGCGAACGATTCGCCCCAATTCTTCACCTCTGATGACACTCCAACATCCATTGCATCTCCTTCTTCTTTGCACCTTCCTGCATCTTGTAACGCGACGCGACCAATATCGGTTATTAGTGTGAGCAAACCTCGCGGAGCTGTGAAGATACCAGCGGCATTGATATCAGCCGCATTCCTCAATATATTTTTGACGATGTCGTCGTTGAATGAAACCGCCCCTTTGACGTTCCTCGCTTCGTCTCTCGCGACTTCCCTAATTAGCGCGTGCGACCCCCCCTCCCTGTCATCTCCCCCGTATCCAGTAAGGTATGTGAACGTCAGTGATGCTAATCCACGTTTGATCGCAATACTTTGTGCCGTTCCGTGCACATTGTCACCATTACTATGCGCCTTTCGTTCATCACCTACCGCCCCGCTGCCCAGTCGGAGCAAGCACCATCGCAGCGACCTCGCTAGTATTCTTCTGCGTACCCTCAATTGAGCGTCGTCAATGTTGGGTGACTCGCCGCCTTCTCCATACAACCAAGCTGGAAGCACCGCCTTCAGAACTTTACGCATCGTCTCCATATCCTGCAAGTAACAATTACTTCTGATGCCATCTCGAAGCTCATCTATCGTCCCATCTTCATCCATCCTCTCCTTGTCGTCGCCAGAATTGCTCGAAGGCGTCGACGAAGAAGCGTAAAAGGTCAATCGCCGCAAATACCCAAACGCGGCGCGCGAATACTTTTCATCCGCTTCCAAATACGAAAAATGCTCTTTGCACTCTTCGCAACCATACAGATGATCCGTCGACGCCGACGACGATAAACACTTCGCGCACATTTCACCGTACACTTTCCCACCTTCACCACCACCATTTTCTCTCTCTCTTTCCTCTTCCACTCTCATCCGTTGCTTCGCCACTCTCAGCGCCGTGACGCTCCTCCAGTGTTTCTGTACCACCAAAGCTGCTTTCATCTCCACTCGCGCGCGATGTCGCTGTTCTCGTTCCCGTTTCGCCCGCGTCAGCGTTTCTTCTTTCGTCAACGAATTCCTACTCCCAGAACTCGTCGTGGGACCACCACGATTTCCCCCGACTTTGCTCAAACCCATCGTCGTCTCCGACGGCGCATTTCTCGCGCTCCTCCTCGAGGGTGTTCCTCCGACACTTTTGCTTTCACCACCACCACTTTTTTTCCCGGACAAATCAATCTTCTTCTGCCTCGTCGAGTTGCCATCGAACGAGTGCAACCCAGGGATAAACGACATAATGAGTATATATTATTTGCGCGTTTGCTCTCTCTCTCTCTTTCTCTCTCTCTCTCTCGTTCGTTCTCTCTCTCTCTCTCTCGTCGTCCGTAAAGCGTGTAAAGTGCGCAGAAAGAAGTTTCGAAATTCAGATGCGTTTTTTTTTAAGCGACATATTTAGGGTTTCGTATGCAGTTAGGGTTGAACGACAAAAGTCACACCTCACTCTTACGCATCGTGGGAACAACTCTGGTGAGACTTCAGATGACGACGAGTGAGAAGACAACCAAGAAGGGAGAAAACGACGAGCACACAAAAAACGACGACGACGATTCTAAAGAAGAGAGCAAAGAGTTTATGAGAGAAAAAGAAGACAGATATGAAAATCCGATGCCTCCGTTCCCGATCAAATCCCCTACCGAATGGGGGACGAACGACTTACCATCGATGAGGAAGGAACTGCGAATGCAATTACAGTTGGCGATAAAAGCGACGCGAGAGAAAGGAACAACGAGAGAAGAAGAAGAAGATAAAGAAGAGAATAAAAAAGGAGAAAAAGATAAAGAAGAGCGTAAAAATGATGATGAAATCGGAACGCTGGCGAACGCTTTGGAAGGTTTAGTCGCCGTCGCGGATGGGAATTTATCCTTACTGATTACGGGAGATGCGAAATTCGCATCCACGCGATTCGCGTTCGAGTGCATCGAAGAAAAGATGGACCCGCAAAGGGTGAGCGTGACAATCGCGCCGGGGTTTACAAATACGCGAGAGTTTGACGTGATTATAATTTTCGTGGACAGCGAGAGAGTGCTAGAAGTTGTGGAGGAGACGAAGCTGGTCGTCAAGAGGGTCGGGTCCGAGAACGTGTTCATAGCGGCGTTCGTGAAGGAGGATGCGGAGGAGGAGGGAGAAGGAGGCGAGGAGGAGGAAGGAGAGGCGGAAGGAGAGATGCGAGCGGCTTTGGAAAGCGTGCGGAGTAGCGATTTGGGTGTGATGCCGTCGTCGTCTATGCCGACGGCAGAGGAGGACGAAGAGTATAGCGACGCACAGATTGAGATTTTACGAAACGCGCGAGGGACGAAGAGGGACGTGGAGAAGAACGCGGCGTCGATACCGGAATTGAGCTCGAGAGACGTAATTACGGAGTTTGAAAGGCAAACTTTAGCGATAGAACCGATAGAAATGAGGGAGACGACGACATCGACGACGAAAATGATGAACTCGCCGAAAAAGTCTCCAAAGGGTGGCGGACAATCGCCGATGAAAATATCTTTCCCGAGCGACGAAGGCAACGAAGACGCTAAGCAAGAGCTATTCTTGCGCGCGGAAGCGTTGTTATGGAACATAGCGCTGAGTAGCGGCATCGATCCATCCAACGCGTGCGCGTTTGAACACGGAGGGAAGAACAATACTACTAAGAATATAATGACGTTCCATCGACGAGAGCAAATAGAGTGGGTGAAGGAAATCGAACGCGCGTTAGAGAAGATTGAAGAGGCGAGGTTGAGGCAAGTAAAGAGTCAGTTAGCGAATGTGTACGTGGAAGCGAGCGGCTTGGACGCGGTAGAGGTTGGGTTGATCTCGCCGGAAAAGAGAGGGAAGAGAGAAAATCTTGAGTAAACACAAAACGTTCTTTGACGAAAGGTCATCTATTATTACTATTATCACTATTGCTACTCCTATCGCTGCGCTTGTGCTATTATAAAGACGCTATATTGCTAATTTTTGTTCTTCGCGCAAAGTACTGAACGCGACGCGTCTCGCGCCGCCGACGCCTTTATCGCCGTACATTGCGAATATGTACGAAAATTCCAAATCAGAGCACGCTTCAAAGAGCTTGAAAATGCCCGGTTTCAACCGCTCGCGAATGGAGGAGAAGATTTCGTTGTTCTTTTCGTCGCCGGTGGTACTCTCAATTTTTCGGTTCTCGGAAGTGGCGGTGACGCTCGCGATGACTTCAGCTAAGATGTGCGCGCAGTAAAATTGTTTCAATCCGCTCGCTTTACACGCGACGAGGCTTTTCGAGAGACTCGAGGCGCACCGAATGAAAGCGTCGTGATGTTCAATTTTAGTTGAAGACATTGAGGCCCATTGGCGCAACACGTCCACTAAATGCGCAATCGTCGCGGTGATGATATTTGTCGATCGTTTCAATTGTTCTTTGCGATGATACAAAGTTGCGGTGACGATGTCGCAACACAACACGAAGGAATCGAAATCGGTTTCTTGCGTTTCAAGAAGCGCGCCGCTGAATGCCCGGGCGGAAACGTGAGCGATTCTACCGACAACTCTGGCGCTGAGTGCACACTCGTAATCGCCTTTTGCTACGATGTTGCATAAAATAGCCAGCGATCGCCGTCGGTTTAAACATCGACTATCCTTGTTGAGATGGGGTTCGCACGCGTGGAGCAAACTATCGACGAGTGCTTCATTCTTTTCGTCGTCGAAGGTTTTCCGCCAAGCGAATTTTGAGCAACTGGTAAAAACTTCGAGCATCCAAAATGTAGGATGCAAGCGTTGGTTTTGCGCCGAGAGGAGAGCGTTGTCGTCGACGCCTCTGATGAACGCGTTCCTCGCGAGCGAATCTTCCCTGTGCAATCTGTCCACAGCAAACTGCACTGCGAACCGCCGCGCTTCTTTACTCGATGATTCAAACATCATTCGTAAACATTTTGTTCTTTCACGATGTAACTCGTTCAAAACCATCTCCGCGCCTTTAACTGTGTGACTGCTGCTGAAATGTTGAAAATTCTTCAGCAACGCGTTGAAAACAATCGTAAACGCTTCCGTCTCGAACGCAATACCAGGCGATGCGAGCAGAGAAACGCACCCACACAGATATGTCATTGCTTTTGTGTTTGTATTCAAATCACCTTTGAGTTCCTCCTTCACGAAGCACAATGCGCGGTCCAAGTGCGAGGCGACCGAATCGCTCGAGGTGCGCAGGAGATCTTTCATCACCGCGGAAGAAGGAGATAAAGACGAGAATATTTTAGCTCGCGCGTGTAGACTGTGCCCCAATCCTGCCAAGATGAAACCAAAACATACCGACATCGCGTGCGTGCTGGCATCACTTTCTTTTAACTTCACCACGAGAGACTCGAACAATTCTTCCCTCTTTTTGAATTTTTGCACCCACGCCGCCATAGCTTCATCATCGTTTCCGTCGCACGTATCGTCGCGCGTCTGTTTACACGCGACCGCTAAAGTCATGGCATCTTCAAAACACATATTTTTAGCGTTAGTTCTCGATAGCTGAAACAAATTTTCGTCTTCGTCATTTACAGAATATGAAGAACTCGCGTATTCTTCGAGGTACGAAAGCCACGCACTCTCGGGAATCGAATCTTCAATTTTACCCAGAGCCTCTCTCGTGCTTTCGCGATGAGGCCACTCGGAAGGTGATAAATCTTCCTCTATTTTCCTCGCATCTACTGCAGAGCGCACTCGTAATATTGTCTTCAACGATGATGGCGCTTTTCTTTTGTTTGCAAGCTTCGAGACAATCTCCTCAGCCGCTATCGCGACTGCTTCCATAGACGCAAAGAAACGACCCACGATTTCCTTCTCGTCCGTCACTTTGCGACGAGAGAATAAAGAGTTCATCTGCAATTCCAACGCCTCCATAGCGTCGACCAATGTTCTCTCCATATTCGTAGTAGATTCGTTCAACCATTCGCGAAGCGCATCAATCCAAAGCGTCGCCGAAACTAAATCATCGACGAGAGCGTCAAATTTTCTGTGTTTTATCCTCGACCCGAAATACCTCTTTGCTTGATCTGTAGATGCACGCGGGATCCATGTGCTTGAATACTGGTGTAACAAGTCATATCTCATATCAGTTCCGGCGTCCTTTTTGTTCTCGTCGGTCAAAATGCATTCGATAATTTCCCAAGCCTTATCGTTCGAGACGTTGTCGTTCGAGAGCGCTTGCATCGCGCACGGGAAGATCGAAATGAAATCGTCCGTCGTTCTCAACTCTCGCACGTGTTCAATAAATTGATCAAAGAGCGCGCGGTTGTTCATCAGTACATCTCCAACGACAGGAGAAATCGCCATGGCATCGTATATCGCCCAATCTTGAGGTACATTTCGTCCAAGTTTATCGCATTGCTCCAGCGTGAACGAGTCCAACATCCCCTTGTGGATGCTTTTCACGACCATTCCAAACGTAGTTAAAAGCCTCGTCGATTTCTGCATTCCCAAAATCTTCACGCATACCTCAAAAAGCTCTTCGCGCTGACCTTCGAGCATACTCGAAGTGTGAGATTCTAATGCTTTCAAAACCAGTTCCGAGCGGAAGAGCGCGTTCATGCCGCACAGTTCATCTTCGCTCTCATTGGGAACACGCTCGAATGCGTGTCCAACGCAATCGACAAATTCTGCGAGTTTACGCCGCGTCGCAAACGCCGCCAAGAAGTTCAGCAGAAACGTAGACGCCGTCGTGCCATTCATACCTACGCGCGAGATGCAACCAGTTGCTCTTTTTTCGAGTAAACGAAAATCGACGGAGAGAATGGCATCCAAGACATTGGCGTAATTCATCGTCTTCTCATACTTTCGCCCGTCGAAACATTCCACGAGAAAGGACTCGATGGCCACCTTTGGAGGATTACTATCGTCGTAGGCTTCGTAAACGTCCTCTTTTGTTTTTAACGCGCGCAAGAGATGCACGATGTGCGTTCCTTTTTCTTTCGACGACGAACTCGTAATACCACCGAACAGTTTCGAAAACACCTCTCTCATATCTCTCAGCGCTTTCTCTGTAATCTTCTTCGTTATCGCCGCGTCTCTCTTTCGCTCTTTCGACGCGCAGAATTCTTGAAAGAACCACGGCGCGAACCGTATCGCGTGCGAATCCTTTGCGGTCGTGATGCGTTTGGCAAAGTGCAGAATGAACGCCGGTATTTGCTGATTCGTTTTTGTTTTATCTTCCTCCGGTACACTGGTGTCGTCGTCGCCTCCCTTCTTTCGCTTCTCGCCTCGTTTTCGTTTCTTACCGGCGTCCTCTTTTATTTTTTCAAACGCGTCTGGGTAATATCGCAAAACAGATTCTCTCGCCACCGTCAAACGCATCGCGCTTTCAATCAGTCTCCCCAACTCTGCGTTGTCGTTCGTACCCGCCGAAAGCAACACGTCAACAAACTCTTTCGTCACGTTCTGTTGCTTCTCCGCACTCGCACTCGCCGCCAACGTTGTCGACGCACCATTACTCCCATCGTCTCTATTCCTAATGTTCAAATCCTTCCTCCTCAACTGTCTCGCGCACAACCTCAAACTCGCTTCGCGCATCTCCGGAAACCGCTCAAAAGCCACCACGCACATCTCCGTGCACGCGCCCAATGAAGGCGCGTACTTGGACGCCGATAACACGTTCGAAAGCGCATCCGAACATTTCGAGAGCACCGATGCATTCCTGCCACAGCCGTCACCATCCGCCGCGAAGAGCTTCATGCTTTCGCTAAAACATTTCACCATCCGATTCGCGTTTGCCGGATTAAAAGATACCGCCTTTTCTTCCGCGGTTCTCTTTTCCCCGACGAACGAAAAGCTCTCCTCGTCTGAATCGTCGTCGTCGTTCTCGCCACCGTCGCGGCGGTTGTCAGTCGTCGTCGTCTCTTCTCCTCGGCGCAGGCAAATCGTCAGCGCGTTCAATAATATCTGCCACAGTTTCTCCGCGCTCTTCGCTTTCGCCTCTGCCTCTCCTCCTGTTAGGGAACCAAAAGCCTTCCCAAAACTCTTCTTCTTCGTCGTCTTCGTCGTCCCATCGTCGTCGCCCAAATCTAAGACGATCGTCGGTAATACGTTCAGCGTCCACTCGGCGCATAATCGCGCGTTCTCTTCTTCTTCTTCTCTCAATTTCGTCGTCTGAATCATTGTCCGAAGAGTCCTCGTACTTTCCATTTCGCCGCCGAAATGTTCGACGCAAAACTCGAGTTTTTTCTCGAACGATTCTTTCGGGTTGAACAAAAAGAAGCGATAAA